>PDVJ01000146.1_pt1 | contig 20941 bp, 21 predicted proteins | sample 1369811 | NCBI WGS metagenome assembly PDVJ01 (sample SAMN07795376, study PRJNA414565) | Alkali sediment metagenome, whole genome shotgun sequencing project. | reverse complement strand
TGCCTTTGATCTGGAGGATTTTGTCCATGTGTTCCCTGGCGCCCACGAAACACATTTTGGCGTCTGAATTCTCGATGATGTACCGGCACTCCTCTGGAGAGTTGGTGGCATAAATGGGTACATTCACCGCACCCACGGAGATGATTGCCAGGTCGGCAACCCACCATTCATAGCGGTTCGGCGAGAACAGGGCCACCTTGTCACCGGGCTTAATCTCCTTGTTGATAAGGAACATGCCAATGTCCCTCACCATGCTATTGAGCGTGTTCCAGGAGATATCTTCCCATACCCCCTGTTTTTTCTTGTGCTTTACAACGGGCTTATCCCCGTATTCATGAACCCGGTTTTGGAATATGGCACCCATGGATGTTTCTTTGAATTTCATCATTGCAAACCCTCCTCGAAGGATAGATGAAGCCCGCATGAATCTTTAGTGATCCATGCGGGGATTGGGAGAAAGAACCTCGCCTCTATGACCGAGTAAATGAATCGAATTGATCTTTCTTCATTTAATCGATTCTTTTTCGCGTAATTTGTTTTTCGAGTTCATCCAAGAAGGACAATTGATCATCCCTATATGCTGGCGAATCGATTGCATTTGTATCTGACAATCCATAGTGTGACCAATTGAACTCAGTCTGCAGCTGTCTGTTGCGATAGTCGGACGGCAACAATAAAAAGATAAAACAATTATCGTCTATCCATCCCACACATTCCTCCCCGCAGCACCTTCTGTCCGCGAACATGCACCATTTCATATCCATTTCCTTTTAAAAAAATTCATAGTGTTACCAAATCCTCTATATCCATATAAGTACTCAATATCAATATAACAGAAGAAAAGGCAGAGATAGATTGTGTTGCGCATGCGGATGGAATCGGTGCTGAGGGGTTTACGCCGCGCAGACGTGCAGTACAGAGAGGCGACAACAAAGAAAACCGCCATCGCCTTGATAAAGCGAAACAGGAGTTCCATGATGCATGCAGGGGATATTTGTTTTGATGAATTAAGTATAATAAGAATATGGATATGTGTCAATGATTAATGCAACCTCTGTTTTTTTGTGATAATAATTATTTATGTTCGAAGAAAATATGGTCATTTCAAAAAATACTTCGGCAAGTACATGGTCACACCCATGGCTGACAGGACTTGTGAACTTTTGTGTCAGCTTCGCGGCGATGAGCTCCTTTATTTTTATTCCCTTATTAGGTGCGCAATTAGGGGGGTCCGATTTCGAGGTTGGGATAATCGGCGCTGCCTATGGGATTGCCTTTTTATTTTCTTCTCTTTTTTCCGGATGGAAGTCGGACCATTTGGGAAGGCTGCTTTTTGTGCGTTGGGGGCTTTTGATAAGCAGTGTTGCGTTTGCCGTCCAGCTTCTGGCCTCCAGTGTGCCCATCTTAATATTTGTTCGGGCATTTGTGGGGTTTTCTATGGGAATTTCTACCGCCGCGATCATTGCCTACGCGTTTGAATCCGGTTCCAACATGGGGAAATACAGTTCTTATGGATCCCTCGGATGGATATTTGGCGCCGTGGCCTCAGCGCTCGTTGGTGATATCAAACTGCTCTTCTGGCTCAGCTTTCTCATATGTCTGCTTGCCTTTTTTATCTCGCTGACTTTCCCGAATATGCCATCCAATAATTCTTCCACACCTCCCAACATGTGGCACGTAATAAAGCGGGATTACAGGGTGTACCTTGCAGTATTTCTGCGTCACCTGGGAGCAAGCGCCGTCTGGATTATATTTCCCCTGTACCTGGCCTCCATAGGCCTCGACAATTTCTGGATCGGTCTCTTATGGGGGGTAAACTTTTCCGTACAGTTCGTAGTCATGCGCCATATAGAGAGATTTTCTGAATTTAAGATGTTTTTTTATGGTCAACTGATTTCGCTTTTTGTATTTATCGCCTATGCTTTTGTGACCGACAGCTTTTATCTGATCATAGTACAGGTTTTCATGGGTGTGGCCTGGTCATGTCTCTATGTCGGTGCGCTCCTCATTGTTCTGCGGAGCGGGGAAGAAAGAGGCACCGCCGGGGGCATATTTCAGTCAACCATCAATTTGTGTAATGCCCTAGGCCCGCTGTTAGGCGGCCTTATTGCCCAGGGATGGGGATACCGTGGGGTAATGTTTTTTGCCGCTGCCTTGTGTCTGGGCGGCCTGTTTGTTGTCGTGCCGGCGAACCGGAAAGTTCCCGGTAGATGATGTGTTATGTACCATAAAAATGAATGGAGGAGGGATCTAATGGACTATACGCGTATAACCTTTGAGAAAAGGAACACTGTTGGAACAATAACCCTTAACCATCCGGAGAAAAGAAACGCCCTTTCCCTCACTATGTTGAGAGAGCTGAACGATCTCCTGGATAATCTGCAGAACAACGGGAGTATAAACGTTGTCATTTTCAGGGGTGCGGGAAAGATGTTTTCCTCCGGGCATGATCTCGCGGAAATGATCGATGGTGGCCTCAGGGATTACCAAGAAATTTTTCAGACATGCGGCGCTTTTATGCAGAAAATACAGTGTATGCCACAGCCCTTTATCGCGCAGGTCCACGGCATAGCCATTGCGGCGGGATGCCAGCTCGTTGCTGCGTGTGATCTTGCCGTCGCGGAGGAAGGCGCGCTTTTTGGGACTCCCGGCGTCAGGCTCGGCATTTTCTGCACGACTCCCGCCATTCCCCTGGTTCGCGCAGTGGGGAGGAAGCGCGCCCTTGAAATGCTCTTTACGGGCCGCATGGTATCCGCGATAGAAGCGGAACGATACGGTCTTGTCAACAGGGTCGTACCGTTGGAGAGGCTGGAGGAGGAAACCAGAGCGATAGCGGCAAAGATTGCGGAGGCCAGTCCTCTGACGCTCCGCATCGGCAAGCAGGCTTTTTACGCCCAGGTAAACCTGAGTGATGCCCAGGCCTATAATCTCGGCAACGAAGTGATGGTAAGCAACCTCTTTGCAGAAGACGCCCAGGAGGGTATTCGAGCGTTCCTCGAAAAGCGCGTACCCGCATGGAAGGGGAGATAAGGATAAAAGTTACGGATTCAGGAGCTTGAAACCAAGGACCGGTTCGAGAAGACGCACGCCGGTGCTGTCCAGAAGTTCAAGAAGAATGATTTCCACCACGTGCCATACCCGGACGCCCCGGCGAATGCATCCGGTTACGGTGGCGCTCTCTCTTCCGCAGGCCATGTGCATGTGCAGAACCGGGTTTCCCTCGTCGTCGGGAAATATGGTCCCCACGCCTGTCACTTCGCTGACGTTATCCAGGATGTGTGTCATGGGCACGACGGAGGATGCCCTGCCATCTTCGGGGCCTACAATCAGCGTGCTCCCTTCGTCCGCACCGCCAAGGACAATTAATGCGGCAGCACGTATGGAATGCTGCCGCGCGAAATTCTCGACGGCCTCATGGATGATGTCTCCATCCTCGAGCCTGATCACAAAGATCCGTCCTAGTTTTGCCTCGGAATATTTCATGGGTACTGCCACTCCTTCTTTTTTTTGAGGCGTTGAAAAATGCGTCATGCATGTAACATGAAATTTTTTGCAGCTTGAATGTTACCTACATGAAGTGATCGAAATTATCAAAGAGAATCTCATCAGACACACATCACTGCGTGGCGGTGCTGAATCCGGCAGCGAGCGCATTCCCGAAATGTGTGGCGGGGTAAGCGAGCGAACGGGCAACATAAGTCTTCTTTAAGGATCGAAGATTCTCCGCATTTTACTGCGGAGAGCTTCAAATGACCAAAATTTTCAAAGAGAATCTACTCAGATAGAAATCACCGTCTACAAAGCGCGGAATTTCATGTGTTGACAAAATTCCGCATCTTGAATATTAATGACTCGTCCGGGCTCCTCTTTTTTTGAGGAAAAAACAGGGAGAGAAACCATGGTCTACAGCAAATCCATAGCGGAAATTATGAGGCAGCGCTTTTCCTGTCGGAGATATTTTGAAAAGCCTTTCGAAGAAGAGAGAAGGGAGCGGCTCGTCGGTTTCCTGTCTGCAAATGGAAGCGGGCCCCTCGGCTCATCAGCACGTTTTCACCTCTTCACCGCAACAGACAAGGATCGGGACTCCCTGAAAGGACTGGGGACATATGGAGTTATAAGGGGCGCTACGGGATTTATTGTGGGCGCCGTAAGACATTCCAAAAAGAACCTTGAGGACTATGGATACTTGATGGAGCGCGCCATCCTCTTCGCGACGGATATGGGGCTCGGCACATGCTGGCTGGGAGGAACATTCACCAGAAGCCGCTTTGCGAAAAAGATATCCGCAGCGAGTACAGAAATCATACCCGCGGTCGCATCAATCGGATACCCCGCAGAAAGGGGCAGGTTCGAGGGAACCATGCGACAGCTCGTGGGTGCCGACAACCGGCTGCCATGGGGAAGCCTCTTCTTTCTGAAGAAGTTCGGCAATTCCCTTCCGCCCGATGAAGCCGAAGCGTATGCCGAACCGCTTGCGATGGTGCGCATTGGGCCGTCAGCGTCCAACAAGCAGCCTTGGAGAATTGTCAAAGACGGGAACATGTGGCACTTTTACATGCAGAGGACCAAGGGGTACGGCAACTCGCTTACCTTCAAACTCTTGCGGTTGGCCGATTTACAGCGTGTGGATATGGGCATTGCCATGAGCCACTTTGAACTCGCGGCGACTGAGCGAGGCCTGAAAGGCAAATGGGTGGTCAAGGAACCGCAGATCGACAAACCGGACAGAATGATCGAATATACCGTAAGCTGGGCAGGGTAATGTGTACTATACCCGACAAATAGCGAAAAAGCTATTTAAATTCAATAGTAACAGGGTTATTTGTCTCAATTTTCAAGCCTTCGACATTTTTTAATAATGCCTTCGTTTCTTCCATGGACTGTGGTTTCGCGGTGTTCAGCTTCTTGAGCAGTTCGGCGTTGCTCATTATCTTACCGAAATCCATCTCAATAAGAGTGACCGTCGAATCCTCCCTGTATGTTGCGTTTGTTTTTAGAATAGTTCCCTCGCAGTGAAGCGAAATTTTTACCTTCATGTCCTGGAAAAGGTTCTTCATCATTTCCGCCGCCTGAGCGTCTTCTTCCTTGCGTGTGGAATTTTCATCGGCTTTGGCAGTATCCGGGGGGCTGGGCGTATCACCGACAACATCTTTTTTTTGCGATGGGAATGAGATTACAAGCTTGGCAGGCGAGCCCTTCGTGAACTGAAACAGGAGAAACTCCTCCTTCGGAGGCAACTCGCTTTTTTCCGCTTTTTGTCCGTCCATCTTGTTGCTGGGATTCTGGTTGACTTTTACCAGGTTGATGTCCTGAAACGCATACAGGGCAGCATAGCCGCTGCCGCTCTCCGCCTTTACGGGTTTGGCTGATATGAATGTTACCGCCTTACCGAACGTGGCGGCGCGCATTTCGGCATCCTTCACCATCTTTGCGAGGAGGTCGTCCCGGGTTTTCTCTTTCCTCGCTGGGGATTCACCTTTCGCCGTATCTTTTTGGGCCTGATCGTCCTTCTGTGTTTCCGCAACAGCCGTGCCGTCTGAAAATGATTCCATGAGTTCGAGCATACTGTTGGAAAAGAGGGTAGTCTCTTCAATGGTGCCGCTGCCGTCCAGCTTCACGTGTATGACAGTGGTGTCTTGGACGCAGCCGTGAAAAAAAGGAATCATCAGCAGAGACAGGGCAATATAAAAAAATCGTTTCATAAGGGCCTCCTTATTGTCCCGATCGGGGATTGGGAGAAAAGCCCTCGCCTTTAAGCGAAGACTTTAGTCCGATCTTTTACGCTCCCAGGGGTCGAGGGGTCGAGGATTCCAGGATTCCAGAATTCGAGAGTAGTAAAGAAAAGATTCTCCCTTGATCACTTGGCCCCTTGAATCCTTGAACCCTAAAGCCATCGGCTTTAGCCGAGGGTAGTACATTATCACCGGGTATGCGGAAAATCCATTCCGAAGAGGAGAAGGAGCATGTGTGACGTTTCCTTCCAGAGGTGGATATTCCAAGACATTCCAATAATACAATAATGGTTTTTTTGAAAAAGGTATAGTATTAATTGGGAGAGAGGAGGGTAATGATGCAACAGTTCACACATCTCATGAGACCGGCCACAATAGGTACGATGGAAATCAGGAATAGGATTGTCATGTTGCCGTTGACTACGGGATACTGCGAGACCGATGAGACGGTGGGAAATCGTTTGATCCGTTTTTATGCGGAACGGGCGAAAGGTGGAGCAGGACTGATTATCGTTCCTTTTTCCCCGGTTCCGGCGGGATCGCCAATGGAGCCCGGCGCATACAATGACAGTTTTATTCCGGGTATACGCGCATTGACGGACAGGATTCACGAAAATGGGGCAAAGATTGCCGCGCAGCTCATCACTTCGTATCATGTGATACTCAAGGATAGTATACCTGAAGTGGTAGGCCCGTCACCGGTATTGAACCAGATGATGCGCTTAGTGCCGAGAGCTCTTACCGTTGCGGAAATCATCCATATCGTTCGGTGCTATGGGGAGGCGGCCCGCAGAGCCAGACAGGGAGGCTTTGATGCCGTAGAGGTGCTCGTGGGAGGCGGGTATCTGCTGAACAGGTTTCTCTCGCCCATCAGCAACACGCGGGCGGATGAATATGGCGGCAGCCTGGAAAACAGGATGAGAATCATTCTTGAGATTATTGGAAGTATAAGGAAGGAAGTTGGCAATGATTTCCCCATCGGGTGCCGCCTCAATGTCGACGAACAGATGGAAGGCGGTCATACGGTAGAAGATTCGAGGGACGCAGTAAGAATTCTGGAACAGGCCGGCATCCAGATGATCAATGTGTATACGGGCTGGCATGAGTCTCCCGTGCCCACCGTCCAGGCATCTCTCCCGAAAGGGGCCTTCGTGCATCTCGCAGAAAAAGTGAAAGGCTGGGTCAACATCCCCGTCATCGCGGCCAATCGAATAAATGACCCCATCATTGCGGAGAAGATACTTGCCGATGGTAAGGCGGACCTGATCGGTATGGCCCGGGCGCTGCTGGCCGATCCTGAGTTTCCCAATAAGGCAAGAGAGGGAAGAGCTGATGAGATCGTTCCCTGTCTGGCCTGTTCCAATTGCCTTACAGAAATACTGACAACGTATAAAGAGTGGGGAAAACCGGTATCGACCGTGTGTACGGTCAACCCTCGTGCGGGAAAAGAATCCGAATACGGTATGGAGGCCGCAAAGAGATCGAAGAAGATATTTGTGGTCGGTGGCGGTCCGGGCGGCATGGAAGCTGCGAGGACAGCGGCGTTAAGAGGACACAGCGTCACTCTTTATGAGAGAGGGAACCAGCTGGGGGGGAGGCTTGTCATCGCTTCCATACCGCCCCATAAGGATGAAATTGCCTCGCTCGTAAAGAGCCTCGCCATCCGCACAGGGAAGGCCGGGGTCAAGATTATGCTTAATCGTGAAGTGAGTCCTGAGATAATAGCGGCAGGGAAGCCGGATGTCCTCATACTGGCTACCGGAGCGACACCGTTTGTTCCGAATTTCCCTGGTGTGGATGGTAAAAATGTCGTCCCGGCTGATGATGTGCTGACCGGCGCCAGGACCGTAAGCGGCAGTGTCCTCGTGGTGGGAGGTGGCATGGTAGGCTGCGAGACTGCGGAATATCTGATCGAGCATGTGCCCGGTGTAACAGGGGTGACTGTGTTGGAAATGTTGCACCGTATGGCGGACAACGTATCTCCCACATACAGGCCTTTCTTTCTGGCAAGACTGAAAAAAGCGGGTATCAGGATGGAAACGAACACGGCTGTGGAGGCGATTACAGAAGAGGGCGTGAAGGTAAACCAGAAAGGTGTGAGCGGCTTTATGAAAGGAGACGCGGTAGTTCTTGCGGTGGGCTTTGTCCCGGGCAGCCCGTTTTCTGAAAAGATTACAGAGAAGGTTTCCGAAGTATATTCCATCGGAGATTGTGTCAAACCCCGCATGATCAAAGAGGCAATGGAAGAAGGTTTTCACATCGGCGCGAACATTTAAAGGAATGAAGAGACGGGAGCAGGAAAATCAGTTGATGTCTGTTTTCTCATTCGTTTGACTTTTTCTGGCCAAAAAAATATCGTCCACAAATGCGTAACTATGATATAATAATTTGTAAACAAGGCCAGCACATATAAATCGGACTCATTGCCACCCACAGGATAGACCTGAAGGCATTCAGGGCAGTTTTTAAACGGAGGACGAATATGGATTTCACTACATTATTAATCAACAGGCGCTCCATTCGGGACTTTCAAGACAAGGATGTGCCCGTATCACTTGTCAAAGAAATACTGCAAGACACATGTCTTGCCCCCACAGCAAGAAATTTTCAACCGTGCCGCTTTATCATTATTCAGAACAGGGATGTCATGAAAAGGCTTTCGGATGAGAGCAAAAAAAACATACTGTCCGACATTGTTCACAACCCGGCATCACCAATGAAACAATTGGAATCGCGCTTCCGGGACGAGCGTTTTAATGTATTTTACAATGCACCATGCCTTGTTCTATTCATCGGCCCCGCAGACGCAGCGTTCCTCGATGCGGACTGCGCGCTGACCGCCACGTATTTCATGTTCTCTGCTGCTTCAAGAGGACTGGGCACCTGCTGGATAGGATCGGGGATGCATATCCGTGAACGCACAATGCTTGATGAAATCGGCGTTCCCGGGAATTGCCGTATTGTAGCGCCCATAATCATTGGTTATCCGACGAGCATCCCCCCGGCCTCAGAGAGACACGCCCCCGACATTATAAAGGTGATGTAAGATTTGCACGTAAACCGGGGACTGTTCAATGTGTTTTTTAGATGCGGTATATTCACGAAGGAGGTAAAAATGGAAAAAAACTATGAATATGTATCAATAGAGACGTGCGATGGGACTATTCTGGATGGAGATGCGTTACTCTATGATAAGAACAGGTTGTCCGAGCTCTTTAACGATGCATCTATTTATTTTATAGTGATGGAAAATACGATCGATGATTCAGGCACAAAAAAAGACAAATTGTTTATCAATAAGGATCTGATTGTATGGGCTGCGCCAAGAGATGTAAAACATACGAATCAGGATAGTTATATTGATAATAAAGAGTATGTTGAGATATCAATAAAAACAATTGACGGTCTTATAATCAACGGGAAAGTGAATCTGCAGATATTCAGAAATCTTGACGAAATGTTACGATATACGAGCCTGGCGCCATTTGTGGTATTGATAAACACTCACGATAATCGAGGTAGTTTCCATCATACATTATTCATGAACAAAACGGCCATTATTCAAATAGAAGTTGGAATGCCTCTCTCTTCATAGTCCCTCAATTCCTCTCGTAGTGATTGTATGGCTTCCTGCCGGAGCGGGCCTGCGAATGTCCCTATCAGGGGGAGGCCTGCGTCTGTGAATAGGAATTGTCCTTCATTTTTTCGGGAACTTATTTCTTCCTTTTTCTGTCTAATCAGTCAAAGGCAAAACCAAAGCCAATAAAATCAGAAGGAGGAAGTCATGAAAACCTTTTTATCCCTGTGTGCGATTGTATTAATCTGGGCCAACACTGCATCAGCAGCCATAGTCGGCGAAGCGGTGGAGGTCAGCGTTATCACTGAGAACGGTTGGTCAATTCCCTTCTATACGGTGAAAAGCAGTCATGTCCTGAAAAAAGTGTATGCTGAAGCTGTCAGGGGTGACCATTACCGGATCGTAGTGAGAAATAATCTTAACAGAAGAGTCGGTGTGGTCGTCGCGGTTGACGGCAGGAATATCATCTCCGGGCAGAAGTCATGGCTCCGGAACACGGAAAGAATGTACATCCTCGATCCCTATGCGACAAACGAATATTCCGGCTGGCGGGCAGGACAGGATCGCGTCAACCGGTTTTACTTCACTGCTGTTCCCGATTCATACGCAGCGGCCTTCGGTGATCAGTCCGCCATGGGGGTGATTGCCGTGGCCGTCTATCCGGAAATCAGACGCTATGAGCCACCCCCGCATCTCAATTACTCAGCTCGTGAGAAGCGCACGCAAGAAGGCGCTATGGAGAAAGCAGCCCCCTCTCCCCGGGCCGATGCATCGGAAAATGCCGGTACCGGTTTCGGGAGAGAGGAGTATTCGCCTTCGCGACAGGTCCATTTCGATGCCGAGAATAAAGCTGTCGAATCCATCCTCATCAAGTATGAGTGGCGACATACCCTCTGCCGGAAGAAAATTATCAATTGCGACAGGACATACGGACTTTACTACAACCGGCTCTGGGACAATGAAGGCTTCGCGCCTCCCCCTCCAGGCCTACGGTGAGGCTCATAGAAATGAGGGACACTTCCACTTGGATATGTCCCTCATTTCCTGTTGAATATTTTTTCGATAGCAAGTATCCTCGCATACAAATCGTCTTAAAAACATCGTCATTTCAAATAAGGAGACGGGGGATCTATAATGAGCTATAACAGTCCGGAAGACCTTTTGAGGTTGGCCCGGAATTTTATGGAGAGCCGCATATTGCTTTCCGGAGCCGAATTAAATCTTTTTACTATTTTGAGTAGGGCGCCCTTAACCGCGGAAGAGGTTTCGCACAGAACCGGGTCTGATCTGCGCGCATTAACCATTCTCCTTGACGCTCTCGCGGCAATGGATCTCATCAACAAAGAAAATAATGCCTATCGATGCGCACCTTCCCTCATCCCGTATCTTGCTGAGGATCAGCCCGCTTCAGTGCTCCCCATGATTCTCCATGCAGCCCACCTCTGGCTGAGATGGTCCCGTTTGACGAATGTGGTAAAAGGGATAAAAGCATCGGAGAGTGACGCAAGACCTTCCCGTACTGCTGATGAACTGCGCGCCTTCATCGGGGCTATGCATGTTGTTGCGGAACCGCAGGCGCAGGCGATTGTATCCTCCGTCAATCCTGGTTCAGCAAAGGCCCTGATTGATGTGGGCGGGGCCTCGGGAACTTACACCATCGCGTTTCTTCATGCTGTTCCTGGAATGAGAGCTACGTTATTCGATATGCCCGAAGTTATGGAAATGGCCCGCGAGCGCCTGAGCACAGCGGGGATGCTCAACCGCGTGACCCTGGTTTCTGGAGATTTTTATCAGGATGAGTTTCCCCGAGGACACGATCTGGCTTTTTTATCCGCCATAATCCATCAGAACAGCCCACCACAGAATGAGGACCTCTATAAAAAAATTTTCCGCTCTCTTGACCAGGGAGGGCGGATCGTTATCCGTGATCATGTCATGGATTCCGACCGGATTTATCCCAAAGACGGCGCAATCTTTGCCGTCAATATGCTTCTGGGAACCTCAGGAGGAGGCACCTATACCTTCGAGGAAATTAACGAAGGTCTCTCACAGGCAGGGTTTACCGATGTACGCCTTATCAGGAGCGGACAGCATATGGATGCCCTTGTGGAAGCATTCAAGCCGTAGACCATCTCCCTCAATTCCTGCCTCCCCGGGAAGGAAGGGCACGGGGAATGGGTATGGGTGAGAAACGGGCTTGATAAAAAGCCTCCCTGATGACATATGAGACCAAAATATCTATGCATATACCATACACATTATGATGGATAGAATTCGCCGCACTCTCTGGGCAATTGATCTTTTTGATTTCTACGTCCGGAGAAAGGTCTTCAGGAAAAAAATACCGTTACTTGCCAGCTTTAAACTTACCTATCACTGTAACCTCTCATGTAGCGCCTGTCCTTTTCACAAACGCGCTGAGGATAATAATTCCCAAATATCCTGGGGCGGAGCCATCCAGGCCCTCGACACCCTTAAACATTACGGCACAAGGATTGTCGTGTTCGAAGGAGGAGAGCCCTTCCTCTGGCGGGATGGGAGCTATGGTCTTTATGATCTGGTTCTTTATGCAAAGAAGCGTTTTCTCCGTGTGGCAGTAACTACCAACGGCACATTTCCGCTGGATGTCCCGGCGGATACGATATGGGTGAGCATCGACGGCTTGCATGAAACCCATGACCGCCTGCGCAGCGGGTCCTTCGCGCGGGTATGGTCGAACCTGAATGCTGCCGGTCATCCCCGGGTGATGGTGCATTTCACGATGAACCGGCATAATTGGCGTGAATTGGATCAGTTGGTGGAACAACTAAGGCATGTCCCTGCCGTGAAGGGATTAACGGTGCAGTTATTCTATCCATACGGTCGGGGTGAACCCTCCCTATCCCTTTCACCTGCTGAGCGTAAAATGGCGCTGGAGAACGTTATCCGCCTCAAAAAATCCTACCCTATTGTCAACTCTTCGTACTCTTTGGATGCCATGATACGGAACACCTGGCGTTGCCATGATGATGTACTAATCAACGTCGATCCGGATGGAATGATGACCCAGGGGTGCTACGTGAAAAACAGGGGAGAGGTCAACTGCCGGGAATGCGGTTTTACTCCCGTCGCAGAAGCCTCGGGAGCGCTGGATTTGCGGCTGGGCTCTATTTTTGCAGGCTGGCGGGCTTATTTATCTTAGGGGAGGCATGTGTAAAAAAAATATGGAACAGGAAATTAAAGGTGTTCGCATCTCAGGCGCTTCGGGGGCATCCCGCTTCCGCTTCCTTTTCCTTCTTATGATCTTGATTGGCCTTGTGATTATTTTTTTCAAAATGCCGCGCCCATGTCAGGAGCCTTTGACATACCGCATTGGGAAGGTAGATGAGCGGTTCGGCATGAGCCGCCAGGAGTTTGCAGACTCGGCAAAAAGAGCTGCATCGGTATGGGCGAAACCTTTTTCGCGCGAGCTTTTCCGGGAGGAGTCCAAAGGAGCCATCGAAATCAATCTCATCTATGACTATCGGCAGGAGTCGACAGATCGGTTGAAGAGCCTGAATTACAAAATAGATAAGACAAGAAATTCTTATGATGAGTTAAAACTCCGCTTCGAAAACCTGAAGTCAGAATTCGAACAGAAAAACTTAGTGCTTGTGAGCGATTTCAACACATATAATTCACGTATGAGTTCCTTGAATGCCGAAAGCGAATCCAGTCAAAGGAAGGGTGGGATTACAGAAGATGTATATAAGCGTCTGATGGTGGAAAAGGGCGAATTAAGCACTTTACGCGCAAATCTTCTCTCTCGGCAGGAAGAGTTGAAAAATTTGGCGGATACTATTAACAGCCTGGTGGTCGTGATAAATGAGGTTGCTACCCACTATAATCTTGACCTGGTTTATTATCAGGATGTGGGACAAAAGCTGGGCAGCGAGTTCTGTGAAGGTAAATATGAACGTCAGGGCTACACGCACACCATTACGATCTACCAGTTTGCGAATGGCTACAGACTGATGCGTGTACTTGCTCATGAATTTGGTCACGCATTGGGATTGCAGCACAATGAGAATCCGGATGCGATTATGCACAGGCTGATCACATCGGATTCACTTGAACTTGCCCCGGATGACATCAGTGCGCTCAAAACATCGTGTGGGGAGCGTTGATGAAGAAGAATCTTCGGAGTTAAGGGCTGCCTCTGCCCTCTCTCATCTTATACAGCTCCCTATAAATCTGAAGATCAATGGCGCTGAAAATACTGTCGTATTGCTTTTTTTCGAGGAGCCTCCTCAATTCCCAGCCTTTGGCGGTCTTTTTTTCTGTAATGACGGAAAGGGTGACTTCACTCTCTTTCCAGTTGATCTTCTTCACCCGGGCGACGGCTTTGCTTCTCCATTCATCCTGGAATATGTAGTCTGATTCCACCTGGTTTTTTTCGGGATTTATTGTGGCATTGCCAAACCCTTTTTCTTTATATACCGAGGCAATTGATCTTAACACGATAGTGTCGCTCGCTTCAAAAATGTGCGTGAATTCATCCGGTTTTGAAATAACTGCTCCTTCTTCCAAACAGGAAGCCTGAAGCAAAGTGATGATGCATATGACTGGTAGAATGCAGATGCGTCTAAGGCGGCACTTACTCATGAAATCACCTGATGGGATGGTAACTGCTTCCTAGTAGCGTGGTTTGCCTCCGGGGCGCCTTCCGCTGCCGCCACGGCGATCATCTGCTCGTGGGCGAGCTTCATTCACGTTCAATTTCCGTTCTTTCATCTCCTTCCCATTCATCCCGCTGATGGCTGTCCTTGCTTCTTCTTCCACAGGCATTTCGACAAAACCAAATCCTTTGGATCGACCGCTTGACTGGTCCTTAATGATGGATGCGGACGTTACCTGCCCAAAATTTCCAAAAGCCTGGCGTAAATCCTCCTCTGTGACCGTGTACGATAAGTTGCCTACGTAAATGTTCATAAAATCTCCTTCATAAAATTTTTGGTAATATATCAGGTTTTCCCCTGAGTGTGTATATTTATTTATGGGGTTTTATGTGAACAATTTATTCTTCTTAATCCCCGTTTTGCAACGATTGATCCGACGTCCCGGGATCGTCCGCGTCCATCGTCTTTTCCTTCTTGCTCTGCCGCCGCGTCATCTTTTCTTTCGCTTTCCGCATGCGCTCAAGTTCCTTTTGCCGCTTTATGAATTTGTTTTGACTTTGTCTTGCCATATTTCACCTGCCTTCCTCCGGGATGGCCTATGTATTTTCTAGCGAAGGGATCTTTTTTCAGGCTTAAAAAAACCCAGTAGCCTTTCATAAGCTCTGGGGACATATTGCCAAAACCAGCTCTAAAAGTATTTTTACTGTAAGGTGATAAGGTCATTATGTCAAGGATTATCATGCAGGACCATCTTACGCAAGAAATATTGGCGCTAAATAATAGCAACTTTCCTTTTGACATGATTATTTTTTTTGTTTACGTTTTACTGTTTCTTTAATTTTTTGCGGTGTGCTTTCAGTTTTAACCTAGTGAAAAAATTTACCTGTGAGGGAGGAATCCGACCGTGGCGGTTCACGAAAAGATCGGAGTAATGAGCGATGAATTGATACAGTGGCGTCATGCGCTGCACACCATGCCGGAAACGGCCTTTACGGAATACGAGACATCCGCTTTCGTTGCGGAGAAGTTGCGGTCTTTCGGCCTTGATGTTCATCAGGGCCTCGCGGGGACCGGTGTAGTCGCGACACTTCAAAGGGGCAGGGGGAGTTATGGGGCTGTCGGCCTCCGATCAGATATGGATGCCCTCGATATTGCGGAAGCCACGGGCCTCCCATACACCTCACGCAATGAAGGGAAAATGCACGCCTGCGGCCATGACGGCCATATGGTGATGCTCTTGGGGGCGGCAAAGTATCTGGCTGAGAATGATACATTCCGCGGGACCATCCATTTCATTTTTCAGCCGGCAGAGGAAAACGAAGGAGGCGGCGGGAGGATGGTCCGGGAAGGGCTCTTCGAGAAGTTTCCTGTGCAGTCAGTGTTCGCTCTCCACAATTTTCCTGTGATGCAGGAGGGGACCTTCGCTATTTGCAAAGGTCCCATGATGGCGGCGTACGATGTCTTTACCATAGACATCATCGGCAAGGGCGGGCATGCCGCCACGCCCCAGAACGTAAAGGACCCCATTCTTGCTTCAGCACATTTGGTAAACCTTCTCCAGAGCATTGTGAGCCGCGATGTCAATCCTATGCACGCGGCGGTAGTCAGTGTCACGGAGATCCACGGCGGTACTTCATATAATATTATCCCCGATGTAGTAAAGCTCAGGGGAACGACGCGCCATTTCCTTTCCTCCGTACAGGACAGGGTGGAGTCGCGTATGCGGGAAATATGCGCCGGCCTTTCTGCTTCCTTTGGCGTGGCGGTGAACATCGTGTATGAGCGGCGTTACCCCGCGCTGGTCAATACGGATAAAGAAACGGAGGAGGCGATCCGGGCGGCAATTTCCGTATCGGGAAGGGAAAAAGTATTTACCGATATTACCCCGGTCATGACGTCGGAAGATTTTGCCTTCTTGCTGAAAGAAAAGCCGGGCGCCTATATAGGGATCGGTGGCGGGAAGCCAAGGGAAAACGGTCTGTTGCACCAGTCCCGGTACGATTTTAACGATCGTATCCTGCCTATCGGCGCAAGCTACTGGGCAACTCTCGCGGAGACGCTGCTTCCGAAGTGATAATGCTAAGACACAGTTGAAAAAAATCACTTGCCCGCAAGGCTAAATTTTCTCTCATCCTCTCTTTATTAAGAATCCACGAAAAGCAGTACACCAGTTTTTAATTCATCATCGTACATTTCCATGATGTCATATCTTTCGTGTATTACCGCGCTGCACGTCACCATTGTTTTTTCATGAAGATGATTCCTTGGAGAAAAAAATGACAATATGTTGTATCAATGCTTGACTTTGTGTTGTATAGGAAAGTTATATCATTATCCAGGTGAATAGGGTGCACGCACGGTAATTTCTGAATCTGAAAAAGAGGAGGCTATTGGATAGAAGGAGCTTTCTCATAAAAGGTGCCTCACTGCTGGGAGGTTACCTGTTAGGTCTCAGCGGTTTCTCGCACGTCTACGCTTTCGAGAAGCTCTCCCCCTCCTATTCCCTGAACCCGTCCATCGCGTTGATTATCGATGATATCGGACTTAGTGAATCCCAGGCCAGTCAGTTTTTGCAATTAAACATTCCCCTGTCCTTTGCAATTCTGCCCAGGATGAAATATTCCACCATCCTGGCACGAGAAATTAGTGACTGCGGACACGAGATCATGCTTCACCAGCCAATGGAGCCTGGTGATCCAAGGGTTGACCCTGGGCCGGGAGCCCTTTATGTGGGAGATAATCCGGGTAAGATAAACAGAATCATTGAAGAGAATATTGCCGAGCTCCCCCTTGCGACGGGAATCAACAACCACATGGGATCACGGTTCACGGAATCGCGGGAAAAGATGACGGAAACCCTCAGGGTTATTAAAGACAGTGGCCTTTTTTTCGTGGACAGCCGTACTTCACAGCATTCAAAGGCATACAAGGTTGCAAGGACGCTCCGCATGCCCGCGGCGTACCGGCACATTTTTCTGGATAACATTCCCTCCAAACCGGCCATCCTGTTGCAATTACGCAAATTGAAGCAATGTGCGCTGCTCTATGGAACCGCCATCGGTATTGGTCATCCTTTCCCCCAAACCGCACAGGCCCTTAAGTTCTTCATGGAGAAACTCAACTCTCCAAAAGTTTCATTTGTCCATGTTTCCAAGGTGCTGAGCGGCTAAAACAATCTTTTGGCGATGTCAAAGAATAGTTCCAGACAGAGTTTTAAACCCATTTTACGCAATAGATATCTTTGAAACCTCTAAAAACGTTAATATTGTCATTTCGAGGAGCAAAGCGACGAGAAATCTTTGGCTTTTTAAGATTTCTCCCTGCGGTCGAAATGACAATAATTGGTCAAAAAAGACTCTTTATGGATTGAAGCTCTCCGCAGTTTACTGCGGAGAGGTTCAATTGGCTTCTAATTCCGTAATTCCCCGGAGCTCGGATTATTTTATAAGACACCGTGTGGTCCGAGTATCATAGGATTGCACAATCAGATATTCCTGGTCCAGAGCGAAGCCATGGCCGGACCGCCACCGACGCACAGAGATGCGCCGCCCACGGTGAGACCAAGCCTCTCCATTTCATAGTACAGTGTGACAATGATGCGGAGTCCCGTACTCCCTACGGGATGGCCGAGCGCAATCCCGGAGCCGTTATGGTTCACATTATCCAGGGATACTTTGATGCCGAAATCTTTCTTCAGCATACGGTCTACGCCCAACCACTGGGCGGCGAAGGCCTCATGAAGTTCCCAGTACTCAACATCTTCGAATTTCATTCCGGCCTGGGCGAGACACTTCGGAATTGCGACTGCCGGACCCAATCCCATGACTTTCGGGTCGACACCCTCGTTGCAGATGTTGAGCAATCTCAGCAGAGGAGTTGCTCCGATTTCTGCAGCCTTTGTTTTCGACATGATAACCGCTGCAGAGGCGCCATCGTTGATGCCGGACGCGTTCCCCGCTGTCACCACGCCGTCCTTTTTAAATACGGATGATAATTGACTCAATTTTTCCATGCTGGCACCGCGCATGGGGTGTTCATCGGCATCAAAGCGCTTCACGTCTTTCTTGGTCTTGATTTCGATCGGCACAATCTCCCGCGTGAACCGGCCCGCATCAGCGGCCAGAACCGCGCGGGTGTGGCTTATCAGCGCCAACTCATCGCATTCCCGGCGAGTGATTCCGTACCTCTCCGCAACATTCTCGGCGGTCAGTCCCATGTGGCCCGGTACGAGATCATCGAACAGACCATCGTGAATCATATGATCTTCGATGGTTCCCGCATTCATCCTGTACCCCATTCTCGCTTTGGGAATGAGATAGGGGGCATTTGTCATGCTCTCCACACCCACGACAAGGGCAATGTCAGTTTTTCCCAGCATGATATTGTGGCCCGCAATCTCCAGAGCCCGCATTGCCGAGGTGCAGTTCTGATTCACACTGACGGAGCTGCTCCTGTGCGGGAGTCCTATCCTCATGCCGACCTGTCGCGCCGGGAGCGACCCCTGCATGGCCGTATAGAGCTGTCCCATGCAGATTTCGTCAACCATATCTGCAGCGATTCCTGCCCTCTCTATGGCCTCCTTCCCGACAGTAATCGCCAAATCTCTCGCCGGTACATCCTTCAGCCCGCCCATGAAATCGCCGATCGCTGTCCTGCAGGCACTGACCAACACGACTTCCCTTAATCCCATAGTTTTATCCTCTGTTCCTTCAAGAAATATAAGTGTAAAAAACCAGAAAGTGAATACTATTTCTTCTCTAACAATGCTTTTCCTGCGTCTACCCTCGATTCATAGATGTATGGCGCCACATCACGCTTTTCTAATTCCTCTCCCAGCTTCATTCTTAAGAATGTACTGGTTGTATACCGCGTAACCTTTTCGTAGAATTGCATGACATACTTTACCATATCACTATATTCATCCACAAGTTCCGGGAGGATGTTGAAATTGTCATAGTTAACGATCGTATAAACCTTCCGGCCTAAAGGCTTCAGCATCTTTTCAACCAGATACTGTATCTTCTGAATATCATCGCTGGATTTCACATAGAGGTTTTCAAAGTTCACGAAAAATATATTTTCTTCCGGATTAAATGTGAGCCGGTCTTCAACCGGAATGGACAGAATTTCATCTTTTAAACCCATTGGTTCGTCCTTGAAAATCCTTGCGTCCATGAGACGGGGTTTCACTTTCATAACAGGCTTGAAATCCATCATCGCAAGGATGTCTTTTTCTAAATCAACACCAGGAGCAATCTCTACCAGTTCCATCCCCTCATCAGACAGGGAAAAAACGCAGCGTTCAGTTACATAAACGACAGACTGTCTTTTTGCTGCGGCGTACTTTCCACTGAATGTAATTTGATCCACTTTATCAACGAACTTTCTTTCCCTTCCTTCCTGGTTGATGATGACCTTACCCTCTTCTATGGCCACTTTCAGCCCCCCGGCAGTAAATGTTCCCAAAAAGACGACTTTTTTCGCATTCTGGCTGATATTTATAAAGCCCCCGGGACCCACGAATCGCGGACCGAATTTGCTGACATTCACATTTCCTTCTTTATCCATTTCCGCAGATCCAAGAAATGCGATATCAAGACCGCCCCCGTCATAAAAATCAAACTGATAGGGCTGGTCAATGAGGCAATCCGTATTAGTTCCTGTTCCAAAGTTCAGGCCTCCATTCGGCATACCGCCAATAACACCGGGCTCAGCCGTCAGGGTTAAATATTCAATAACTTTTTCTTCATTCGCTACATTTGCAACACCTTCAGGCATGCCAATACCGAGATTGACAACGCTGTTTGGCCTGAGTTCAAAGGCAGCCCTCCTCGCAATAATCTTTCTCGGGCCTGTTTCCATAGGCGTTATAGATGTCATAGGAATCTTGACCTCACCACTAAAGGATGGATTATACTGCACGGCAAAAGTCTGCCAGTGATTCTCAGGCTTTGACACAACCACACAATCTACCATGATCCCTGGAATCTTGACCTGCCGGCAGTTAAGAGTTCCTCTTTCCGCGATCCTTTCTACTTGAACAATCACGAAACCGCCCGAATTCTTTGCCGCCATTGCCATAGATAGCGCTTCCAGTGTCAAGGCTTCTTTTTCCATCGAAATGTTACCGTCGGTGTCTGCCGTTGTACCCCGAATAATGGCAACATTGATTGGAAAAGCTTTATAAAAAAGGTACTCCTGTCCGCCCAGTGATATGAGGTCGATAAGGTTTTTACCTTCTTTAAAGGTTTTTTCATTCAGTTTACCGCCATCAAGCCGCGGATCGATAAAGGTGCCAAGCCCTACTCTTGTTATCGTACCGGGCTTCTTTGCGGCGATATCCCTGAATAGATGTGTTACGACGCCCTGGGGAAAGTTATAGGCAAGTATGCTATTTTCTCTGATCAGCTTCTGCAGCTTTGGGGCAAGGCCGATATGGCCTCCCACAACCATTCCGATGAGACCTTCATGGGCGAGATGGTTAAGCCCCCTCTCTTTGCCGTCACCCTGACCCGCTGCGTAGACGATGGTAAGATTTCTGGGAGTTCCTGTTTTCAGAAAGTGTTGTTCCAGGGCGATGGCGATCTCCTCCGCAAACCCTGCGCCGACGAAACCCTCTGTTGCGATAGTATCGCCGTCTCTGATAATGCTCACCGCTTCATCAGCTGATACTATTTTACCTTTCTTTAGCTGCAAGGTCGGAATAGTACTAAATATGGGATGAATAAGTTCTTTCTTTTCACTCATGCAACGCCTCCTCTCAATGCCGTTTTGGGGATTCTCGTTTTTTTGCACACACCCCACATTAGGGTGGAGGTTCTGTCAATGAGGCAGCACCTCAGACACTTTCTGTTTTTCCTTGGATCCACAGTATGAAGCATGAAACCACGGAAAATGTATATGATGATACTCTACTTCTTGGGTTTGAGAAAATCTTTCTGGAGAAATTCCGGATCGGGATACGTATAAAACCCTTTGCCGGTCTTTACACCCAG
>PDVJ01000144.1_pt1 | contig 21031 bp, 21 predicted proteins | sample 1369811 | NCBI WGS metagenome assembly PDVJ01 (sample SAMN07795376, study PRJNA414565) | Alkali sediment metagenome, whole genome shotgun sequencing project. | reverse complement strand
CCTTTGTACCGGGGACGTCAACGCTTGAGCCCGGAGAGGCCGGCATCCGGCAGGCCATCGATTTCGCAAAGAAGGTAGAATACCCCATCATGCTGAAGGCCTCCCTCGGGGGAGGCGGTCGCGGGATCCGGAGGGTGGAAAACGACTCGGATCTGCTCATGCAGCTTCCTATCGCCCGCACTGAGGCGAAGTCCGCCTTCAACGACGACAGCATCTATGCCGAGAAGTGCATCGAAGCACCCCGACACGTGGAGGTCCAGATCCTGGCCGACGAACACGGAAATGTCATCCACCTGGGCACCCGCGACTGCTCGATCCAGCGACGGCACCAGAAGCTCCTCGAGATCGCCCCGGCGGATCTGCCGAAGGATGTCCTCGACAGGATGTACGAGGCGGCCATCGCCGCGGCGAAAGGCTCGAACTACGTCAACGCCGGGACGGTCGAGTTCCTCGTCGACTCGAAGACGAACGAATTCTGGTTCATGGAAGTGAACACGCGCCTCCAGGTGGAGCATACCGTGACGGAGGAGCTCACGGGTGTGGACATCGTACGCCAGCAGATCCGGATCGCCCAGGGCGAGGTGATCGACATCCCGGCCGAGCGCGTACACATGATGGGCAAGGCCGTTCAGGTCCGGATCAACGCCGAAGACCCCAAGAACAACTTCATGCCCGAGGGCGGCAAGACCGTCGAGGTCTACCACTCCCCCGGCGGACCGGGCATCCGTCTCGACGGGCTCGTCTACCAGGGCTACAAGATCCCCACGGAATACGACTCCCTCATGGTGAAGCTGACCTGCCGCGGCTACGACTGGAACGAAACCATTGATCGGCTCAAGCGGGCCCTGCTGGGTTTCAACATCGTGGGGCCGAAGACGACGATTCCCTTCTACATGGCAATCTGCGACGAGCCGGATTTCAGGGCGGGACGGTTCGACACGAGCTATATCGAGACGCACCCCGATATATTCGGGTACCCCGAAACAGAGCGGGAGGTGGCCAAGCTGGCCAAGCTCATCGCCGAAATCCATGTGAAGAAGATCAACCCGTTCGCCTATTGACGGCCCAACACCTTAATCTCCCTCTCCCCTCCGCGGAAGAGGGATGTCAGCCACAACGTTGAAAGCATCGGAGCAGCCTAAAAAGGGAACAAAGACGACGTCATGGCCAAAAAGTCAGCACACCCAATCGATGAGCGCATCACCCCCCGGGAGCTGAAGGAGCACGGGGCCAAATACGTCCTCGACAGAATCCGCCGGTCGAAGGGCTATTTCATGACGAACACCGAGAGGGACCTCTCCCAGTCCGACTTCAAGAACCGGGTCCTGCCGCACACGCAAATGCTCGTGGCCGGGGAGCGAAACGCTTGCGGCTACTTCTCCATCGAGATCTCCGGCGGGGCCTCGGTCCACGTGGATATGCTGCGCAAGCAGATCAACCCCTTCGAGAAGCTCAGGGTCCTCAAGTCCATGATGCCGGATACCCTGTTCCAGACGCTTGTGCGGGGGATCAACCTCTTCGGGTACCGGCCCTACCCGGACAATGTGGTTCGTCTGACCATCCAGCATTTCGCGGAAGTGATCGATGTGTTCCGCGTCTTCGAAACATGATACCTGTCCTCGAGGAGGTGAAGAGGGCCAACCGGATTCTCGAGCCCGCCATCTGCTTTTCCACGGGGCCCGAGCACACGGATGCCTACTATGTGAAGAAGGTGGGCGAGATCATCGACGTGACCGGCGAGGACGTCATCCTGTGCATCAAGAACCACGGCGGCCTCGGCACGCAGAAACGGATCGGCGATCTGGTGAAGGCCATTCTCGACAGGTTTCCCGGCCTGCTGATCCACTACCACGGCCACAACACGGACGGCAACGACATCGGCCGCACCGTCGAAGCCGTCCGGCACGGCGCGAAGATCGTCAACGGAGGCGACCACTCCTTTTCGGGGTTCTACGGACCGCCCCCCATCCTGACGATCGTCGAGACCCTCGAGGATTACGGCTACCCCTGCGTGGGGATCAACAAGCAAGCCGTCATCGACACGTCGAACAAACTCAGGCCCGAGCGCGAGCACTACAAGGACTTCGAATCCCAGTTCCTGGGCTTCGACCCCACCGTCCAGATCCACAAGCTGCCGGGGGGGGCCACGGGTTCGAGCTTCGAGCAGGCCGTGAAGGGCAACTTCCTGCACCTCATGCCGGAGATTCTCCAGCAGGAGCTCCCGAAGGTCCAGGTCGAGCTGGGCAACTGGTGGAGCGTGACGCCGGGCTCACAGATCCTCTGGACGACGGCGGTGAACAATGTCCTGAAGCGGGCCCGGTACAAGGACGCCAACGACGACCTCAAGAACCTCATGCTGGGCCGCTACGGGGATCTGCCCTTTCACAAGCCCGATGACTGGATTTACGAGGCCGTCTTCGGCGCCAACTGGAAAAAGATCGTCGAACGCGACTGGGGTTACCAGAAAATCGAGGACGTGGATCTCACGATCGAGAAAAGGGTCCTGGAAAAGAGGCTCGAGCGCAAGGCATCGGAGGAGGAACTGGTCCTTTACCTCCAGCACCCCAACGACGCCGTGAGTTTCTTCAAGTTCGAGGAGAAGTACGGAAAAGTCTGGGTTCTGCCGCCGAAGATCTGGTTCAAGAAGGGCGGCTTCAACCTGGGCGACACCTTCGAATTCCCCGATGCATACGGAAAGCTCCATTCCATCGTCATCGGGCCCCAGCGCAAGACCTCGAGCGGCGATGCCGTGACCTATCTCGTGATCGACCATCATCCCGAACCGATCCTGACGGAACTCGAGCCGGAAGCCGGCAAGGGGGAGGTAAGGAAGGTGACGCTCACGGCCAAGGAGATCGAAGTCCTGGCCAAGGACGGGGATATCCGCTCTCCCATCAAGGGCACCGTGAACGAGGTCCCCGTATCGGAAGGCGACGAGGTGTCCGCGGGCCAGGTGCTGATCGTTCTCGAGGCCATGAAGATGCTCAACAACGTCGTGTCGGCCATAAACGGCAAGGTCATGGAGGTCCTGAAAAACCCCGGCGACCAGGTTGACGTGGGCGATCCCATCATCACGGTCAAGAAGGCCCCGGAAGGGGTGGTGGGAAGCCACGGTGCCCGCCAGGGGAAAGGGTAAAATCTGCCCCGTAGTTATACACAATGCGTTGAATTCGTTACATTATCTCTGAAAAAGTCGATTTCGGCTTGACAGGGTGTTCTTTTGCGGGTATGTAGATGCCCTGCCTCCGGAACCAGGCTGTGGATGGGTTCTGGGCCGGGGCGGATTTTCGACGCTGTGATTTGGGGGATATGGATTGTCCCTCGGCATCACGCGACTTCTTTCTTCCCGTACTTGTAGGGGAAAACTGGAAATTCCATTTCACGTTTTCGAGTACAAAGTAAGGATGAGGATGAGCAATGCCGAAGCATTTTTATACCCTCTTGATCATTCCGCATAAGAAAAAAGATTCCGTCAAGAAGTTCCTCGCCACGCCGATCCATTTCCGTGTCGTCACCGCCGTTTCCGTGGTCCTGTTCTGTTTCTTCGGCTATTGCGCCGTCGACTATCTGACGATCAAACTGGAGCAGATGGAGCTGGCCAACCTGCGTCAGCTGACATCGACTCAGCAGGAGCAGATCGACACCCTCCAGGAGAAGATATCCTTCTTTGACAGGAAGCTGGCCGATCTCAAGCAGGTCGATGAAAAGATCCGGAACATGGCGAGCGATCTGACCGGGAAATCCCGAAAGCCTTCCCGGAAGGAAGAAGCGAAATCGCGGGAACAGGTCCTGGGAATCGGCGGGCCGATGCCGGCCGATGAGGCGGGGCCCGACAAGCTGACGAATCTCAACCGGCGCATGGATAGGCTGCTCGAGGATGCCTCGGCCCGGGAGCGAAGCCTGGCGGAGCTGCAGGAATACCTCCGTGCCCAGCGATCGATCGCAGCAGTGACGCCTTCGATTTGGCCGGTGACGGGCTGGGTTACCTCCGAATTCGGGCGCAGGACAAACCCCTTCGGAGGGCGAGGCGAGTTCCATACGGCGCTCGACATTGCAACCAAGCTGGGCGCTCCCATCCAGGCCCCGGCCGACGGGATCGTGTCGAACGTGGAGAAACGGCCCGACATGGGTCTCATGATCCAGATCGAACACGGAAGGGGCATCTCGTCCCTCTATGCCCACCTGTTCCGGACCGCGGTGAGCAAGGGCCAGGTCGTCAAGAGGGGCGAGGTCATCGGGTATGTCGGGAATTCAGGCCGCAGCACCGGCGCCCATCTCCACTACGCCGTGAGCCTGAACGGAGTCTACGTGAACCCCAGGAAATATCTCCGCTGATTCCCTTTTTCGAAAAAATAAGGTATACTCTCAAATCCGGTAAGGACTTACCGGGTTTTTTTTAGGCTGGACTATGCTGAATTTCATCCAAAAGATGTTCGGGACCAAGAATGAGCGGGAGCTGAAGCGCATTGCTCCTCTCGTTGACGAGATCAATCGCTGCGAGCCCGACGTCAAGAAGCTCTCCGACGAAGAACTGAAGGCCAAGACGGCCTATTTCAAGGAGAAACTCGCAAAGGGGGCCTCCCTCGACGACATCCTGACGGAGGCCTTCGCCGTTGTCCGGGAGGCCGCTTGGAGAACCGTGGGGATGCGGCCCTTCGACGTGCAGCTCATCGGGGGCATCGTGCTCCACGAGGGCAAAATCGCCGAGATGAAGACGGGTGAAGGGAAAACCCTTGCGGCCACCATGCCCCTGTACCTCAATGCCCTCACGGGCAAGGGGGCCCAGCTGGTCACCGTGAACGACTACCTGGCGCGGCGAGACGCATCCTGGATGGGGCCCATCTACAATTTCCTGGGGCTCTCCGTCGGCATCATCGTGCACGGGCTGACCGACGAGGAGAGGCGCAAGGCCTACGGCTGCGACATTACCTACGGCACGAACAACGAGTTCGGGTTCGACTACCTGCGGGACAACATGAAGTTCACCCTTGAGGATTACGTCCAAAGGGACTTCCACTATGCCATCGTCGACGAGGTCGACAGCATTCTCATCGACGAGGCGAGAACCCCGCTGATCATCTCGGGCCCTTCCGAGGAGTCGACGGACAAGTACTACCGGATCAACCAGATCATCCCCGGGATCAGGAAGGAAAAGGATTACACGATCGACGAGAAGGCGCGAACCGTCGTCCTCACCGAGGAGGGGGTGGCGCGGGTGGAGAAATCCCTGAAGGTCGAGAACCTCTTCGATCCTCGCAATATCGAGTTGCTCCATCATGTGAACCAGGCCCTGAAGGCCCACACCCTCTTCAAGCGAGACGTGGACTATGTTGTGAAGGACGGCGAGGTGCTCATCGTCGACGAGTTCACGGGCCGTCTCATGCCCGGGCGGCGATACAGCGAGGGGCTGCACCAGGCCCTGGAGGCCAAGGAGGGCGTCAAGATCGAAAGGGAAAACCAGACGCTGGCCTCCGTGACCTTCCAGAATTACTTCCGAATGTACGAGAAGCTGGCCGGGATGACCGGCACGGCCGACACGGAAGCAGCCGAATTCAAGGAGATCTATGACCTCGAAGTCATGGTGATCCCGACGAATATGCCCATGATCCGGACGGACCATGCCGACGTGATCTATCGGACGGAGAAGGAGAAGTACGATGCCGCCATCGAGGAGATCAAAGAGCTGCACAAGCAGGGGCGGCCCGTCCTGGTCGGCACCATCTCCATCGAAAATTCGGAAAAACTGAGCACCATGCTCTCCCGGAAGGGCGTCAAGCATCACGTACTCAACGCCAAGCACCACGAGCGGGAAGCGGAGATCATCAGCCAGGCAGGGCACTGGGGTGCCGTCACCATCTCGACGAACATGGCCGGCCGCGGGACCGACATTAAGCTGGGGGAGGGGGTCGCGCAGCTGGGCGGACTGCACATTCTCGGCACGGAGCGCCACGAGAGCCGGCGGATCGACAACCAGCTCAGGGGGCGATCGGGCCGCCAGGGCGATGGGGGCTCCTCGCGTTTCTATCTTTCCCTGGACGACGATCTGCTGCGGATCTTCGGCGGCGAGCGCATCCAGTCCATCATGGAGCGCATCGGGATCGAGGAGGGGCAACCGATCGAGGCCAATCTGCTGAGCAAGGCGATCGAGAACGCGCAGAGACGGGTCGAGGCGCACAACTTCGACATCCGCAAACACCTCCTGGAGTACGACAACGTGATGAACGCCCAGCGCGTGGCCATTTACGACCAGCGCAAGGACGTCCTCAAGGGCGAGGACCCCTGGGGGATGCTCGAGGAGATGCTCGACGAGGTCGTCGAAACCATCGTCTCGGAATACGTGGACGAGAAAGCACACCCCGAGGAGTGGAACCTCAAGGGCCTTGATGACATCCTGTTTCAGCTCTTTTCCCTCAAGCTCCGTTTCAGTGACCCAGGCCGGCAGCAGGCGAGCCAGGAAGCGATCATCGAGGAAATCCGCTCCGCCGTCCTTGCGCATCTGCACCGCAAGGAAGAGAATTTCGGCAAGCCGCTCTGGGACTACCTGATGAAGGCCATCATGCTTCAGTCCATCGATACCTTCTGGAAAGACCATCTGTTGGGGATGGATCACCTCCGGGAAGGGATCGGCCTTAGGGGTTATGCCCAGAAGGATCCTATTCGGGAGTACCAGAAGGAAGGCTACGAGATGTACGTGGACATGATGCATGGTGTGAGGCAGGACACCCTGCAAAAACTCTCTCTCGTGCAGGTTCAGCGTGAGGAAGAGGTGGAAAACTTGCGGGACCGGACGCAGCGCGATGTGGTGCTGACCCACGGGACTGCCGGTGCACCGGTGAAGCAGGCCAAGAAGGAGGCCGGAAGGGTCGGACGCAACGATCCCTGCCCCTGCGGGAGCGGTAAGAAGTACAAGAAGTGCTGCGGGAAATAGACGCGAGGCGAAAAAGAATTCTTCGTGCGAATGGACTTTTTCCGACCGCTGTAGATCTCGCTTCGCTGCGGACGCAAAAACTCGCCCTTCGGGCTCAGACAGTTTGCGCCGCGGTCGCTGCGCTTCGATAAGAGCGGTTAACGGAAAAACCCCAACTTCGCACTAAAGAATCCTTTTCCACCACACGTCGGAAGGGGAAGGGAAAAAGCATGGAAGAAAACAGTAAATTCATCGTTCCCGGGTTTCAGGCCGCGGGGATCGCGTCGGGGATCAAGGAGGACGGCAGGAAGGACCTGGCGCTTCTGTATTCCGAGGTGCCGGCCAAGGCGGCTGGCGTCTTCACGACGAACGTCTTCAAGGCCGCGCCGGTCCTTCTCGACATGGAGCGCATCAAGGGCGGCGCCTCGAGGGCCATCATCATCAACAGCGGCAATGCCAACGCCGCAACCGGTGACGAGGGCTACCAGGATGCCGTGAAAATGGCGCGCTTCTGCGCCGGGGCCCTCCAGATCGAAGAAACTCTGGTCCTCGTGGCCTCGACAGGCGTCATCGGCCGGAAACTGCCCATCGACAAGGTGGCCGGCAGCGTGAGCCGGCTCGTCAAGGGGCTCTCCCCCGGAGGGGTTACCGAAGCCGCCCAAGCCATCATGACGACGGACCGGTATCCCAAAATGCAGTTCCGCGAAGGGCCCGTCGGCGGCAGCGAGTGCTGCATCTGCGGAATCGCGAAGGGTGCGGGCATGATCGAGCCCAACATGGCGACGTTGCTCGCGTTCATCCTGACCGATGCCGACATCGACGACCAGGCCATGAGGCGGGCATTGAAGGAGGCAGCGGACAGAAGTTTCAATGCCATCAGCGTCGACGGCTGCATGAGCACGAACGACACGGTACTCATGCTGGCAAACGGCCTGGCGGGCAACCGCAAGATCCGGACATCGACGCGCGATTTCGCCGTTTTCACGGGGATGCTGACCGAGGTGATGATGGAGCTCGCCAAATCGATCGTGCGCGACGGTGAAGGGGCGACAAAGCTCATCGAGATCGTCGTCGAGGGGGCGAAGACGACGGCGGAAGCAAAGGCCGTTGCCTACCAGATCGCCCGGTCGAACCTCGTCAAGACGGCCTTCTACGGCGCCGACCCGAACTGGGGAAGGATCATCTCGGCCGTCGGGGCGGCCGGTGTGCCGGTCAACGGCGATACGGTGGAACTCACCTTCGACGGGCTTCCCCTGTTCCGGCAGGGTCAGGGGGTGGCAAGCCATCTGAAGGAACTGGCCGAGGTGATGAAGAAGGACGAGGTCAAGGTCCTGGTGAAACTCGGGCAGGGTTCGAAGGATTTTCGGGTCTACAGCTCGGATTTGACTCTCGATTACGTGAAGATCAACGCCCAGTATAGGGTATAGGGAAGAAAAGCATCCCCTTGCGTCCTCTTTCGAACGAATGAGAGGACACAAGGGGATTAAATATTTATTTGCCAAAACTACGGCTTTGTGCTAACTAAACCCGTTCTATCTCTCACACCCTCGGATTGCCGGCCTGTTGCTTTTCGAATGAAAAGTTCCCCGGCAAGGTGAAGGGGTGGAGGAAACAAACAGGAAAAGGAGAATCCCATGTCTACCGTATCGATGAAATTGTTGCTCGAGTCGGGTGTTCACTTCGGTCATCAGACCAACAAGTGGAACCCCAAGATGAAACCCTATATTTTCGGCGCCCGCAACGGCATTTACATCATCGACCTTCAACAGACGGTCGAGATGTTCAAGGGTGCTTACAGCTTTGTCGTCAACACCGTTGCCGACGGAGGCGAGATCCTTTTCGTGGGCACCAAGAAGCAGGCTCAGGAATCCATCCGGGAGGAAGCCGAGCGCAGCGGAATGCCCTACGTCAACTACCGCTGGCTGGGCGGCATGCTCACCAACTTTTCGACGATCAAGAAGCGCATCGACCGCCTGAACGAGCTCGACGCGCTGTTTGGCAGCGAATCCATCAACGTCTTCCCGAAAAAAGAGATCCTCCTTTTCCAGAAGGAGAGAGAGAAGCTCGACAAGGTCCTGGGCGGGATTCGCCGGATGAAGGGCGCCCCGGCCGCGATTTTTGTGGTCGACCCCAAGAAAGAGGATATCGCCGTTCACGAGGCTCGAAAGCTGAACGTTCCGGTGGTGGCCATCGTGGACACGAACTGCGATCCCGACGTGGTGGACTACATCATTCCCGGCAACGACGACGCCATCCGGGCGATCAAGCTGTTTGCGGCCAAGATCTCCGACGCGGTCCTCGATGGCAAGCGTAAGTTCGAGGAAAAGATTCAGGCGGAAAGCGACAAAAGGCAGGCCCCCGAGATGACGGAGGCCGAGACCGTCGAGGCCGATGTGCCCGACAGCATCGAGATGAAGGGGACCGAGGCCGAAGCGGAGAAAACCGCGAACTAAGGGGAACAAGACACATCTCTGATCATGAGGAGGTACAGGAGCATTGGAAATCTCAGCAGACATCGTTAAGGAATTGAGAGTCAAAACGGGCGCCGGCATCATGGATTGCAAGGAAGCCCTGAAGGTTTCGGGCGGTAATTTTGAAAAGGCGATCGACTTTCTGAGGGAAAAGGGACTTTCTGCGGCAACGAAGAAGTCATCCCGCGCCACGAAAGACGGCCTGGTCACTTCTTACATTCACATGGGCGGCAAGGTCGGCGTCATGATCGAAGTGAATTGCGAGACCGATTTTGTGGCCAAGACGGAAGGTTTCAAGACTCTCACCCGTGACCTGGCCATGCATGTCGCCGCCATGAACCCTCTCCATGTGAAGCCCGAGGATGTCCCCGAGGCGGTCCTGCAGAGGGAGAAGGACATCTATCGCAAGCAGGTTATCGCCGAAGGAAAGCCCGAGAAGATCGCCGACAAGATCGTCGAGGGAAAGCTCAAAAAGTATTACGAGGAAGTCTGCCTCTTGAAGCAGAAGTTCATCCGGGACACGAGCCTGACGGTGGAGGACCTCATCAAGGCCTCCATCGCAAAGACGGGCGAGAACATCCTCGTGAAACGCTTTGTCCGCTACCAGCTCGGCGGCGACGATGCCGCTGGAAACGCACTGTAATAAACCGCCGGGGTCACCCGGAAAGCTGCAGGGGAGATGACAGGCGCAAAAAAAGCCACGTACAGGCGGGTCCTGATCAAGCTGAGCGGTGAGGCCCTCATGGGAGGCCGCTCCTTCGGCATCGACCCCGACATCGTCCAGGCCATTGCCGAGGAAATCCGTGACGTGGTCAAACTGGGCGTCCAGATCGGCGTCGTCATCGGCGGGGGTAACATCTTCCGCGGTGTCGAGGGCAGCGCCCGGGGCATGGAGCGCACGCAGGCCGACAACATGGGCATGCTTGCAACGGTCATCAACAGTCTGGCCATCCAGAGTGTCCTCGAGAGGCTCGGGGTGCGATGCAGGGTCCAGACGGCCATCGAGATGCGGGAAGTGGCCGAGCCCTTCATCCGCAGAAGGGCCACCCGCCACCTGGAAAAGGGAAGGGTGGTTATCTTCGCGGCGGGAACCGGGAATCCCTACTTCACGACGGACACGGCGGCGGCCCTTCGCGCAGCGGAAATCCAGGCCGAGGTGATCCTCAAGGCCACCAAGGTCGACGGGGTATACGACAAGGACCCCATGAAGCATGCGAACGCAAAGATGTACAAAAAGATCAGTTACACCGAGACCTTGGCAAAGAACCTTAAAGTAATGGATGCAACCGCCATTTCCCTTTGCCGGGAAAACAACATTCCCATCCGCGTGTTCAACATTGCAAAAAAAGGAAATATCAAGTCCGTCATATGCGGGAAAACCGTAGGGACGATCGTGGGAGGCTGACATGAGCGAAATGACGGATCTGGTCTTCTCCGAGTTGAAGGACAACATGGAGAAGAATATCAAGTTTCTCGAGAAGTCCTTCAGCAAGCTCCGGACAGGCCGGGCCTCGCTGGCCCTGCTCGACGGCATGAAGGTGGAGTACTACGGGGTGCCCACGCCGCTCAATCAGGTGGCATCCCTTTCTGTTCCCGAGTCCCGACTGATCCAGATCTCTCCCTGGGACACCACCGTCATCCCCAATATCGAAAAGGCCATCCAGAAATCCGAGCTGGGACTGAACCCGGTCAACGACGGCAAGATCGTCAGGATCAATATCCCGCAACTCACCGAGGAGCGGCGCAAGGACCTGGTCAAGGTCGTCAGGAAAATGGCCGAGGAAGGCAAGGTCAAGCTCAGAAATCTCCGGCGCGATGCCAACGAGGAGCTGAAGAAACTGAAAAAGGAAAGCGACATCAACGAGGATGAGATGTTCAAGTACCAGGCCGACGTCCAGAAGGTGACGGACGATTACATCGAGAAGACCGATAAGGTGCTCCAGGCCAAGGAAAAGGAAATCATGGAGATCTGATGGTTCTTTTCTATAAGGTGAAATGATAGAATAAGGAGCCCGTCGGGCTCCTTATTTTTTACCGGGCTCAGCGGGGAGAAACACCCCTTGAAAATGTCGGCGGGCTGTGATAGTCAAACGAAAATTCATCATTGAAAATCGATAAGTAGACCCTGAATGGATCGTCTCGACAAAACCAATCTGCCCCGGCACATCGCCATCATCATGGACGGCAACGGCCGGTGGGCGCAGAACCACTCCCTGGGGCGGATTGCCGGTCACCGCAAAGGGGCCGAATCGGTCCGGAACATCGTCGAGGCCTGCCGAAAGATCGGGATCTCCTATCTCACCCTCTACGCGTTCTCATCGGAAAACTGGAGCCGGCCGGAGAGAGAAGTCCGTGCCCTCATGACCCTTCTGGAGAGATACCTCAAGTCCGAAGTCAAGGTCATGTTGAAGAACAATATCCGCCTGCTGGCGATCGGCGACACGGGGGCGCTGCCGGAGAAGGTGCGCACGATCCTCCGCGACACCATCGGGCAGACGGCGGGCAACACGGCCATGACGCTGATCCTGGCACTGAACTACGGAAGCCATGATGAGATCCTGGGGGCGGTGAGGAAGCTGATCGACGAGGCCCGCCAGGGAACGATACGCGCATCGGACGTTACGCTTGAGCGCTTCGCGGGCTATCTCTCCACAAAAGGCGTCCCGGACCCGGATCTGCTCATCCGGACGAGCGGGGAGTATCGCCTGAGCAATTTTCTCCTGTGGCAGATGGCCTATACGGAGTTCTACTTCACGGAAATTCTGTGGCCCGATTTCAGGGAAGAGCAGCTGATCGAGGCCATCTCCGAGTATCAGAAGAGGGAGAGGCGTTTCGGGTTGACAAGCGATCAGGTGCAGAGGAAGGCATGATGAAAAGCTCCCACGCCAAGAGGTGGATCACGGGGATCGTTGCCGTGCCCATCCTCTTCTCGATCATCTATTTCAGCACGGAGGCGGTCTTTGCAGGCTTCGTCCTCGTGGTGACCGTCGTCGCCGTCCTGGAGTACAGCCGTCTGGCATTGGGCGCGGAAGGAATCATGATGCAGCGGGCGCTGCTGTTTTTCGGCCTCCTGGCGCCCCTGGCAGCCGCAGTGTCCGGTCAGGGCGCTATCCTCGCCGTCGCAGTCCTGTCGTCCCTCACGGTCTTTATCCTGTACCTTTTCAGCACGAGGGATGGCGCACTCGATTTAAACCCGCTTGGCCGCTACGTCCTGGGTTATCTGTACCTGCCGGTGATGCTTTCGCACCTCATCCTCCTGCGGAGCGGCGACAAGGGGGTCCTGTGGATCTTCTTCGTCATCGTGCTGGCCTTCTCCGGTGACATCGCCGCCTTCTATGTGGGCAGGACCTTCGGAAAGCGCAAACTCATGCCGCACGTCAGCCCGGGCAAGACGGTGGAGGGGCTCCTGGGGCTTGCCGTGGGGAGTGTGATCGGGTGTCTGGTCTATCGGCATTTCCTCCTGCCCGAGATCCCCGCCGGGCACATCGTGATGCTGGGGCTTGCGGGAGGGATCATCGGACAGCTGGGGGATCTTTTTGAATCCCTGATCAAGCGGGCCTCGGGGGCGAAAGATTCCGGCGAGATCCTGCCGGGCCACGGCGGGATCCTCGACCGCCTGGATTGCCTTCTGTTCATCGTACCGTTTGTCTACTATTACAGGACGTACATACTCGCGTGAAGAAGATCGCCATTCTCGGCTCTACCGGATCGATCGGGGTGAACGCCCTCGACGTGGTGTCGAAACACCCCGGCGCGCTGGAGGTCGTTGCCCTGGCGGCGGGGAAGAATATCGGTGTCCTGAAAGCCCAGGTGGAGCGCTTTCGGCCTGAGATCGTCTCCGTGATTGACGAGGATCACGCCCGCAGGCTCGAAGGCATGCTCGATGCCTCGATCCGGACGAAGATCCTCTGGGGCGATGAAGGCACCCGGTCTGTCGCGACGGCAAACGCCGCCGATCTCGTGCTGTCCGCCATCGTCGGTGCGGCGGGCCTCGTCCCCACACTCTCTTGTCATCGAGAGGGCAGTCGCAAAAGGCGTCCGCATCATCCCCGTCGACAGCGAGCACAGTGCCGTCTTCCAGTGCCTCGAGGCAAGCAGTCCGAAGAGTGTCGGCCGGGTCATCCTGACCGCATCGGGAGGTCCCTTTCTGAGGGCCACCCGGACGGAGCTCGAAAACGTGAGAATCTCCGACGCGCTCAATCACCCGAACTGGAAGATGGGAAAAAAGATCACCATCGACTCGGCGACGATGATGAACAAGGGGCTCGAGGTGATCGAGGCGCGGTGGCTTTTCGGGGTCGATTACGATCGGATCGATGTGGTGATCCACCCCCAGAGCATCATTCACTCCCTGGTGGAGTTTGTCGACGGGTCCGTCATGGCGCAGCTGGGTCTTCCGGACATGAGAGGGCCCATATCCTATGCACTGTTCTACCCCGAAAGGACACAGGGCGGGTTTCCCCCCTTCGAACTATCGAAGATAGGCCGGCTGGAGTTTCAGGCGCCCTGGGATACGAGGCGGGCAGGGCGGCAGGCACCATGCCGGCAGTGATGAATGCGGCCAACGAGGTGGCCGTCAATGCATTTTTGGAGGAGAGAATCACCTTCCAGTCGATCCCCCGTGTGATCGAAGAGGTCATGGCCCGGCATGCTCCGGGGGCCGTGTCCTCCCTGGGGATCGTCCTTGAGGCCGACGCGTGGGCCCGGAGTCAGGCGCAAATCATTATGAAAAAAGGAATAGGGTGAGATTCGGATGGGTGTCGGTGTAAACATCGTTTCGGTAGTCATTCTGCTGGGCGTTCTGATTTTCGTTCATGAGCTGGGGCACTTCCTCCTGGCCAAGTACCTGGGCGTCGGGGTCCTCAAGTTCTCCCTGGGGTTTGGCCCGAAGCTGATCGGCAGGAAAGTCGGTGAAACCGAGTACATGATTTCCCTCGTACCCCTGGGGGGCTATGTCAAGCTGCTCGGGGAGTCCGATACCGATGACGTGCTCCCGCAGGATGAGAAGCGCTCTTTCGTCAAGCAGCACGTCCTGAAGAAGATTGCCATTGTCGTCGCGGGGCCGTTGTTCAATTTCCTCTTCGCCATTTTTGCCTTTGCCGTCATTTTCATGGTGGGGGTTCCGAGCCTCACAACGGACATCGGCAGCGTCCAGCCGGGCTCCCCCGCGGAGGTGGCGGGCATACGGGCAGGGGATAACGTCCTGTCCATCGACGGCAAGAGCGTGGGCCGCTGGAGCGATCTGTCCGAGATCATCACGAAGAGCGACGGACGGGAAGTCACGCTGAGGCTGAACCGGGAAGGGAACCTGCAGGATATCCGCGTGAAACCCGAGGCGGCCAAGGCGAAAAACGTATTCGGGGAGGACGTGGACAGCTGGAAAATCGGTGTGGGGGCCTCGAAGAACGTCTTCATCGAGCGCCAGAACCCCATCCTGGCGACCTGGTCGGGGATCGAGCAGACCTGGAACATCACGGAACTCACGTTGATCAGCCTCGTCAAAATGGTCCAGGGGGTCGTGTCTCCGGACACCCTCGGCGGGCCCATCCTGATCGCGCAGATGGCAGGCGCCCATGTCAAGAAGGGCGTCATGAATTTCGTTTTCTTCATGGCCCTGCTCAGCATCAACCTCGCCGTGCTCAACCTGTTCCCCATCCCCGTGCTCGACGGAGGGCACCTGCTGTTCTTTCTGATCGAGCTTGTCACGGGCAAGGAGGTTAACATCAAGTGGAGGGAACGGGCCCAGCAGGTGGGTTTCTTCATCCTCGTCATGCTCATGATCTTCGTGTTTTACAATGATATTATGCGGATTTTAGGCGAATAACAGTGTGAAGACAGGGAACCGGCAACCATGATCACACTGGCCATCGACACGGCGACGAGAACGGCGGGAGTTGCCCTTCTTCGCGACGAGACGGTCCTCGTCGAGTACTTCTTCAACCTGTCCGTGAATCACTCCGAAACGGTTCTGCCCGCCGTCCATCAGGGGCTTAAGCTGGCGGGGATCGGTATCGACGGCGTGGATCTCTTTGCATTGACCGTCGGACCCGGGTCCTTCACCGGTCTGCGGATCGGTGCAAGCACCGCGAAAGGGCTCGCCCTCACGACGGGAAAGCCCGTTGTCGGCGTCTCCACGCTGGAGGCGCTTGCCTACAACGCCATCGAATTCCCGGCGCTGATCTGCCCGATGCTCGATGCCCGCAAAGGGGAGGTCTACGCGGCGCTGTACCGCGCAAACGGGGAAGGGATTTTCGACGCGGTGATGGGGGAGAAGGCCACGACGCCCGGGGAATTCATCGACCGGATCGACGGCGAGGTCCTTTTCCTGGGGGATGGCTTGAACGAACATGCCGGGCTCATCCGGGAGAGGCTTCAGGGGCGTGCCCGGTTTGCCCCGCCCAACAGGCAGTGGGTGCGGGCATCCAGTGTTGCCCTGCTTGGCGTGAAGAGATACGGCAAGGGCGAAAAGCTCGACGTGGCAACCTTCACCCCCCGCTATCTTCGCCGGTCGGAGGCGGAGATCCGGCATGCCGGAAAGCCCTGACGAGAAGGGGCGAAGAGGCCTGCAGGCATTCAAATTTCTCTACATTGCCCCGGGCGTTTATGATATAAGCAAAGCTCTTTTCGCAGAGCCAGGAGGTGGGTATGGAGCGAACCGACGAGTTGCTCATCGAACGATACATCCAGCTCGATGGCGAGTTGAAGCAGCACGTGGAAGTCCATCGGAAACTGGAGTTTGCCCTGGAGGATTTCAACAAGCGGATCTACCTCACGCCCCAGGAAGAGATCGAAAAGAAAAAGCTGCAGAAGCTGAAGCTGGCGAGCAAAGACCGGATTTACGCAATCCTTGCGAAATATAGAAAAAGCGCCTGAGCATCGACCGGGTTTGACTGAGAGAGCATGGAGCAGCACAACGGATACATCGTGCGTGAAGGGGCCCCCTTCATCGTCGGACTGGGCATTCTGACGGTTGCCCTTTCGTGGGCGGGTCTCAAGGGAGCGGCGGTCGTGGCGTTTGCCGCCATGCTGTTCGTGGTCTTCTTTTTCCGCAACCCCGAGCGGATCATTCCCGGGGAAAAGGGTCTCCTGGTCTCGCCGGCCGACGGCCGTATCCTGAAGGTGGAGGAGGTTCAACTCGACGGCCTGCTGAAGGGGCGTTTCAGGAAGATCAGCATCTTCATGAACGTCTTCAACGTCCATGTCAACCGCGCCCCCTATCCCGGGCGTGTGGAGAAGATCGAGTATCACAGCGGCAAGTTTCTCTCGGCCGACCTGGACAAGGCCTCCGCGGACAACGAGAAGAACAGCCTGCTGATCCGGACGGAAGAGGGAAAGGCGTTCCTGACCATCCAGATCGCGGGGCTCATTGCCCGCCGGATCGTCTGCTGGGTTGGTGAGGGCATGGAGGTCGCCAGGGGTCAGCGGTTCGGGCTGATCTGCTTCGGCTCGCGTCTCGAGGTGGTCCTGCCTCTGGAATCGAAGGTTCTGGTTCAGGCGGGCCAGAAGGTGCGCGCCGGGGAAACACCCATAGGGGTACTGTGATGAACAAAGAGATCAAGCGAGAGCGGTTCCTCCGGAGGGAGAAGTTCTTCCGCAAGGACCAGATGAAGAAGGGGATCTACATCCTGCCGAATCTCTTCACGACGGCAAGCCTTTTTGCGGGGATCTACGCGATCATCGCCTCCATTCAGGGCAACTTCATCCATGCATCCATCGCCATCCCGATCTCCCTGATCCTCGACGGGCTCGACGGGCGGATCGCCCGCATGACCCACACGACGTCCAAGTTCGGTGTGGAATACGATTCACTGTCGGACCTGGTGGCCTTCGGCGTGGCGCCGGCCATCCTGGCCTATAGCTGGTCGCTCGCCGCTTTCGGCAAGTGGGGGTGGCTCGCCGCGGCCATGTATGTGACCTGCGGGGCCCTGCGGCTGGCTCGCTTCAACGTTCAGGTCGGCGTGATCGACAGCCGGTACTTCAACGGACTGGCCATCCCGGCTGCGGCCATCGTGGTCTCCTCGACGGTTCTGCTCTATTTCTACCTGGGCTATGAAGGGACGTTCCCGCATCTGTCGGTCCTGATCGGGATGATGGCGCTCTCCCTTCTCATGGTGAGCAGCATCAAGTTCTACAGCTTCAAGGACCTGCACTTTCTCACGCGGGAACCCTTCATGACCGTCGTGCTGGCCGTCATTTTGCTGATCATCGTATTGGCTGAGCCGCAGATCATGGTGTTCACCTTCGCCGTGAGCTACGCGATCTCCGGTCCCGTCTGGGGAATCCTGAGGCTGGTCAGGCGCATGTTCAGCCCGGGGAAAAAGCAGCCGACGCCAGGCGGGGAGATCAAAACGGAATCGAAACCCGAGGTGACATCGTGATCGAAAACGAGCCCGATCAAGGCTTGCGCGTTCTGTAGAGCCTGGCAACAGGCCGTTCAAGAGAAGGAGTCGGATTTAATGAGAAAGTACCGTGTAGCCGTTGTTGGCGCCACCGGCGCCGTGGGAAATGAAATGCTCAGCATCCTCGAGGAACGCAATTTCCCCGTGGGCGAACTGACCTTGCTTGCCTCGGAGCGCTCCCTGGGGAAGGAACTCGAATTCAAGGGGAAATCCTATCCCGTCCAGGTGCTCAAGGAGGATTCCTTCGGGGGCATCGAGATCGGGCTCTTCTCCGCCGGGGGGAGCATCAGCCAGAAGTTTGCCCCCATCGCCGCGAAGGCGGGATGCGTGGTCATCGACAACACGGCCGCCTTCCGATACGAGCCGGACATCCCGCTCGTCGTGCCCGAGGTGAACCCGGAGAACATCGCCGACTACAGCAAGCGCGGGATCATCGCCAACCCGAACTGCTCCACGATCCAGATGGTCGTCGCATTGAAACCGATCCATGACGCGGCCCGCATCAAGCGGATCGTCGTGTCGACCTACCAGTCCGTCTCGGGCACAGGCAAGAAGGCCATGGACGAACTCATCGACCAGACGCGGGCCCTGCTCAATTTCAAGGAGCCCGTGGCCAAGGTTTACCCGTACCAGATCGCCTTCAACTGTCTCCCCCAGATCGATATCTTTCTCGAGAACGGTTACACGAAAGAAGAGATGAAAATGGTCTGGGAGACCAAGAAGATATTCGGCGACGAGTCCATCGGCGTCACGGCGACAACGGTCCGGGTGCCCGTGCTTCGCGCCCACTCTTGCTGAAGAAAGCTCCCGGCGTCATCGTCATCGACGAGCCATCGAGGAAAGAGTATCCCCTGGCCATCAACGCCGCCGGTCAGGATGCCACCTACGTGGGCAGGATCCGTGAGGACGAATCGATCGCCAACGGGATCAACCTGTGGGTCGTCTCGGACAACCTGCGCAAAGGGGCGGCTCTCAACGCGGTCCAGATCGCCGAGATCTATGTGAGGGACTATTTGAAATAAAGGTCAAAGGAAAAAGGACAAAGGTTAAAGGACCGGGAGAAAAACCTTTTTCCTTTATCCTTGAACCTTTCACCTGGTTGCTTATGCGGATTATTGCGGGGAAGGCGAAGGGGAGGACGCTGGTCGCGCCGAAGGCAAAGAACCTCAGACCGACGACGGACCGCGTCAAGGAATCCCTTTTCAATATCCTCTCCGTTGAAGGGAAACGGTTTTTGGATCTTTTTGCGGGGGCGGGCAGTGTGGGGCTCGAAGCCGTGAGCCGCGGGGCCTCGCGGGTGATCCTCGTGGAGAGCCATCGGGGCTGTGCCGAGGCCATCCGGACGAATATCGGACGCTGCGGGTTCGCCAACATCCCAGGATATTGAGGCGGTCGAGGTTTCCGTCGACCGCGGCCTCAAACTTCTGGGCCACAGGCGGGAGCGCTTCGACGTCATTTTTGCCGACCCGCCGTATGAGCGAAACCTGATCGGCGAGACGCTTCGGCTCGTCCGGGCTCAGGCCCTGATGTCTCAGGACGGCGTTCTCGTCGTCCAGCACTCCGTCCGGGAAGAAATCCCGGCAAGGCGTGAGGGGTACCAAGTCGAAGACAGCCGTCGCTACGGGGAGACGGCGTTGAGCTTTCTCAGGCTGCAACAGCCCGAGGAACATGAACCTTAGCGGTCTGGTGACCGTTCTGCCGGGCCTGACGGATAACAGGCGACAAGTCAAGCACGGTTATCCGAATTCTCGCATGGGGAGGGGAGCATGGAGAGGTTGGCGGTCTATCCCGGTTCATTTGACCCGATCACCAACGGGCATCTCGATATCATCAAGCGGGGCCTGCGATTTTTCGACAAGCTCATCATCCTGATTGCCTACAACCCGAACAAGTCAGGTCTCTTCTCGGTCGAGGAGCGCATGGAGCTGATCCGTCAGGTCATCGGCGATGACCCCCGGATCCGGGTGGACAGCTTTTCGGGACTGCTGGTCAACTACGTCCGGGACTCGGGGGCCACAGTCATCCTGCGCGGGCTGCGCGCCCTTTCGGACTTCGAGTACGAGTTCCAGATGGCCCTTATCAACCGGCGCCTCAACCGGGACATCGAAACGGTCTTTCTCATGACCGGGTACAAGTGGTTCTACACAAGCTCCAACCTGATCAAGGAAGCCGCCAGCCACGGCGGGTCCGTCCGGGGGCTCGTCCCCGAAATCGTTCTCCAGAGACTCCAGGGAAAATACGCCGAAAGTTTCAAGAAAGGGTGAAGGATATGAAGCTGGGACCTCTGACGAAAGTTCTCAGGCCGTCGCCGACGCTCGCCGTCACGATGAAGGCCAAGGCCCTGCAGAAGGAAGGAAGGGACATCATCGGCTTCGGGGCCGGCGAGCCCGACTTCGATACGCCCGACAACATCAAGGCGGCGGCCATCCGCGCCATCCAGGAAGGCTTCACCAAGTACACCCCCGTGGGCGGCATCGATGAATTGAAGGATGCCGTCGCAGAAAAGCTGCGCAAGGACAACGGTCTTGTCTACAAACGATCCCAGATCATTGTCTCCACCGGGGCGAAGCACACCCTTTTCAATATGGCCCAGGTCCTCTTCGGGAAGGGCGACGAGGTGATCATCCCGGCCCCTTTCTGGGTGTCCTACCCGGACATCGTGCTGCTGGCCGATGCCACCCCGGTATTCGTCGCTGGCGGCGAGTCGGAGGGATTCAAGCTCACGCCGGCAAATCTCAAGAAGGCCATCACGACAAGGACAAAGGCCATCATTCTCAACAGCCCCTCGAATCCGACGGGGGCGGCATACACCCTGGATGAACTGAAAGGCCTGGCGGAAGTCCTGAAGGGCACGGAGATTATCGTCATCAGCGACGATATCTACGAGAAGGTGGTCTACGACGATTTCCGGTTCTCCAACATGGCCAATGTCAGCGAGGAGATGAAGGAGAAGACGATTGTCGTCAATGGTCTGTCCAAGTCGCATGCCATGACCGGATGGCGGATGGGATACGCGGCGGGGCCTGATAACGTGATTTCGGCCATGACGGAAATCCAGAGCCAGAGCACGTCGAACCCGACGTCGATCGTTCAGAAAGCCTCGATCGAGGCACTCCTGGGGGACCAGTCCTTCATCCCGAAGATGGTGGCGGAGTTCAAAAAGCGAAGGGATGTCATCGTCGGGGCGCTCAACGACATCCCCGGGATCACTTGTGCACTGCCGCCCGGCGCCTTTTACGTCTTCCCGCGGGTTT
>PDVJ01000142.1_pt1 | contig 21079 bp, 18 predicted proteins | sample 1369811 | NCBI WGS metagenome assembly PDVJ01 (sample SAMN07795376, study PRJNA414565) | Alkali sediment metagenome, whole genome shotgun sequencing project. | reverse complement strand
AGTACGTTTTCATCAACAAATATTGGAACATCTGCACGGAGCGCAAGGGCGATGCCATCGCTGGGACGACAGTCAAGATACTCCTTGTGATGATCTGCCGAGAGCACAAGCTGGGCATAATAAACCCCATCCTCAATGCTGTCAATCTGCAGATAATGGACAGATATGGAAAATTTTACAATCAGATCCAAAAAAAGATCGTGAGTGAATGGTCTTGACAGAACTTCTTTGTTTTTCGCACTATTGATGGATACTGCTTCCCAGAGCCCGATAAATATCGGAAGACTTTGTTCACCTCCATCGTTCAGTACTACAAGCGGGACTGTGGTAGCATCATTCATGGTGACAAAGACACCTTTTACTTCGCACCTTATTTGAGTCATACCTGTTCACAATGGTTGCTGTAATGAGAGATAAGAGTTAAGGTCAGTGTAAAAAAATCCCTTATTCCTTGGATTTTGCTTCACGACGGACAATAAGGATACTTGAGAGAATACCGAGTGCAATATTGAAATAATAGAGGACAACCCTCCATACGACAACGAATATACCTACGATTGATGCGGGAATGAACAGGGAATACATCGAATATGCTCCTGCCTCTGCAATTCCCGAACTTCCGGGAGTGAGTGGAAGCATCATCAGGATTGCAAGAATGAGCTGAATTACAAAAGATTCAAGCACGAGCGCGGGCTGAGCAAGCCCGATAAGGATAAGCGATGCTGTACAAATCTCGGAAAGCCAGTAAAGCAGCGTAAACAGCATTCCCCACAATAATCCCCCTTTTGCACTTTTTACAAATTTGATAACAGCTTCATTGAAATTATCGATCTCCTTGTCAGCCCGGTGGACGAGCTCATCAACCCTGGCGCTTTCCCAGCCACGGGTAAAAAAACCGGCAATATGGTTAACGACCTGTTTTACCGTGTCCGGTCGCTTTATCGCAAGGTAAAAGAGGAACAGGCATCCTGCAACAAAGATCCAGGTAATATACACCATAACTTCCGAGATTGCTCCAAGACTCTTCCACTGGTCAGTCAGGACAATCATCGCAAAAGCTGCAAGGGCGGCCAGAGCGATGCCATCAAGCGCCCTTTCCATGATCACTATCGCTGTCGCATCTCCGATTGGCACTTTAGCCCGGTAAAGCTCGTGAACCCGCACCGGCTCACCTCCGGCCTGAGCTGGAGTTATCGCAGCTGCAAGCAGGTTGGCAAAAACAAGGTTCAGACTGTAGAAAAAACCGATCCGATACCCCAGCGATCCTGTCATCTTCTGGACGCGCAATGCCCAGAAGCACATGGTAAGAATGTGGGTTAAGAATGCGAGAAGCAGGAAGACTGGATTGATCTCCCTGAGATACTGAACAGTATTTTCATTGATGGTGAGAAACAGGATAATGACTAAAACGAGAAGGGAAAACCCGATTGAAATGTAAAGCCATTTTACCTGTGACTTCTCCATGTTTTTCCCTCGTCAGATAGAGCACGTTTTAATTATGCGTGGTATCTTTACAGATTATTGAACATAGTATAAACGCTTTTATGACTTGAATCTGTGTCTGGACACCGAAACTGGTACCAGGTGGGTGCCAGTCATCACGATTAAACGGTGAAGAGATCCCGCTCTGCCAGTATGTGGAAGAATCCTGCGGTAACCCCGGCATCAAGCCAGCCATGTCCGTAGCTGAAACTTGCAAGGGCATTTTCATGTAAGCCGGATTTCATGAGATAATCCCCGCGTCTGGCATAGACTGCAGCGACAGAGAAAATACGCTCAGCGAAACCATGACTGATTGTGGCAGAATCCGGGGCACATTTCACTGAAGAGAGGGCAGTATCCAGCAGATCTGCATAGCGACATGCTTTCTCCTCAAGTTTCTTCCTGTACTCTGGCTGAAGTACTTCCTGATGTTCCAAAAAGGGGCACCCGGGAGAGGCTGTAATCGAAAGCAGCCCGGATGACAAACCAAAATGCAGCCAGCCAAACCCGTAATAAAATCCTGCGAGTGCATTGACGGGATCACCGGACGCAAAAAATGAGATCCCGTCGCTTTCATACGCACGCGCCATTTCCAGGACCAATGCTGCAATTTTGTTGAGATGGGTACTCTCCGGTGCTGAGATTTTTGTTCTGGAGAGCGTTGTTGTCAGCAGGATCTGGCAATCGGTAATCTTCATAAACCAGCAAACATCTCCAGGTAAGCGCGTTCCATTTCATGAAGGTCTGCAGGGACAACCAGGATATGAAGTGGTGGACCGAAATTCACCGGTTTCAGGGCAGCTGCAGGCCCGGCTCTTACCAGGGGATCATCCGAGCCTGCCCGTGCAATACCGACATAGAGAGGCAGGTGAATTTTTTTTTCTTCTGCCATTCTTTCAAGAAGGATGATTGCCTCAGGGACTGTCATGTACCTTGTATCCTGGATGTCCAGATACACCAGCGTGTGCAATTGCAGAGAAAGGTTCTGCGCGATGACATCGATGGATGATTTCGGAGACCAGTTTTTCTGCGGGAAGGGTACTGAACATGACTTCCCGAACCGGTAGTTCTGGAGCCCGGAAAGACCGCAGACTGCACTTGAGATGGATGCTGCATGAATGATTGCAGTCTTAATCCCCCGTGAAGCGGCACGCATCCGCAGATCTGCGTGGGTTGTGGAGATCATCGGATCTCCTGCACAGAGAAATACTACGTTCTGGCTCGCAGCTGTGTTCAGGAGTTCATCGGGGTGCTGTTCTACATCTTCACGGCCGAGGAAACGCACAGGCTTTCCATAATATGCCGCGAGCTCTTCATATGATGTGCCCATGAGCCGTGAAGTATAGGTTTCAAGGAAGATGTGGTCAGCGTTGCGGATACTGGCGAGCCCTTTTTCTGAAACATCAGTTTTGTCATAGAGTCCTAGCCCGATAAATGTCAGCATCGTTTCACACCCCCGGCCGGCAGACTGGTGAATCATCACCCTCTGCAGGATATTTGGTTAACAAAAACATTACCCCGGTCCCCCCTTTTTTAAACCTGCCGTAAACTTGATCAATACAATTCATTTCTGCTGTATTCCATGACATGTACCGGGTGATCATTTTACCAGCATGTTGATAATCGCTCCTACTGTTAAACCCAGAAAAACCGAATACACCGAGATAAGAATGGCAACCCGTGCTCCCAGCTGGCGATACAGCACAGCAATCGTAGAAATACAGGGAATAAAAAGGACACTCACGATAGCAAAGGTATAGAGCTGTCCAGCGGTCATCACCGAACCAAGGTCAGCAGTACCGGACAGGACCGCGAGCGTCTCAAAAGCGAGTTCTTTTCTGAAGATGCCGAATAACAGCGCTGTTGATGCATACTCAGGCAACCCGAGAAGGGTGACCGTTATTGGAGCAAGCAGCTGTTCGAACGCGTCGGTCACACCATAATACTGGAGAAGCCCGAGTCCTATACTGGTGATGATCAACAGCGGCATTGCTATGAAGAGGAACTCTTTGATCCGGAGCCAGGATTTTGCCAGCACCAGACGTGCCTGGGGCCTGCGGAGGGCAGACATCTCAACGATCATGCCAAACTGCTCTCCTGGGGTGATGCGGCTCAGTATGACTGCGGTGAGAATAATGAGAATAAACACAATAATATAAATGGAAAACGCCCAGAAAATCCCGACAAAAGCAGCAACAATACCTGCAATTACCACCGTCCTGGCAGAGCAGGGCACCATGCTGATAAGAAATGCCGCGATGGTCTGTTCACGGCGTGTTTTTAAGATGCGCAAACTCATAACTGCAGGCACCGTGCATCCAAACCCTATCACCATGGGGATGATCGCCTCCCCGTGAAGGCCGAGCCGGTGCATTGCACGATCCGCAAGGAATGCTGCACGGGTCATGTATCCCGTATCTTCAAGCAGCGAGAGTCCGATATAAAACGTCAGGATGAACGGGAATGCGATACCGAGACCGGCTTCCAGTGCAATCAGGACAGAAAATCCTATTCTCTCCGCTAAAGGCGGCAATTCCAACGCGGTAAACGGCAGGATGATGTAGGTGGTAAATGTCTGGACGATCAGCTCCTGCATCCATGAGCCGATGACAAAGACAGACAGGAGTAGAAAAAAGAGGATGGTTATAAGGATAGGGACTCCGGGAATTACCCTTGTGAGGAGACTGTCCAGATCATAGGTTTTTTTCCGATCTCCCTGCCTGACTGCTGCAGCTGCAATCTTCCGGGACAAATTATGGCGGTTCGTTGCAATGATCTGGCGGACCGACATCCTGTGGCGCAGTTCGATCTCGTGAGCGACAGCTCCTGCAGCATCGAGCAGTATCCTCTCATCTCCGGTACCCTGCAGGGCCAGCAGGCTCTTGTACCGGGGAGCTCCCAGAGTTTTTTCGAGGCTGTTGAGTGCTGCCTCAATATGGTGGTCGTAGGGCACCTGCAGGGTTGCAACTCTTGCAGAACCCAGTGCAAGAGGAAGAATACGGTCAATCTCTCTTCCTTCAGACGCAGCAGTAAGAAGAACCGTGACTCCAAGAAGAGATGAAAGCTGACCCTCATCGATGATCAGTCCCTGCCGTTCTGCTTCGTCAATCATGTTGACTACGGCAATGAGTTTTGGTGAGAATTCAGTCACCTGGGTGAAGAGGTAGAGATTTCGCTCGAGTTTTGTGGCATCGAGAACTGCGACAATGACATCTGCTCCCCCCTGTTCAAGGAATTTCCGCACCAGTATTTCTTCTTCGGAGATCCCGTCAAGGGAATAAATTCCGGGCAGGTCAACTATCTCGATCTTCTCTTTTTTATAACAGACATTCCCGCATTCCAGGCAAACGGAGGATCCGGGATAGCGGTTCACTTCAATACCAAGGCCGGTGAGCTGGTTGAAAATGAGGGATTTTCCTGCACCGGGATTGCCCAGAAGTGCGATCTTCATGATGAGCGTTCCACACCGATTGCAGAAGCGATCTCGGGGCTCAGAGCGACATCACATCCTTTCACCTGAACAACAAGAGCACCATTGGATAATTTTCGTTTAATTGAGGCACGCTCCCCGGGTACCATGCCAAGATCAAGGAGACGTTTTGCACATGCCCTGCCATGAATACAGTGGATGATGACGTTTTCCCCCTCTGCACAATCAGAAATGCTGGGACATTGACAGTCATAATCCTTCTCGGTGCATTGGGTGGTACTCATCTGCCTGCCGTGTCTTCCCCGCCCATAGTGCCGCAGGCCATCCCGTTTTACAATTAACTGGCCTAAACGGTCAATAGTTTCATCAGATACGGCATGTTCAAGAGTGCATGCCTCATCTGATGCAGAGCTGGTATCCATACCGAGAATCTCTGACAAAAAACACTGGAGTGTCTCATGTTTTTTTATGACACTTTCCCCGGTTTGTCTTCCCTGCCCGGTGAGCTCTATCACCTCCCCCCGTATAATGGAGACATCACCGCTGGAAACAAGGTCTTTCATATCAGAACGCACCACTGATTCCGGTTTACCAAGGATTACCGCCAGCTCTGCGTAGCGAGGGGAATGAGCATTTTTTTCTGAGAACTGCTGGATGGCTTCCAGGTAATCTTCCCGCAGGGAGGTCTGCATAGTAGTACTCTTGACTAGTTTTAGTCTCCTGACGACTTTATTGATTTGGATCAGGGTTGCACTATCAGGGAAATCGTTGCAATACTATAAGGTATAAACAAATCAAAAGATAAAAAATAATAGAATAATTTTTACGGGTGTTTCTGGGGTACTGATGATTTACTGGCTCTATGAATATTTGCTCAAACGGCAGATTACTGAGTTGCCGGGGCATGTCTGCTTCATGATCAGCGGGCAGGATATGGCGGATGCACCCGCCAACCTGGTTAATATCACGTCATGGAGCAGCGAGATATCAAACTACGTGGAAAAATCCCATCCTTCAGGAAAGACTATCATCCGCGGTTTAACCTTCCACATCAGCACTTCCGACCCCGCGGCGATGGAAGCATACCTCCCTGAGATCCGGAAGATCAGCACTATTGCCCGTCTTGTTCTCCACATCAGGGACAAGGAAGAGATTGCCGGCAGTGGTATGGATGTTGTTATCGCGATCGGGAAAAGCGGGAAGGAGGAGATCACCGATTGTATACGGAAGATGGCGGAGGACCATGTTCGCCCGTCAGATGTGGACGAGAAGATGCTTGAATCCTACCTGACTTTTAAGTACACTCCCGATGTTGTTGTCAAGAGCGGTGGGGACCACCTGACGGATTTCCTCATATGGCAGTCTGTTTATTCCGAGCTGTTCTTCTCAGATGTAAACTGGAAATATTTGAGGAAGGTAGATTTCTTGCGGGTACTCCGGGACTACCAGTCACGGATACGCAGGTTTGGGAAGTGAGTGTTAAATTTTGGGGGAGAACCCTGTTTTTTTCTGGTCGCTCATTTCATTACACCTCACGAAAATTGAAATTTTACTTTAACCTGATCCCAATCCACGTTGGGGTCCCATTTACCATCTTTTCCTTCACAGCGAACTGGTTTTTTAAGGTGACAGAAAAAGATTTTTTATCAGGGACCGGAAGTACGCGGTGATCCCGGCACCAGCGTTCGAACGAATAGTACATATCGTCTTTTACCAGATGTGCAGCTTCGGTATCTTCACGGAGGATCATCGAAGTGAAGAACTTTTTCACAGCATCATCCTTCTTCTTCCTGGGTGCAGGATTTTTTGCTTTTCCTGTCGTCAAAGCGGGTGCACGGAGGGGTACTATCTCTTTTCCCGGAGCAGGAGGCGGCAGAGGGGCAGGTGCCAGTGCGTCCCGTGCAGGTTTTCCCTTGGGGGGATGCTGTGACTTCAACGCTTTTGCCGCCTTGGGATCATCGGCGTTGATGATGGCCGGGACCGCCAAAACTCCAGGTTCAGGAGATACAGGATCTGGTAATACAGGTTTTCCGTTTGCTGCGATGATTACCGGTTCCAACACGATTCCGTCAGGAATCTTCTGCTGGCGGAAGTCGATTCCCAGCCTCTCCGCAAGAGTCCTGTTACACGCTTCGCTGACATCGATTTTTTTCTGGCGGGCCTGCTCAAGGATATCAGCCCTGATTACAATCGATATCTGACGCCACGGGGTGCTGCTCTCTTTTTTTCCTGCCATCCTTACTGTTGATCTGTCCCCGGGAGAAATATAGTACGCGATCTTTTCCTGCCAGTGAAACGCTAACCCGCCGACATGCGCTGGTCGTAGATGCGGATTGCACGCATGAGGTCGATTTTCCTGAAAAGGGGCCAGTATGGGGCGCAAAAGTAGACTGTGGATTCATGGCCGTTGGCAAGCCAGGGGAGGAAGTTTGACGTGCGGTACTCGTTTCCTGTCCTGATGATAAGGTCAACCGGGGGGATCCCTTTGCCCCCATGAATGTGTTCTTCCACCATTGCAGCATCGATCCGCCCGGGCGCGACCTTATTATGCTCGATATCGGCAAGTATTTCTCTGGCAGCGAGCACGATCTCGTTTCTTCCCCCGTAGGCAAGGGCAATATTGAGATTGAATCCCGTATTGTCCTTTGTTGCCTCTTCTGCTGCATCCACGGCTTCCTTTAATTCCGGGGGGAGGAGTGAACGGTCTCCCACCATCTGGACACGAATCCTGTATCTCTTAACACGCTCATCGTTCAGGACTGAAATGAACTTTTCACGGAACAGGGCAAAGAGATGGTCGACTTCCTCTTTGTTCCGTGAGAAATTTTCCGTGGAGAACGTGTACAATGTGATATGTTTAATGCCCAGTTCATGTGCCCAGTCAAGCATTTCCTCAGTTTTATCGGCTCCCGCACGGTGCCCCTTCGGAGTGTCGATCCCCAGTTTTTTTGCATAGCGCCGGTTACCATCCTGGATGATGGCTATATGGTTGGGCACACGCTGGAACTGCATCTTCAGGTACCTCTCATAGAGTGGTTCAATGAGCGACCGCAGGATCATAGCGGTGTCACCTCAACAACCATACCCCCGTTGGGATAGCGTTCCACAACGTATTTTTTCCCCGGCAGATCATCGATATTTTTTTCAAGCAGCCACCATGCCATCTCTATCCGGTCATTATAATCCTCAAAACTTCCCGGATCAAATTTCTGCTCACAGAATTGAGTGCATTTCTTTTTTTGAAGGAGTGGAGGTTCAAGCACACCATAGACAATAGTTCCGTCCGGTGTAATTTCATCAAATGGTCGGGCAGTATTTTCTGCGATTCGCTTCAACCGCTCCCGCAGCTGCACCGAATCCTTGAACGCAGATGAGCACCAGTGAACCTTGTCGTGCCTGCACAATTCCTCAGCCCAGCCTTTTGCTCCCTCAATTGCATTATGCAGTTCATCGGCAAGTTCATACCCCCGCTCCCGCATCTCGTACGCATTAGTCTCTCCCCATTCGAGTTCATTGATATTGAGGAAGTCAAGGCAGGGAAGTGCAGGGATGAGCATTTCGAGACCCGGAAGTGCAGGTACTTCGATGCCGATATCGAATCCCATTTCCCGTGCCAGTTTTGCCGATCGTATGTAATCAGTATCGAGTATGTCATTCCAGCATTCATGAGGGGGATGAAGCCGGATTTCGTCAACGAACCCTTTCATTTTTCTCAGTTCGTCGTCGCCGGGGGCCTTTGCGGTATACAGGTGTATGTGGTGATCAGTTCCAAAATGATCCTTGAGCAGCCGGCAATATCCAATAACCCTGTCGAGGCACAGGAGTGGTTCTCCTCCTGTGATTCCCGTACCAAGAGCGCTCATATTCTCCGCTTCCTCAATCATCTGTGACGGTATATCCACCGGGTGCTCATTTGCATAAACGGTGTCGGAACCTTTTCGTTCACGGGAAAGGGGGCAGTACCAGCAGGAGCGATGGCATCGTCCCGTAACAAAGAGTACCATCTTTGCGCCCTGATGGCAGAGAACACAGCCTTTTGAAAGTGACACCCACAACCCCTTCCTGAGATACCAGGCAATTCCTGAAATTATGTTCTTTTTTATTGGTGAGCAAAGCACAAAACTCTTCTGTACCTCAAAGGGGACCATGCTTTGCAGCCCCGGAATATTGTCTTCCCTGCTTTTTTTGATGGGTGAAATTAAAAAAAAAGGTTATTAATGGTTTAATGCAGGAAATGCAGGGATTTCTGACGAACAACATTTATATGAGACGTTGCCATACGAATCAATGAGAAATGACTGACTATTCCCAGGTATACCCTCATCGAGAATCGGGACTATCCGAAGTGATCGGTTTTGTTCTGATCATTGGCTTGATCGTTGTTGTGGCGTCTCTTTACCTGACTTATGGCGTTCCTGCACAGGGCAGGGAGAATGAAATTGGTCATATGAATGAGGTAAAAGATCAGTTTGTCGGCTATAAACTCAGCCTTGACTCACTTTTCAATAACAATAAAGTTGGCACAACGGTCAGTAATTCGTTTACCCTTGGCACGGCAGGAGGTTATTCCCAGGGAACAATCAGTTTTATCCCGATAATGAGCCCGGTGAGCTCATCCGGGGTAATTGCAATAAATGACAGGACAAAAGAGCCGGAGTTATTATCGTTAACATCACGCTCTCTTATCCTGAACAACACGGTGAATGATGCGGTAGATCTTCCTGCCGGAATTGATAATGTTCCAGAACATATCTATGTCACTATTTCCGGAATAACCCCCAATGACCTTTCAAAAGACACCTACTACGGAGTCGAGATAAACGGATCAGGCTGGCTTGCAACGGTGAATCTCACCCCCCGCTTTGCCTATTATGATGCATATAGTATCGTGCAGCAACCTTCCTGTCCGCCGGGCCAGGTTGTTGGCATGAATCCGGGTGGTGGCGTAAACTGCCTTGTTTCAACTCCGGCATCCAATTATACCGGTTCTGATATCAGTGTAACCGTTATAAAAGGTAATATTCCAACAGTGCAGGATCTTACCGTCTACAAAACAATTTCTCCGGGAACGTATACAGTTGATCTGATGGATGACGCGTATGGAATGAAATCATCGCTGCAAATTCCCGACAATCTTTTCCTCTCACCTACCCTGGACAAGTTCGACACTCTTCACTATACCTCCCATATCAAGGGAAACGGGAATGTTACCTATGGCTTTACAGAAATGAACTATACTGTACCCCCTATTACCCTGGGATCTTTAGAATACCGCGGACAGAATAATTACTGGATCCCCCAGACGTATTATTATCAGCTGGGGGGTGTGTTCCTCTCCCAGGCAGATGGCAACACGGTATACAAACTCCCCCCCGAGATTTCCTTCAACTATAATAACGACCCCGTTGTCACGAAAAAAATTGTCACCGTAAATATCAATGCCCTCACCTTTGATCCAAATAATCGTGGGATCGTTGGCGGGAGCAGTTCAATCCAGGTAAAGACACATCTTGATAGTGTCACTACACTTCCCTATGCTCCCGGCAGTGCCAACACCAAGTGGATAACGATTGCAGTCAATACCACAAACAATCAGTCGAGGAATATGTGGAAAAATTATTTTGATTACACCGCTACTGTAGCCGGGGTGCCACATTTCACCACGGGTATTGCGGGCAACGAGAGTTATATCACCATAAATGGTTACGACGTGACTGACACCTGGAACGATATCAATGTGATTGCAGCACGGGGGACCTTCACAACTACAATACACGGAGCCGGTGGAGTCATTTCGTGAGGAATATGTACCATGACAGCGGTCTTTCAGATGCTCTTGGTGCCATTATTCTTGTTGCGATAGTGGGTATGGGGGTGGCTCTGTTAGGAGTCAGTATACTCTCAAAATCCCCCCCACAAAAGATCCCTGCACTTGATGTGGATTTCATAACGATCGATCATTCTATCCTCCTCCGCCATGAAGGTGGTGATACCCTCATGAAAGAAGAGATGTCTTTCCTGGTGAACGGGACCGATATGAAGAATTTTTTTAAAAATATGGATGGAACTCCCTGGTCCCGCTGGTCTGCCGGGGACACACTCAGATATGATGTCCCGGCAGGACAGATCTTGCCTGACAGTCTTCAGCTGGTCTACACCAGCGGAACTTCACCGCAGGTCATCCTCTCCTTAGGCAAACCTGTAATCAGCATCAGGGTGAATTGCGGAGACGGAGCATATACCGATACAAAGAATAATCTCTGGTCTGCAGACCAGCAATATATTCCCGGTGGCTGGGGATATGGTGGAAACCGGCAATCCTATTCGGTAGGAAATTCTATCGCGAATACCATGGATCCAACCCTCTACCAGACCGAAAGCTGGTTTTCGGGTGGGAACGGGCAGTACCGCTTTACTGTACCAGATGGTAACTATAAAGTGACCCTGAAATTTGCTGAGATCTATAATGGCATTAATCCCAATAATCCGAGGATATTCAGTGTTGCATTGGAAGGAAATCAGGTTATCACGGATCTCTATCTGTTATCAACGGCAGGCCTTTACTCTGCAACAGATGGAACCTACCATATTACGGTAAATGACGGTATCCTTGATATCGATTTCATCAAGGGTTTTGAAAATCCAAAAGTTTCCGCGATTGAAATTATGAGTGAATGATTGCATGATTTATTTCCGGATGGTTGAAGAACAGTCTCTTTCAGATAGGCTAATGAGATAAAACTCTCAACACTGGGTAATCGGGCAATGGAACTGAGGATGTTGTCAGCGATGAAGGAACAGAACAGGAACAAAGGTCATGACTCTGGTGTATCAGAGGTGATCGGATCAGTGATGCTTATATCGGTTGTTGTGATGGCTGTTGCACTTATCGGGGTTGTTCTTACGTCACAACCTCTCCCGCAGAAGATCCCCGCACTCGATGCTGTAATATCCTCAAACGGCAACGACACCCTCAGGATATTTCATAACGGAGGGGATGCCCTGTTACGTCAGGAAATGATTATTTTAGTGGATGGGGTGGATACAACCTCCAATTTTACTCTCAGAGGTTCGAACTGGACTGCGTGGTCACCCGGTGAATCACTGGATTACTATACTGGTTCACTGCCGGGAAAAGTGCAGATAGTCTATACAAGCGGGTCTTCGCAGACCGTCCTTGTCTCAACCGATTTTTCCGGTGGTATGCCCACCTTCGTTCCGACTGCAATCCCCACACCGGGAGAAGCCGCAACCGTAACGGGAATCACCCCAAATATCGGTATAACCGGTTCTTCAATTCCCACGATGATTTCCGGTGCCGGTTTTGTGAATGGTGCAACAGCACGGCTTGTCCAGGGATCGACTGTTATTCCTGCAACGAATGTTCTGGTAGTTTCACAGAGCCGGATCAACTGCATCGTTAATCTGAACGGTGCTCTTCCTGGTCAATGGAATGTGACGGTAACCAATCCCGGGAGTGCCCCGGGGACACTTGTCAATGGTTTCACGGTCCTCACACCCGGCCCCGCACCAACGGTACTTCGCATTACTCCAAATTCCGGAAACAGTGGGAGCACAGTGAGTATCGGAAATCTTACGGGTACGAACTTTATCACCGGAGCTTCGGTAAAACTTTCGAAAACAGGAAATCCCGATCTCTTTGCTTCAGATGTACTCGTGCTGGATGCAACCAATATTACCTGCACCTTTACTTTGCCTGCCGGGACATCTCCCGGTTTATGGGATGTAACGGTGATAAATACGGATGGCCAGTCAGGGATTCTTCCCACCAGTTTCATGGTCAACACTCCCGGACCGATTGTTACCAATATCAGCCCGGACTCAGGAATCACCGGCAACACGATCACGATTTCCAGTATTGCCGGATCTGGTTTCCAGAATGGAGCCACGGTTATTCTCAATAGTTCATCGGCTCCCGATATCGTAGCATCTGGTGTTGTGGTTGTGAACCAGAACCAGATCAGCTGCACGGTAAACCTTGCCGGCGCCTCCCTGGGTGCCCGTAATGTCGTAGTTACCAACCCTGATGGCAGGGTGGCGGTATTACCGAACGGATTTTTGGTAAAAGGTGCGGGTGTGTTTGTCAGTGGAATAACCCCCTCCTCTGGCGTTGTGGGTTCAACGGTAGTACCTGTCTCTATCGGAGGTAATGGTTTTGTGAGTGGTGCAACGGTGAGGCTCAATAAGACCGGTGATCCGGATATCATTGCATCAGGAGTGAATGTGGGGTCTTCCAACCTTATCACCTGCTCAATTTCCCTTCCAGCCGGTGCCACTCCCGGATTGTGGAATGTGGTAGTTACCAATGCCGATGGGCAGGCTGGTATGTTGCCGGCCGGGTTCAGGGTCAGGACACCGACACCAACTGTGACTTCAATCACGCCCAACACGCAGGTTCGCGGCTGGAACATAAACATCACCAATCTTGCCGGAGCCAGCTTCAGGCCGGGCGCTTCAGTACGTCTCGTGAACAGCTCTGCCGGGCCGGATATTATTGCTGCAAATGTTGTGGTTGTTTCAGCTACCCGGATTACCTGCACCTTTGACCTGACCGGGGCGACAGCTGCCTCACGGAATGTTACTGTCGCTAATCCGGATTCCGATGCCGGAAGTCTGGTAAACGGGTTCATCGTAACCGGCAATGCACCAACCCTTACGGCGAGGAATGTTACTTCCGGTAACCGGGGATGGCCGGTGGTTGTCAGTCTTACCGGCACCGGGTTCCAGCCGGGTGCTGGCGTGCGCCTGATGAGGACAGGGTATCCAGATATTGTTGCAACAGGAGTGTCGGTACTATCACCGACTCAAATCACCTGCACCTTTAACCTTCTTGGGGCGGCCCCGGGTACATGGAATATCCAGGTTATGAATCCGGATGGAAAAACATCCGGCACGCTGACCTTTACGGTCAACAGCCCCACTCCGACAATCTCAACAAGCACCCCGGCTACGGGAGTCCGTGGGACATCAGTAAGTATTACCAGCCTTACCGGCACCGGGTTCCAGCCGGGAGCACTGGTCGATTATTATTACGGTACCACAAGGATCAACATGACCGATGTAAATGTTATTTCAGGTACCCGTATGTCCGGGACACTGAATATTCCCTCCGGTGCCACGGCCGGTTCGTATGGTGTCAGGGTTATCAATACTGATGGGACTACGGCGTCCCGGACTGGCCGGTTTACGGTCACGAATCCTCCTCCAACCGTCACTGCCATTAGTCCGGTACAGGGCAGGGATGGTATGGTTGTCAGCCCCATAGTAGTGACCGGGACAAATTTCCTGACGGGTGCTCAGGTCAGGTTATACCGGGGAACCACCCTAATTTATACCGCTCCTGCCGTTACTGTGAATTCGCCAACCCAGATTACAACATCGTTCACTCTTCCCGAGACCGTCGTGGTCGGGTTGACTGATGTCCGGGTGACCAACACGGACGCCCTGTATGGCACGCTGCCAAATGGCTACACAATACTGGAGTAATTTTTTTTTGTATAGTTACATTCAAACAACTAACCTTTCTTCACGTTTTATAAAAAAAATCATTGGTGATGCTCCTTTGGGCTTCAGCTTTTGCCTCCGCCCCCGCCGCTGTGGCCACCCCCAAGATGCGATAGAACCGATAATCCCCAAAAGAGCCAAAAATCCATTTGTCAAAAAATGAAACACTTTTCCTGTCTTTGAATTCTGTACCTTCTATTTTTTCATTTTCTCACGTCTTAAATCATTTTTTTCTCTTCGTGGCTAATTGTGACCATACCCTTTCTATTTTTTATCCTGTTGCGGACTCATTTTTTATTTTCTTTCCTGTTGCCAATGCAAATGGCCTGAAATTGTTCGTTGAAGCGAAACATTTTACCGTCATCGCAATAACAAATCACATATGCAAGTTCCCTTGAAGGATGGGGTGGCAGTTTCTGACCGGAACGTCAAGATAGCAATTGTCGGGATCCTTATCGTTGTATCTGTTTTCTGTGAAATCGTAATGCATCTCTGGCAGAATATCGATATCGGCTACACCCATTTTTTTTATGTCCTGATTGTCATTGTGGGAATCTGGTTCCAGAAAAAAGCGATCTGGCTTGCCCTGATTCTTGCCGCGATACATCTTGCGACCTCCTATATGGTCAGCGGAGAACTGCTGTGGGGTCCGTTTGTTCGTGCCTCCATGTTTGTTCTCGTTGCTATCCTGGTAGCCATGCTTTCTGAAGAAAAAGAAGAATACAGCAAGGCCCTGTTAGCCTCCAAGCAGGAAATTGAAAAGAAAAATGCTACCCTCATCGGATTTATGGTCGAGTACACCCAGAGGATGAAAAACCCCATGCGGTTGAGTCTCTGGAATCTGATGGAAATCAAAGAGACCCTGGAAAAAAATTCCGGGGTAGCTTCACCGGAAACCCTTGACTCCCTTCAGGTCCAGATCAAGAATATGGAGCAGATCCTTGAAACCCTGCAGTTTCTGAATGCAGCAGTCATAGAGGGATCCTCTGACATTCCGGATGCCTACCGGGAATTTTTAACACGGTGAGGGGGAGATTTTCATGACATTTTCCATCAACCTGTCCGGAGAACAAAAGCTCTACCTGGTGATGTCAGCTCCTGACCATCTGAAGCTCAATAATATCGAGATCATCCGGTTTTTGATACAGAACAAGAACAGTGTTATCATCGTAACAACAAACCAGCCATACTCCGCCCTTGTAGCCTCCTACGAGAAAAATATGCTTGATATTTCGAAGATCCAGTTTATTGATGCGATCACAAAATACGCTATTGGAAAAGTCCCGGCTGAGACAAAGAATTGCCGGTTTATCAACAATCCTTCAAACCTGACCGACCTCGGGATTGCGATTACTGAAGTCCTGAATGCATTTTCAAAGGAGAAACCCTGTATCCTGTTCGACTCGGTGAGCACCATGCTCATTTACATACCTTCAACCAATATCTCCAAGTTCATCCATTTCGTGACAAGCAAGCTCCGGCTCCTGGATTCTCCGGGCGTCTTTCTCGCCGTAGAAAAAGGGCTGGATCCCCTGCTCATGACGCAGCTCACAACCTATGTTGATGCTGTTATTGATATGGAATAAAAAACTACGGGCAAAAACCAAAAAAAAAATATTATTTTCTCACTCATTCCGGATTTTTGTTCAGGTACGCTCGGGAATCTTATTTAAAAGACGTTTGCTTCTGAATATACCTCAATCCTGTCTTCCAGGATATCGTAAGGTTTAATCTCCCGGGAGTGTTGTGACATTCTCATCTTGACAACTTCGAGAGCGAGGTGAACATTTGTCAGGTCGCTTGGACGGACGTAGCGGAGCAGAATCACGGTATCGGCCAGGTATTCTATGAGCCCATGACGGCTTGAAAACATATTATCACGGTGCGTTTCTGAAGTCATCACGATGGTGCATTGTTTATCGCGAAGCCCTTCGGCAAACTGGTACATTTCCTGCCTGCGCTCTGCATCATTCGTGAAAAGATCTTCAAAAAGAGAGATAGGATCAATCACCACCCGTGTTGCCTTCACCTCTTCAATGAGCCGGGGAAGCTCGTTTTTTATCCGGTTACTTGCGATATTGAAATCGGTGGGATCAAGTTTGAGAATGTGGAGTGACCTGTCAAGGTAATCTTCAATATCCCAGCCTTTCTGCTTCATATAGGTCTGGATACGGTCTTTACTCTCTTCAAGACTGATATAAATGACATTTTCCTTTTTTTCCAGTCCTTCCCATATAAAATTCAGGGAGAATGTTGTTTTCCCCGTACCATAGGTTCCGATAATCACACCGATGCTTTTAGAGATGAGACCCCCACCCATCATTGCATCGAGCCCGTCAATTCCGATTTTTACTCTCTCAGTGCTCATATGACCACCCGGATATTGCTCACTTCAAATCCACTGGAAGTGGAGATACGGACTGCAAATTTCACCAGATCGCGCTCTTCGAGATGGGGCATCACTCCCCGGAATTTTTCGAAATACATCACACGTTGCCTCCTGGCACCGGAGCTCTCCTCCCATTTGAAGAGCAAAACGGCATCGGCGATATCTGCCATTTCCCTTTCTTTGGAAGAATCAAGAATACCCCGGCTGAGCAGCAGGTACAGGGTGATGTTTTTCTGCTTTGCCACACGTTGTACCCCCCGAAGGAATCCCGTCAGGTTGTTCCAGAGGGCTGGGGTATTGCACTGGGTTGCAATTTCTGTTACAGAATCCAGAACAACAAGGCTGTCCGGTTGTACAGCATTTATCACGTGTGAAATCTGGACAAAAATACTCTCATGACCCGATCGTTTCTGCAATCGGGTTTTCGTATCACCTTTGCAATACCATTCGTCAGGAACCATACTGCCGTCAAAATAGTGTTCCGAAAGATCATCAAACTGGATCCTGTCCACGAGTGTGGGGATATCATCGATTGAAAACGAACTGATAATCTCCTGCTTCACCTCTTCTTTTAACCGGGTAAAGGTGATGTACCGCACTTCATGGGGAGCGACAGCACCTTCTTGTTCACTGCCTTTCCTGGCGTTTATGGTATTTACCAGGGAACTGAACACGAATTCATAATTGCCTGCCCCAAGATCCCCGAGAAGAAGGATGACGGATCCTGCAGGTACTCCTCCACCAAGGATCGGGTCGAGAGATCTGATACCTGTTGGCATTTTTACATTCTTCAATTTCTGCATAAAAATATCCTCATAAACGATAGATTTGACATCCTAAAAGAGACTCTCGTAGGTATTTGTGATAAAGATATCTGTCGCATTGATATAACGGTTGAGGAAAACGACATAAAAACTCTGAAACTCCATGAAATTTCCTGAAATACTGCATACTTATATAAAATGATCTCCCGAATTATTATTCGAGAGAATAAAAATGATTCAGCGAAAAGGAAGGAGGATGAGCACTATCCAGATAGTCCACATTTTCATATCCTTCAAAACCTTAACAAGTAAGGGCGATCCTCAAGGCAACGGATGAATTATCCATGACTGATCCTGACTTTGGAAAAAATGTGGTTCCCCCCCAGGAACAAAAAAAGGAGCCAACAAAACCCGATTCCACCTATCGCCACTATTTTCATATCCTGAAGAAAAAAGTCAAAATACCTGTTGTGGAATATGATTTTGAACGGTTTGGAACGCTTGTTGAGGCTGAGATTTCTCCTGAGTATGAACAAATCGATCGCTACTGGGTTGAAAAGGGGCGTTCACTGGTAGTAATTGCTCTGAATAAGAAGACCAACCAGAAAGAGTATCTGCTGTCTGAACCGGCACTTTCTGAATTCGAATATGAGCTGCTCGAACGTCTCCATGAGGACCTGCGGGATGTTCTGATCCTTTCCTCTGATGAAATCAAAAAGGATCCCAAACGTATTCTGCTGGAAAAAGTAAATGAGCTTATCGATGATTATGGAATAACTCCTGATTCCTTGTCCCTTTTTAAAATCCAGTATTATTTAATCAGGAATTTCACGGGGTGGTCCCGTATTGAAGCCCTTATGAAAGATTCCCAGATAGAGGATATTTCCTGTGATGGTAACAACATCCCCCTTTTCCTCTATCACCGCATCTACGCTAACATCAAAACAAATATCGCATTTGAATCAGATGCCCTTAATTCACTTGCAATTGCTCTTGCCCAGCGTTCAGGAAAGCATATCTCGACCGGCTCACCCATGGTCGATGCAACCCTTCCCGAGGGGTCAAGACTGCAGCTCACGTTTGGTTCTGAGGTAACAACACGGGGGACCTCATTTACCATCAGGAAATTCCGGGAGGATCCTTACTCTCCGGTTGAGCTGATGGAAAACGGCACCTTCAATGCGGAGTCACTTGCGTATCTCTGGCTCGCGATAGAAAACAACAAGAGCCTGCTCTTTGTTGGCGGAACTGCATCCGGAAAGACAACCTCCCTCAATGCAGTCTCCCTTCTCATCCCCCCGGTAGCAAAGGTCGTGAGCATTGAGGATACCCGGGAGATTACCCTCTTTCATGATAACTGGATTGCAAGTGTGACCCGCGATGGATCTGCTGAAGGGGGAAATGCAATCAGGATGTTCGACCTGTTAAAGTCGGCATTGCGACAGCGACCTGAGTTCATCCTTGTCGGTGAAGTGAGAGGACCTGAGGCGCAGACGCTCTTCCAGGCCATGAATACCGGGCATACAACGTTCTCGACCATGCACGCGGGAAATGTGGATGCAGCTGTTCATCGTCTTGAAAGTGAACCCCTGAATGTCCCAAGAAACATGATCCAGGCATTGAATATTGTATGTGTCCAGGAGCTGCTCTATCGCGGGACAGAGCGGGTACGTCGTGTTCAGGAAATTGTCGAAATCGCCGGAATCGATCCCGCAACCGGAAACCTGCGGGTGAATAACGTCTTTGTATACGATCCCGTTCACGATGTATTCAGTTTTACCGGCCGATCCCAGGTTTATGCCGAGATCGCTGAAAAACGGGGCTGGACCCGGGATCAGCTGGAATCCGAGATCAGCACACGAAAGAACATTCTTGAGGCAATGAAAAAACAGGGAATCAGGGATTATATATCGGTTGCATCCCTCTTTCACGCTTATTATATTGATGCCCCGAAAGTTCTTGGCAGTCTCGCCGACCTGCACAAGGTAATCCAATGAATGTGAGACACCATATCAGGAAATGGATACAACAAGACCCCTCCCGGTATTCAGACCTGCATGCAGAGATGATTTCAGCAAGGATGGGTCTGACCCTCGAACAGTTCTTATGGCAATCGGTTAAAATCGCATTCCTGACAGGTATCATCCTTGCGGTTCTTGGATATTTTATCACCACGTATCTCACGATGGAGTTCCATGTTGGAAAGATCGGCATCTACAATGTATTCAACATACCGGTTCCATCAATCCTTGCCTCGGAACCTGGTATCCTGTCCATCCAGATTTTTACTGTGCTCGTTACGTTCTTCCTGGGAATCTATTTCGGATACTATTTCCTTTTAAAACTCCCTGCATATGAGAAAAGAAACCGCGCAATAAAAATCAACCTGACCCTGCACAATGCGGTTGCGTATATGTATGCTATGCGGAGAGGAGGTGCCCAGCTGATGATGGTCTTTCGCTCCCTCTCCGACCGGGCAGATATTTATGGAGAGGTTGCCCTTGAATTTCGCCAGATTGTGAGAGATGCGGACTTTTTTGGGTACGATGTCATAACTGCTATTCACCATCTCGCCCAAACCACCCCCTCTGAAAAGCTCAAGGATTTCTTACAGGATCTGCTTTCGGTAATTGAGAGTGGTGGGGATATGGCAGAGTTTCTCTCCCAGAGAGTGAGGCTTTACCAGGAAGAAGCACGCTTTGAACAGAAACAATTCCTCAACATTCTTTCCCTTGTAGCTGAGTCCTATGTTACTCTCTTTGTTGCAGGACCTCTCTTTTTAATAATCATTATGGTAGTGATGGGGATGATGGGAGGATCTGCAGTATCCCAGCTGACCTTAGTTACCTATGTGATAATTCCTGTTGGATCAGTAGTATTTATTTTTCTTATCTATCACCTGTCAGACAAAACTGAAAAGACGGAACGATATATCAGGACAAAATTGCTTAAAACCTATGCCAACATCAGAATTTATAAAAAAAAGGATGAAGAATCCCTGCTGGAGCAACTGAAAAAATACGACCGGATCAGGAATTTTATTACCTTTATCCGGCATCCCCTTGACAGTTTTATCAATAATGTCAATCTCACCCTGTACGTCACTGTTCCTATCGCCATCCTCTACAGTGTAATTACTTTTTTACAGGTTCCTGCCTATACAGATAGCGAACTCTATTTCAGTGTCATCGATGATCATATAGCAATTGCGCTACTTGTCGTACTCATACCCTACGCAGTCTTCTATGGAATCTGGGCAAAAAAAGTACTTGGTATTCAGGAGCTCATTCCTGATTTCCTTGAAAGAATGGCCGGGATCAACCAGTCCGGTCTCACCATTGCCCAGGGAATTGCCATTATGGTAAACACCAATCTCGGCCTTATCGGCTATGAAATCAGGAAAATCAAGAAGGATATGGACTGGGGTGCGAATTTTACCGAAGCACTGGTGAGGTTTGAAGAGCGGGTCAGCACACCTTCGATTGCACG
>PDVJ01000023.1_pt4 | contig 21172 bp, 22 predicted proteins | sample 1369811 | NCBI WGS metagenome assembly PDVJ01 (sample SAMN07795376, study PRJNA414565) | Alkali sediment metagenome, whole genome shotgun sequencing project. | reverse complement strand
ATGGCGGCGGTCATGGACTTCGGGTAGCGGCGCCCACGGGCAGCGCCGCATGCCGTGGCAGGCCGCAGTTCAGCGGCCGCCCATGACTGCCACGTAGTCCGTCGCCCACCGGCTGTACGGCACGCAGGTGCCCTGCGCGCAGGTCGCCTCCGGGGTGCGCCAGAAGTGGATCTTGTCGAAGTTGTCGAAGCCGTTCGTCGCACAGCCCGCGTCGCCGAGCAGAGCATTGCCCGTGCAGGCCGCCGGCACCGCCGGCACCGAGCCGAACCACGCCGCGACGTCGCCCTGCACCTTCGGGTTGAGCGACCACTCCATCCACTTGTACGCGCAGTTCGGATGCTTGGCGTTCGTGGCGAGCATGGTCGTGTCGGCCCAGCCCGTGGCGCCCTCGGCGGGCACGGTGGACGCGACCGGCTGCTTGTTCGCGGCGAGCGTGTTCGCCTGGAAGGGCCACGAGCCCGAGGCGACGATTCCTTCCGAAGTGAAGTCCTGCACCTGAACGTTGGCGTCGTGCCAGTAGCGCTGCACGAGCGGATGCTGCTTGCGCAGCACGTCGAGCGCGGCAGCGTACTGCGCCTCATTGAGCTCGTACGGGTCCTTGATGCCGAGTCCCGGTTGCTTCGCCATCAGGTAAAGCGCTGCGTCGGCGATGTAGATCGGGCCGTCATAGGCCTGCACGCGACCCTTGTTGCTCTTGCCGTCGGACAGTTTCTGTTCCTCGAACACGACCGACCACGAGGTCGGCCCGTCCTTGAACGCGTTGGTGTTGTACATGAGCACGTTCGGGCCCCACTGGTATGGTGTGCCGTAGTGCTTCCCGTCCACGTAATGCCAGGAGGCCTCGCGCAGCCGCTCGTCCACGCTGCCGTAGCTCGGGATTCGCGTGATGTCCACGGGCTGCACCGTGCCGCCGCGGATGAGGCGCAGCGAGGCGTCGCCCGAAGCCGTGACGAGGTCGTAGCCGCCTTGCGTCATCAGCGACACCATCTCGTCCGAGGTGCCGGCGGTCTTGACGTTGACCTTGCAGCCCGTGTCCTTCTCGAACTGCGTCACCCAGTCGTACGCCTTGTCGGTCTCGCCGCGTTCGATGTAGCCGGGCCAGGCGACGATGTCTACCTGACCCTCGAGTGCCGTAGCGTCGGCGGCGGGAGCCGCGGGCGTGGCGGGAGTTTCGACGGCGGCGGGCTGCTCTTTCTTCGCGCAGCCGGCGATGGCGAGCGCGATGGCGACAGCCAGCAAGGTGCGCTGATCCAGCGCGGTGGACCGCAGTGACATGGCAATGACCCCCAGTGGATTTGGCGAAAGTCCGATCAATCGGGCCGCGAAGCACGCGGCTCTACACATTCTATGCCTGCCGCTGAGCAGCCTCCAAAGGCGCACCGGGTGTCGCGGGTACCGGGACGCTGGTTGCGGGTTCGATTACCCGGTCACGACCCGCGCAACCGGACGAACGGGAGCATGCGTCGCATGCTCTGGTCCTTTTTCACGAAGTGGTGGTACAGGGCCGCCAGCGCATGCAGCACGGCGACGGTCACCAGCACGGCGAACAGCAACTCGTGGGCTTCCTCGAGGAACTCGTGCGCGTCATGGTTCTTGCCGACCAGCATCGGGAACTCGAACAGGCCGAAGAAGCCCGTCGGGTAACCGGCGGTCGACGACATGAGCCATCCCGTGAGCGGCTGGGCGAGGATCAGCAGGTAGAGCAGCCCGTGGCCCGCTGCGGCCACGGCACGTTGCGCCCGGGGCATCGGCACGGGCGCGGGCTGCCCGCTGCTGGCGAGCTTCCAGACGACGCGTGCAATGGCGAGACCGAACACCAGCATGCCGACCGACTTGTGGAGCGCGATCGCCTCGAATTTCTCCGGCCCGTCGGCCAGCTCCTCCGCCGACTCGATGACCAGGTACTGGGCGATGATCAGGATGACGATGCCCCAGTGAAGNAATTTNGCCACGGCTCCGTAGCCGAGCGGACTGTTGCGCCACTGCATGANTTTTGCGTCCTCCGACGATTACCGTGCGNGTAATGATAGCGAGTCGTCGTGCGTCGCCGGTCATTCNTCNCCGCGCCCGAGCAGCAGCCACGTGCCTTCGGGCGCCTCNAGCAAAGTGAATTCCTGCGGGTTCATGCCGCGCGGCAGTCGCTCGACGAAGCGGCAGCCGCGTTCGCGCAGCTCGGCTGCACGCTCGTGCATGGCGGGGTCGGAAAACGCAAGTACTGCCTGGCGCAGGTCGACGTCGTAGAGCCCGACGTTGAGGTCCCGGCTTGCAGCGACTGCCTTGGGTAGCGGCCGGCGTACGGGCTCGAAGGCCACGAGACCGAGGGCCTCCCACCATCGCGCGGCCGCCTCGAGGTCGGTGGTCGGGATGCCGTACTCCTCGAAGTAGCCGAGCGATGAGGATGCCGCCCGCGGCGGTGGCGAGAACGTGCGCGCCTCGATGAGCGCAACGCGCTGTCCCGACGGGTCGGTGAACGCGAGTTCGTGCAGCGTATCCTCGCCGAGCCGCGCGGATTCCAGCTCGATACCCAGCGCCTCGAGCCGGGCTGCGTGGGACGCGAGGTCCGGGTGAACCCAGGTAAGCGTCGGTGTCTCGATCCCGCTGCCGTGCAGTCCGAGGCACAGCCGGCCGTCGGTCACGACGGCGTATGGATAGGCGCGCGCGTCGCCCGTGACGGCCTGGACGAAGCCCAGCGACTCGTAGAAAGCGAGTGACGCGGGCACGTCCGGTGCGGCGACGCTCACCTCGAGGAAGCGGCCCAGCACGGCGCTGTCAGGCCGGCGCGCCCAAGGCGAGCGCCCGCCGTCGCGACTCGGCGAGAAGCGCGGCGTCGTCGCCACCCTCGAACTCGGGCCAACCCTGCGCGTGCTTGAGCACCAGCTGCTCGTAGAGAGCGACCTGCGGCGTCGAGGAATTGAGGCACGGCACGTAATCGAACGCCTCGCCACCATACGCCAGGAAGGCCTCGCGGTTCTGCATCGCGATCTCCTCGAGCGTCTCGAGGCAGTCGGTGGCGAAGCCGGGACACACCACTGTCACCTGCTTCGGCCCCTTCGCGGCATAGTCCAGCAGCAGCAGGTCCACTTAGGGCTTCAGCCACTCCTCGCGCCCGAACCGGGACTGGAAGCCGATCGACCACTCGCCCTCGCCGAGGCCCAGCCGTGCGGCCACGCGGCGGACCGTGGCGTGGCAGAAGCAGTGGTACGGATCGCCCGCGAGGAAATAGCGCTTCGGGATCGAATGAAACGAGAACAGCAGGTGCCTGCGACCGTGCTCGCGCCAGTGTGCCGCGATCGAGTCGGCGAGGGCGACGGTGTACGCGTCCTCTTCCCAGTACTGGTTCACCATCCGCAACTCGGGTATCCGGCGCCATTGCGCCAGCTCGCGCGTCACGTGCTCGAAGACCGAAGCGGTGGTCGTGGCGGAGTACTGCGGGTACATGGGCAGCACCAGCAGTCGCTGCACGTTGTTGCGATGCATGCGCTCGAGTGCCGCGCGGATGGAGGGATTTCCGTAGGTCATCGCGAGCTCGACGTGCACGCGGTCGCCCGCGCGTTCGCGCAGTCGCGAGTAGAGGGACTCGGCGAGCGCTCGCGATTCGACGAGCAGCGGCGAGCCGGCGGGTGTCCAGACCTTCTGGTAGGCATGCGCGCTGCGGCTCGGTCGCGTACGCAGGATGATGCCGTGCAGGATCAGCCACCACAGCGCGCGCGGCGTCTCGATGACGCGCGGGTCGGAGAGGAACTCGGCGAGGTAGCGGCGCACGGCGGCCGGGGTCGGTTCATCGGGCGTGCCGAGGTTGACCAACAGGATGCCCAGGCGCGCAGGCGTGCCGTGGGCGTAGTCCGGGGTGCCGAGGTAGCGGTTCATGACTTGCTGCGCAGCCTACCGAAAAACAGGGGACATTCCTCTATCTCCGGGAAACGGGGGAATGTCCCCTATCTCCCGGCCTGGACGCGCGGAAACACGTAGAGCATCCCGACGCCCAGCAGGCACGCGACGGCGCAGAACAACAGCACTGGCAGTGCCGTGTCCGTCGGAAACCGGCCCATCCACTGCACGGCCACCGCGCCGACGATCTGCTGCAGGAAGCCGATGGTGCTCGATGCCACGCCGGCGTACTGGGGCGCGAGGCTCACGGCGGTCGCGGTGACGTTCGGAAGTGCGAGGCCCTGGCCGTAGGAAAGCACCCCGATCGGCACGAAGATCCACAACGGGTGCGTGAGGCCAATCGCGACGCAGGCGAGCGCCGCCACCGCGCCGCCGGCCGTCAGCAGGACTCCCACGACGACCATCCAGTGCAGATCGTGCCGTGCCATCAGGCGCCTCACCGACCAGTTGCCGAGGAAGTAGCCGACGGCGATGAACAGGTAATAGAAGCCGAACTCGGTGGGCGACCGGCCCAGTGCTGAGACCATCACGTACGGTGCGAGCGAGATGAACACGAGAAACGTCGCGTAGATCACGGCGCTCTGCAGCACGCAACCCGTGAACATCGGCATGCGCAACAACGACCACGCCGTCGTCGCCATTTCGCGGGCCCGCGGCGGGTGTGCGCCGGGCGGGCGCGTCTCCGGCAGTCGCGTCCAGACCGCCACGGCGACCACCGCTGCGGCGAGCACCAGCGCCGCGAATATCGCCCTCCAGCCGAAGCCTTCGGTGATCAGGCCGCCCGCCACCGGCGCGAGCGAGTTGCCCAGCACCGCCACCATGGTGATCGAGGCGAGCACTTTGGCCATCTGGTCGACCGGATACAGGTCGGAGATGATCGCGCGCGCGGTGACGATACCTGTGGCGGTGCCGAAGGCCTGCAGCGCCCGGCCGGTGATCAGCCAGCCGAGGCTTTGGGAGGCGAGCGACACGATCGCGCCGATTACCATGATCGCGAGCCCCCCGATCACGGCGATACGACGCCCGTAGCGATCGGAGATCGGCCCCCACGCCAGGATGCCGAAGGCGAACATCACCAGGGAGACCGAAAAGGTCGCCTGCACCTCGGCGACGCTCGCGCCGAAGTGCTCGCGCACCGCGGGCAGCGCCGGGAGGTAGAGATTGGTCGCGACGGGCCCGAGTGCCGCGACCGCTGCCAGCGTCACGACGAGCGAGCGGTCGGGCGCGCCCGCCGTCAACTCTCGATGCCGCCGATGCAGAGGTACTTCAGCTCGGTGTAGTCGAGGATGCCGTACTTGGAGCCCTCGCGGCCGAAGCCCGATTCCTTCACGCCGCCGAAGGGCGCCACCTCGGTCGAGATGAGCCCCGTGTTGAGGCCGACGATGCCGTACTCGAGGCCCTCGGCGACGCGCCAGGCGCGCGCGAGATCACGTGTGTAGAAGTACGAGGCGAGGCCGAACTCGGTGTCATTCGCCATGCGGATCGCTTGCTTCTCGTCGCGGAAGCTGAAGATCGGCGCGATCGGGCCGAACGTCTCCTCGCGCGCGACCAGCATGTCGGGCTTGACGTGCGTGACGATCGTGGGTTCGAAGAACGTTCCGCCGAGCGCGTGACGCCTGCCGCCGAGCGCGATCGTGCCGCCCTTGGCGAGGGCGTCGGCGATGTGCTCCTCGACCTTCGCGACCGCCTTGGCATCGATCAGCGGGCCCTGGTCGGTGGCGCCCTTGAGACCGTCGCCGACGCGCAGCTTTCGCACCGCCTCGACCAGCTTCGCGACGAACTGGTCGTAGACGCCTTCCTGCACCAGCAGCCGGTTGGCGCAGACGCAGGTCTGGCCGGTGTTGCGGTACTTCGAGGCGATCGCACCCTGCACGGCGGCGTCGAGGTCTGCATCGTCGAAAACGATGAAGGGGGCGTTGCCGCCGAGCTCGAGCGAGACCTTCTTCAGCGTGCCGGCGCACTGCTGCATGAGCTTCTTGCCGATCTCGGTGGAGCCCGTGAAGGTGAGCTTGCGGACGATCGGGTTCGAGGTCATCTCGCCGCCGAGCACGGTGGCCGGCCCGGTGACGACGCTGAACACGCCCTTCGGGATGCCGGCACGCGCCGCGAGGTCCGCCATGGCCAGCGCGGAGTAGGGCGTCTGCATCGCGGGCTTGCACACGAAGGTACAGCCGGCAGCGAGCGCCGGTGCGGACTTGCGCGTGATCATTGCAGCAGGGAAGTTCCAGGGCGTGATCGCCGCCACGACGCCGATCGGCTGGCGCAGCACGATGATGCGCTTGTCGCGCTGGTGGCCGGGGATCACGTCGCCGTAGACGCGCTTGCCTTCCTCGGCGAACCACTCGATGAACGCCGCCGCATACGCCACCTCGCCCCTGGATTCCGCGAGTGGCTTGCCTTGCTCGGCGGTCATGAGGACCGCAAGGTCGTCGACGTTCAGCAGCATCAGGTCGTGCCAGCGACGCAGGAGGGTCGCGCGTTCCTTGGCGGTACGCGCCGACCAGTCCGGGAACGCGGCCGCGGCGGCCTCGATGGCCCGGCGTGTCTCGGCGGCGCCGAGGTTCGGCACGGTGCCGATCACCTCGCCGGTGGCGGGATTCGTGACCTCCACGGTGCCGCCGGCGTCGGCGTCGATCCATGCGCCGTCGACGTAGCACTGCTCGCGAAGCAGGGAGGGATCTTCGAGTTTCAGCGTCATGGTGGTCTTTCCTGGGCCGTCAGCCGATGTGCCTGTGGAAGAACTCGATGGTTCGCTCGAAGGCGAGCCGCGCGCTCGCCGCGTCGAAGTCGGCGCGATCGGCGCAATTGAAGCCGTGACCCGCGGGGTAGAGATGATATTCGCCGGCGGGGAAGGCCCGACGAATCCGGTCGACCTCCGGGAGCGGGATGTGTGAGTCGTGCTCGCCGAAATGGAACATCATCGGGCAGCGCGGCTTGTCGTCGAGCAGCTGCCCGATGCCGCCGCCGTAGTAGGCGACGGCCGCGGCGATGTTGGTCCGGCAGCTCGCGAGGTACGCCACCCGGCCGCCCCAGCAGTAGCCCACCATGCCGACGCGGCCCGCGTGCGCGACGGCCTCGATCGCAGCATCGAGGTCGGCGATCGCCCCTTCGTTGGTGGCCTTCATCATCAGCTCGATGCCGGCCTGCAGGCCGGCGGCGTCGTAGCCGAGCTCGACGCCCCTGCGCAGGCGGTCGAACATTGCCGGCGCGATCGCGAGGTAACCCTCCGCTGCGTACTGCTCGGCGACACGGCGGACGTGGGAGTTCACGCCGAAGATCTCCTGTACGACGATCACGGCGCCACGCGCCTTGCTCTCCGGTCGAGCGACATGGGCGGAAAGCTGGTGGCCGTCCGCGGCTCTCAATTGCAGGTTGCTCATGGCGGTCCCCGGACCACGGAAAGTATCGTCGGGAGATGCCGCAAGGATATCAGGAGCACCGCTATAATCCGCGGCCTTTGCCCGCCGCGGATGCCAGCATGAACCTTCGCCGACCCGCCGTCCTCGCCGTCTGCGCGAGTCTCGCCGCCTGTGCGACGCCGCCGTCCGCCCCCTCGCCGGCGACCGCACCGGAGGCCGCGCAATCCGCGCCCGCCCCCGCGCGCAGTGCCGACGCAGGCCGGGAGTTGAACGAGCTCTTCGAGCGCTGGTTCGAGGACTCGCTGCGCATGAATCCGGTGCTCGCCACCTACATCGGCGACCATCGCTACGACGACCGGCTGCCGAACAGCATCGGTCCCGAGCACCGCGCCGCGGCCAAGGCAATGAACGACCGCTACCTCGCCGAGGTGCGGGCGATCGATCCGTCGGCTCTGTCGCCGGCGGACCGCATCTCCTACGAGATCTTCCTGCGCGAACGGCAGCGCAGCCAGGCCGCCGAGCGCTTCCCGGACTACCTGATGCCGATCAGCCAGATCGGCGGCCTGATCAGCTTCATGCCGGCGCTCGGCTCGGGCACCAACGCCCAGCCCTTCGCCACGGTGCAGGACTACGAGGACTGGCTGAAGCGCCTCGACGGCATGGTCGTGTGGATGGACCAGGCCATCGTGAACATGCGCGAGGGCATCGCGCGCGGCGTCACCCAGCCGCGTCCCGTGATGGAAAAGGTGTTGCCGCAGCTCGATTCCATGATCGTGGCGCGGCCGGAGGACAGCGACTACTTCGCGCCGGTGCGCGCCTTCCCCGACGGCATTCCGGCCGCCGAGCGCGAGCGCCTCACCGCGGCCTACGCCGCCAGGATCCGTGACGGGATCGTGCCCGCGTACCGTCGCCTGCGCGACTTCATCCGCGACGAGTACCTGCCCAACGCCCGCACCTCGGTGGCGTGGACCGCGCTGCCCGACGGCGCAGCGTGGTATGCGTACTACGCACAGAGACACACGACGACATCGATGTTGCCCGAAGAGATCCACCAGCTCGGACTCGACGAGGTGTCGCGCATCCTGGGCGAAATGGACGCAGTGAAGCAGCGCGTCGGCTTCAAGGGCGACCGCCAGGCCTTCTTCGATTTCCTCGAGACGGATCCGCAGTTCTACTTCACGAAGGGCGAAGACCTGCTCGCCGGCTACCGCGACCTCAAGGTCCGCATCGACGCGGCGCTGCCGAAGCTGTTTTCGGTGCTGCCCAAGGCCGATTACGAAGTGCGCGAGGTGGAACCGTTCCGTGCGCAGTCGGCGGCGGGCGCTTCCTACCAGCAGGCGTCGGCCGACGGCTCGCGACCCGGCATCTTCTACGTGAACACCTACAACCTGAAGGCGCAGCCGAAGTTCGGCATGGAGACGCTGTCGCTGCACGAGGCCTCGCCGGGCCACCATTTCCAGGTGAGCATCCAGCAGGAGCTCGAGAATCTGCCGAAGTTCCGCCGCTTCGGCGGCGACTACACCGCGTTCGTCGAGGGCTGGGCACTCTATGCCGAGTACCTCGGCAAGGAACTCGGGATGTTCACCGATCCCTACCAGTGGTTCGGGCGGCTGAACGACGAGCAGCTGCGCGCGATGCGCCTGGTGGTGGACACCGGTCTGCACGCGAAGGGCTGGAGCCGCGAGCAGGCGATCCGCTACATGCTCGAGAATTCGACGATGGCCGAGAGCGACGTGGTCGCCGAGGTGGAGCGCTACATCGTGTGGCCGGGGCAGGCGCTCGGCTACAAGGTCGGCGACCTGCGCATCCAGGCTCTGCGGCGCAAGGCCGAGGAGGCGCTGGGTCCGAAGTTCGACCTGCGCGACTTCCACCGAGAGGTGCTCGGCGACGGCGCGGTGCCGATGGACGTGCTCGAGTCCAAGGTCGACCGCTGGATCGCAGCCCGGTCGAACTGAACCGCCCGTCGTGAGTTTCGCGCGCCTGTCACTGTTGATCGCGCTCGGTGCGCTCGCCGGCTGCGAACGCGCACCGGCCCCCGTGGCGGAAGGGACCGTCGCCGCACAGTCCGCGCGCCAGGCGGAGCGGTCCGCGCGTGAAGGGCAGCAGCTGCGCGACATCACCGAGCGATACTTCGACCAGTACCTCGAGCTCAATCCACTGGCCGCGACCGCGCAGGGCGACCATCGCTGGGACGATCGCTTCGGCGACTACGTGAGCCAGGCGTGGTTGGCCGACTGGCTGGCGATCGAGCAGGAGGCGCTGCAGGCGCTCTCCGGCATCCAGCCCGCGAAGCTCGCCGGCGAGGACCTGCTCACCTACGAGTCGTTCCGCTACGGGCGCACCATCGCCATCGAAGGTTTCCGCTACCAGAGCGAGCTGCTGCCCCTGAGTCAGTTCCGGGGCCTGCACCTGCAGTTCGCGCTGCTGGGTTCCGGGCGCAGCACGCAGCCGTTCGTCACCGTGCGCGACTACGACAACTTCCTCGGCCGCATGGACGGTTTCGTCGCGTGGACGGACCACGTCATCGCGAACCTTCGCGCAGGGTCGTCGAAGGGCTACCTGCTGCCACGTGTCATCGTGGAGCGTGTCATCACGCAGCTTGCGGACATCGGCGTCGCCGACCCGAAGCAAAGCGTGTTCTGGCGGCCGGTGGCTTCGCTTCCGGCCGGCGTGTCGGCGGCGGATCGGCAGCGCCTGACGCAGGCTTACACGGAGAGGCTCGCGGCCCAGGTGCTGCCCGCCTACCGGCGGCTGCACGACTACCTCGAGCAGGAGTACCTGCCGCTCGCGCGAGACACGGTGGGCTGGTTCGAGCTCCCGAACGGCAGGGAGTGGTACACGTATCTCGTGCGCTACCACACGACCTCCACTCTCACGCCAGAGGAGGTCCACGAGCTTGGGCTGGCGGAGGTCGCGCGGCTGCGAGGGCAGATGGAGCGCAGTCCACGAGCTCGGGCTGGCGGAGGTCGCGCGGCTGCGAGGGCAGATGGAGCGCGTTGCGCGGCAGCTCGGGAACAAGGGTGACCTGCGCTCGTTCCTCGACACCCTTCGATCCGATCCGCAGCAGCACTACACCGATCCCGCCAGCCTGCTGGCGGGCTACGAAGCGATTCGGGGGCGGGTGGACAGGTCCATGCCCCTGCTGTTCGCGCGCAGGCCCAGGACGGGCTTGCAGATCAGGTCGTTCGAGGCCTTCCAGGCGCTCTCGGAGGCCGCCGCGGCCTATCAGCCCGGCAGCCCCGATGGCCGCCGCCCCGGTGTCCTGTACGTGAACACCCGTGACCTGCCTTCGCGCCCGAAGTACCTGATGGAGTCGTTGTACCTGCACCAAGCCGTACCAGGCCACCACCACCAGGTGTCGCTCGCGCGGGAAACCACCGAGCTGCCGCGCGTCCGACGCTTCGCCCATGACGACGCCTACGCCGAAGGTTGGGCGCTGTACGCAGAATCGCTGGGCCCGGACCTCGGGCTCTATACCGATGCCTACAGCCTGTTCGGCGCTTACACGGCGGAAGCCTGGCGCGCTGCGCAGCTGGTCGTCGATACGGGACTGCACTCCAGAGGCTGGACGCGCGACCAGGCCATCGACTACCTGCGCGCCAACACCGCACTCGGTGAGGCAGACGTCGTGGCCGAGGTCGATCGCTGCATCGCGTGGCCGGGACAGGCGCTGTCGTACATGGTCGGCCAGCTCCGGGTGATGGAGCTGCGTCGGCGCGCGCAGGCGGCGCTGGGGTCACGCTTCGACGTGCGCGCGTTCCACGAGCAGGTCGTGGGCAGCGGATCGCTGCCTCTCCCGGTTCTCGAGACGAAGATCGATCGCTGGATCGCTTCGCAGCAGCAGCTCTGAGCCAGGCGCGGTGCGGCTGCCGGGGTCGCGGACTGATGACGGGTGCTGCGTGGCTCAGCGGTTCGAGCCGTGCCCGAGCGTCTCGATCGAGTCCACTTTGCCGGCCACGAAGCGGATCCGGCGCATGAGCTTGTTCGCGCCGAAATCGTAGGTCCACAGATCCACTGGGACATCTTCCTCGCCGGGGAACGGTATCTCCTGGCCGCCGAACTCGAAGCGTGGCTGGCGCGTAATCCACGTGCGCTTGCGCTCGCCGCAGGACGCGAGCACTTCGTCGATAGGATCGCCTTCGGTGATGAGCCTGCTGCCGCAGCGGAGCGTGTCGGCCTGCGCGCTCGCCACCGCCATCGAGCCTGCCAGCAGTGCCACGATCCGGGCCGGTCGCGCGTCAGTAGCCATGACCGTCCGTGCGGATCTCGACCAGCTCGTCACCGACGAAGCGCAACTTTCGCAGCAGCTTCGTGGAGCCGAAGTTGTAGGTCCAGACCTCGACCGGCAGTTCCACCCATGCCGGGCCGAAGTATGGATAGTCGTAGGGATCGTAGTCCGGGTAGGAACGCCGGCCAATCGTGCCAACGAAAGCCACGCTCGTGGGCTCGCCGCAGAGCGAACGGACCCTGTCCTTGCCATCACCGACGCTGACGATCCGGGTTCCGCAACGCATGGTGTCGTCCGCGATCGCCGGGTTCGGCAGGAACGCGCTGGCAAGGAGCAGCAGGACAGCGGCAGGAGGCGCTCGGTTCACCTGTCTACTGTACGAGGGCCGCCCGGCCGTAGCCATACGTGCAGGGTGGGGGGCTGCGTGACCGTCCGCCTGCTACCCTAGCGGCCCCTCGTGTCCGCCTGAAAGCGCATGCCCGTCGACCGCAACTACGAACGTCGTCTCGCCCGCCTGGTGAATGGCCGCAGCGGCGCCGCGCTGCACGGCGGGCTGAAGGGCGTCGAGAAGGAATCACTGCGCGTCACGCCACGCGGACGCATCGCGCAGACGCCGCATCCGGCCGGTTTCGGGTCGCCCCTGACGCACAAGCATCTGACGACGGACTATTCCGAGGCGCTGGTCGAACTCGTCACGCCGCCGTTCGCCGAGACCTGGGAACTCACCCAGTTTCTCTGCGACCTGCACCAGTTCGTCTATCGCAACATCGGTGAGGAACTGCTCTGGGCCACCAGCATGCCCTGCGCCATCGACGGTGATGCCAGTATCCCGATCGCACAGTACGGCTCCTCGAACGTCGGGCGCATGAAGACCGTTTACCGGCACGGGCTCGGCCTGCGCTACGGCCGAGTGATGCAGGCCATCTCGGGCGTGCACTTCAACTACTCGTTCCCCGAGCAGTTCTGGCCGGTGATGGCCGAACTCGCGCGGAGCCACGATGCAGGACGGGACTTCCAGTCGGAGATCTACTTCGCCCTGCTGCGGAACTACCGGCGCCATGGGTGGATCGTGCTCTACCTGTTCGGCAATTCGCCGGCGCTGTGTCCGTCGTTCGTGGGCGACCGGCGCGTGGACTGGCTGCAGCCGTTCGAGCCCGCCAGCCTGTACGCGCCGCATGCCACTTCACTGCGCATGAGCGACCTGGGTTACCGCAACGCGAGCCAGGCGGGTCTCCGGGTTTCGGTCAACAGTCTCGAGCACTACGTGCGCGACCTGACGGCCGCGATCACGACGCCGCACGCCGAGTTCCAGGAATTCGGCGTCAAGGTGAACGGCGAGTACGTGCAGCTGAACGCCAATCTGCTGCAGATCGAGAACGAGTACTACAGCTTCATCCGGCCGAAGCGCGTTGCGCGCTCCGGCGAGCGACCGACGCAGGCGCTGAAGCGCGGCGGCGTGCAGTATGTCGAGATGCGCTCGCTGGACGTGAGTGCCTTCGATCCGGTGGGCGTTAACCAGAACAAGCTGCGATTTCTCGAGGCGTTCGCCGCCTACTGCGCGCTGAGTCCGAGCCCGCCCATCGAGCCCTCGGAGCAGGCCGAGCTCGACGGCAACCACGCGCGTGTCGCGCGCGAGGGCCGCAAGCCCGGCCTCATGCTCCGTCGCGGCGGACGCGATGCACCGCTGCGCGACTGGGCGCTGGAGATCGTCGACGGAATGCGGGGCGTATGCGAGCTTCTCGATGACGGGGACCCGCAGCGCCCCTTCGCGACCGCGCTCGATGCCCAGGCGGCGAAGGTGCACGAGCCCTCGCTCACGCCGTCCGCGCGCTCGCTGCTGGAGATGCGCACGAATGGCGAGTCGTTCTTCAACTTCGCGCTGCGCATGTCCGGCGTGCACAAGGCCTATTTCCTCGAGCTCTACTCGCCAAACGAGTCGCGGCAGGAGGAGTTCGCGCGCGAAGCCGAGGAGTCTCTCGTCGAGAAGACGCGGGTGGAGGCCGCAGACACGCTGAGCTTCGACCAGTATCTCGCGCGCTACTTCGGCGACTGACCGGGCGTCGGGACGCGGACGTCCCGGCTGGATGCCATCGAATTGTCACTCTCCGACGCTACTCTGGCCGGGATACAGAGGGTTGCTTGATATAAGGCGACCCGGTTTTCACCGGGCCGTAGCGGAAGAGGCATCCATGACATCGACAGTGCCCGCTGACGCGGGCGACGAGACAAGGCTCGTGGAGCCCGGCCCTGCGTCCTGGGACCCCTACGAGGTCTGGCGCACCCGGGTGCAGCAGCCGCGCAACCTGGCCGCGCAGCGGCGGCTGCAGGACGGGCATGCCGGCGGGGCGTTCAGTCCCGCAGCAGGCCGGTCTCGAGGCGCCCGCTGGAGTCCATGGCGCCGCGCAACATCCCCTCGGAGTTGAACGGCATCGCGATACGGCCGTCGTGCCCGATGGCAATCACGCCGCCCGAGCCACCGAGCTTCACGAGCTGACGCATCACGACCTCCTCGGCGGCCGCCTCGACGCCGAGCCCTCGGTAGCGCATCAGCGAGGCGATCTCGTGGGCGACGGCCACGCGGATGAAGTACTCGCCGTGGCCGGTTGCTGACACGGCGCAACAGTCGTTCGCGGCATAGGTTCCGGCGCCGATGATCGGTGAGTCGCCCACGCGGCCCCATTTCTTGCCGGTCATGCCGCCGGTAGAGGTGGCCGCGGCGAGGTTGCCTTCTCCGTCTCGGGCAACGGCGCCAACGGTGCCCATCAGGGGTTCGCGCCCCGACTCGCCCTGGCCTTGCAGCATGCGATCGAGCTCGCGCCGGCGACGCTCGGTCGCAAAGTGAGCGTTCGGCACAGGTGTGAGGCCCTGCTCGAGCGCGAACTCCTCGGCGCCCGCGCCGGCCAGCATCACGTGCGGCGAGCGATCCATCACGAGTCGCGCCAGTTCGATCGGGCTCCTGACATGCCGCACGCCGGTAACCGCACCGGCGCGCAGGTCGCGGCCGTCCATCAGCGAGGCATCGAGCTCGTGCTGGCCATTCGCGGCGAGCACTGCGCCCCGCCCTGCGTTGAACAACGGATCGTCCTCGAGCACCCGCACGGCCGTGACTACCGCATCCAGAGCGCCGCCGCCTTCCGCCAGCAGCGTGTGGCCGGCGCGCAGCGCGCGCTCGAGCCCTGCGCGATAGGCCCGGTCGTTCTCGGGCGTGAGGTCGGCGCGAGCCAGGGTTCCAACGCCGCCGTGAACGGCGATCGAGTGCATGTGTCGTTCTCCGCCGGCCAGCCTGGTTCAGCTTATCATCGCAGCCTCCGTTGCAAGGTCGGATCCGCGTGAGAACACACGACCACCGGGCGCTCGTCGACGAGCTTCGCGCACTCTATCCGGCGTTCGAGAGCATGGAAGAAGGGGCGATGCTTGCGGCGCTCGAGCGCGCGGAGCTGCTGCCCCTCCCGTCCGGCACGGCGCTGTTCGGCGAGGGCTCACCGTGCCGGCAGTTCCCGCTGGTGCTGGGTGGCGCGATCCGTGTCGCGAAGTGCAGCGAGGGGCGGGAGCTGCAGCTCTACCGCGTGGCGCCCGGCGAGAGCTGCGTGCTCACGACCGGTTGCCTCGTCGGTGACCGCGACTATCCGGCCACGGGTGTCGTCGAGCGCGATGCACGGCTCCTGGTGTTGCCGAAGCCCGTGTTCGACGACCTGATGAGCACGCACGCGCCGTTCCGGCACTACGTCTTCGCGTTGTTCGCGGAGCGGCTGGCTGACATGATGGCGCTCGTCGAGGCCGTGGCGTTCCACAAGCTCGATCGTCGTGTCGCATCGGCGCTGCTCGGCCGCGGACGCGTCGTGAGCCTCACGCACCAGCAGCTGGCGGACGAGCTCGGCAGCGTGCGCGAGATCGTCACCCGCGTGCTGCGCAACTTCGCCGACCAGGGGATGATCCGCTCGAGCCGCGGCGCGATCGAGGTGCTCGATGCCGTCGCACTGCGGCGCGTCGCGGAGGGCGGCTGATCATCGGTGATCTAGGTTACTGACGAGCTGCCTGCACGGCCGTAACATCGCGTGCAGGGTCGGGATGTGGTGCCGACTTCCAGTGAACAACCAGGAGGACTCGACATGGCTATCAACGTCGGTGGGATCGACCGGACCCTGCGCATCGTCGCGGGGCTCGCGGTGCTCTCTCTGTTCTTCGTGCTCGAAGGCAACGCGCGCTACTGGGCCCTGCTCGGCTTCGTGCCTCTGCTGACGGGCATTTTTCGCTACTGCCCCGCCTATTCGCTGCTCGGGCTCAGCACCTGCCCGATGAAGCGGGCCTGAAGGACTGGTTTTCGAGCCGAGCCCTCTCCCGGCCAAAGGGGAGAGGGCCGTCCGCCCGTCGATTCAGGCGAGCGCGCCCGCCACCCAGCGCATCAGTGCGTCACTGCCCATCGCACCGGGCTGGCGCGCAATCTCGCGGCCGCCCCTGAACACGATCAGCGTCGGAATGCTGCGGATCCCGTACCGCGCGGCCGTCTCCTGCGCCTCGTCGGTGTTGAGCTTGGCGAAGCGGGCGTGGGGCTCCATGCGCTGCGCGGCCTCCTCGAAAGCCGGGGCCATCATCCGGCAGGGCCCGCACCACGGTGCCCAGAAGTCCACGACCACGGGAAGATCACCCTGGCCGACGTGACGGTCGAAGTTGCCGTCCGTCAGCTCGACAGGATGGCCGTCGAACAGCGGCGTGTGGCAGGACGGGCAGCGCGGGCCTTCGCCGAGGCGGTCGGCCGGGACGCCGACGAGTCCGTTGCAGTGCTGGCAGGCGATCCGGTGCTTCTCGGTCATGCGGTCTCCGGGCGTGAATCGTCGGGGAACCCGCTAGATGGGGGCGCCGGAAAACAGCGCAAGGCCGCTCTGAGGTCTGCCGGCTGTCGCTGGTCGCGCCTGGCGCCGTTGTAGCCTTGCGCCACGGGTACTGCGCCTCCAGATACGGAAGATGACTACCGCCGCCCGGCGGGGGCTAGAGTAACGACATGCGCTTCAAGGACTACTACGAGGTCATGGGGCTGCCGCGCACCGCGAGCCAGGACGAGATCAAGCGCGCCTATCGCAAGCTGGCCCGCAAGTACCACCCGGACGTGAGCAAGGAAAAGGACGCCGAGGAGAAGTTCAAGGAGCTGCAGGAGGCCCACGAGGTACTCAAGGATCCCGAGAAGCGCGCCGCCTACGACCAGCTCGGCGCCAACTGGCGACAGGGCCAGGATTTCCGGCCGCCGCCCGACTGGGGCAAGGGGTTCGAGTTCTCGAGTCGCGAATTCGGCGGCGAGCAGCCAGGGGAGTTCAGCGACTTCTTCTCGGAGCTGTTCGGCGCGCGGAGCCCGTTCGGCCGCGCGGCGGGACACACGCACGGAAGCCGCGGTTTTTCCGCAGCGGGGCAGGATCACGTCGCGCGCGTCGAGATCGACCTCGAGGATGCGTTCAGCGGCGGTACCCGCACCATCGAGCTGCGAACGCCCGAGCTCACGCCGGATGGCCATGTCGTCGCGAAACCGCGCACCCTGCGCGTGTCGATTCCCGCAGGTGTCACGGAGGGCCAGCAAATCCGGCTGGCAGGCCAGGGCAGCGCGGGACTGGGTGGCGGTCCCGCCGGCGACCTGTTCCTCGAGATCAACCTGCGCCCGCATCCGCAGTATCGACTCGACGGCCGCGACGTGACGATCACCTTGCCCGTCGCCCCGTGGGAGGCTGCGCTCGGCGAGACCGTGTCGGTCCCGACGCTCGGGGGCGCCGTGGAGATGAAACTGCCGGCAGGCGCGCGGGCGGGGCAGAAACTGCGCCTGCGCGGACGCGGTCTGCCGGGCAGCCCGCCGGGCGACCAGTTCGTCGTCCTGAAGATCGTGCTGCCGCCGGATTCACCGAAGACGCGGCAGCTGTTCGAGCAGATGAAGCGCGAAATTCCGTTTGATCCCCGCGCTGCAAATGCGAACTGAGGCCCGCGATGAGCACCCTTGAACGCATCCTTGAAGGCTCACCGATCGACGAGTCCGCGTGGATCGCGGTCGGTGACTTCTGCGCCTGGCTGCGCGTAGACCGTCACTGGGTGGCGAGCCTCGTCGAGGCTGGCGTCATCGAGCCGCGCGGCGCGGCGCCGGAGGCTTGGACCTTCCCCGCGAGCGACCTGGTGCGCGTGCGCGCGGTGGTCCGCCTGGTGCGCGACCTCGATGTCAATCTCGCGGGCGCCGCATTGATCGTGGATCTGGTTGAGGAGCGACGGCGCCTGGAGCGTCGCATCGCGCTGCTGGAGCGATTGCTCGAGGAGTGATTCTCAGCCGGCGCCGCGCGATTCAGAAGCGCGCGGTTGCGGCGGCCGGTGCAGCAGCTTCTGCATCTGCTTCAGCACCGCGACGTCCACGTATGGCTTCTCGATGAAGTCCGTGGCGCCCTCGCGGATTGCGGCGACCGCGGTCGGTACGTCGGACTCGTCGGCGAGCAGGATCACGGGCATGTCGTTGCCGGCGCTGCGCAGGCGACGCAGCAGTTCGAGCCCCGACATCCCCGGCAGCAGCAGGTCCACGATCAGGCAGACGAGGTGACGGTTTTCCGCCGCGAGCAGGTAGCTCTCCGCACTGTCGAACGTCGACACTTCGATGCCGTGACCGTGCAGCAGGTTGCGCAACCCGCTGCGGGCAACCGCATCGTGATCGATCACCCCGACGACGGGAGTGGCATCCTGCTGGGCTGGCGTTTTCTGCATGGTCTTGGCGCGACCAAAGGTCCAGCCAGCTCAGTGCAGACCGCCGGGAGGATCGAATGCGGTGAACTGCGCTGCGATCGTTGGTCGCATGCGGCGCAGTGTTCCTGCCACCCCAAACCCGGAGAATAGTGAGTTATACCTAAAAAAGCTGCGTCGAACTGCAGCGATCTCGCTGCAACGCGGGAGTTCAGGCCTCCGGCCGCTCCACCTCGAGGACCATGCGCACGAGGTGTGCAAGCGAGTGCGCTTCCATCTTCTCCATCACGCGGGCGCGGTGGATCTCGACCGTGCGCTGGCTCAGGTTCAGGTCACCGGCAATGACCTTGTTCGCCTTGCCGGCCACGACGAGGTCGAGCACCTCGCGCTCGCGGGGCGTCAGTGATTCGAGCCGCTTCCGGATCATGTTGCGCTCGGCGAGCATGCGACGGCTGCCGGCGTCCTTGTCGAGCGCCTGGTTGATGCGATCGAGCAGGTCCTGGTCGCGGAACGGTTTCTGGATGAAGTCGACGGCCCCTGCCTGCATCGCCTCCACCGCCATTGGCACGTCGCCGTGGCCGGTGATGAAGATGATCGGCAGGATCGAATGGCGCTCGTTGAGCTTCTGCTGCAGTTCCAGGCCACTCATGCCCGGCATGCGGATGTCGAGCACCAGGCAGCCCGGCCGGTCGTCGCGCTCCGCGTCCAGGAAATCCTGCGCTGATTCGAACACCTCGACCGGCAGCCCCACGGACTTGAGCAGCAGCCGCAGCGAATCACGCACTGCCGCGTCGTCGTCCACCACGAACACCGTGGGCTTCTGTTCCTTGATCACGCGTCAGTCTCCCGTAGCCGCTGCCGGCGTAGCCGGCAGGGTGAAGTGAAAGCGCACGCCGCAGTCATCATTGGCAGTGTGCCACAGCCGCCCGCCGTGGGCGCGGACGATCGAACGGCTGATCGCGAGCCCGAGTCCGGTGCCGCTCGCCTTGGTCGTGAAGAACGGATTGAACAGATGCTCGGTAGCCTCGGGGGCGAGCCCGGTGCCGTGATCGGCCACCATGAACTCGACCTCGCCGTCGGGCGCGGCGAGGGTGGTGAGCACGACCTCGCGGCGATCCTCCGGTGCATCGACCATCGCGTCGATGGCGTTGCGCACGAGGTTCAGGATCACCTGCTGCAGCTGGATCGGATCCGCGTACACGGTGGGCAACGGCTCCTGCAGGTCGAGCCGCAGCCGGATGTTGTGCGCGCGTGCGTCGGTCTCTGCGAGCGTGCGTAGGTCCTCGAGCAGGCGCGCGCAGTCCACCGGCTCGCGCTTCACCTCGCGGTTCTTCACGAAGTTGCGCAGCCGGCGGATCACTTCGCCGGCCCGCAGCGCCTGGGCATTGATCTGCTCCAGCGCGCCGACCACGTCTCCGAGCTCGGGTTCGGGCAGGCTGATCAGCCGCTGGCATGCGCGCGCGTAGGTCGCGATCGCCGACAGGGGTTGGTTGATCTCGTGGGCGAGGCCTGCGGCCATTTCGCCCATGGTGGACAGCCGGCTGAAGTGCGTGAGCCGATCCTGCAGCACCCGCGTCTCGTCCTCGGCTCGGCGGCGGTCCGTGATGTCGTGGATCGTGCCCACGTACTTGAGCAGCTTGCCATTGCCGTCGAACATGGCCTGCCCGAGGTGGTGCAGGTGCTTCGCCGTGCCGTCCGGAAGCACCACCTGGTACTCGACATCGAGCGGCGCCGCACCGGCGTCCATGCGGGCAAAGCCGGAGTCGACGCGCTGGCGGTCCGAGGGGTGCACCCAGCGCTCGAGGAATTCCTCGCGGGTCACGCGATGCTGGTCATCGGGCGATACCCCGAGAATGCGCCGCAGCTGCGGGGAGAAGTAGTCGTCGTCACCCGCGTCCGGGTGGATCACGTAGTTGCCGAGGTTGGCGAGCTCCTGCGCGAGCCGCAATTCGGCCTCGCTCCGCAGCAGTTGTTCCTGGTCCGACTTGCGAGTCGTGATGTCCCGGATGAAGCCGATGAAACGCGGCGGCTCCATGCCCTGGACGCGGCCCACGGCAAGGTCGCAGGGAAACACGCTGCCGTCCTTGCGGCGCGCGACGACCTCGCGCCCGATGCCGATGATCCGCGCTTCGCCGGTACGCATGTAGCGGTCAAGGTAGCCGTCGTGCTCGCTGCGGAACGGCTCGGGCATCAGTTCGCGCACGTTCCGGCCGAGGACCTCCTCCCGTTCGTAGCCGAAGGTCTTCTGCGCAGCCTTGCTGAACTCCTGGATCGTGCCGCAGTGGTCCACGACGACGATGGCATCCACCGCGGCATCGAGGATGGCCCGGTACTCGAGTCCCTGCTGCTGGGACGGGGTCCGGCGCGCCGCTGCGCCGCGGGCTGTGGTGGAGTGCTTGCTCGCCATCCTGGTCGTGAGCCGGGGTTGAAGCCGCCAATCGTAAGTGAACGCGCCGGGCGGGACTAGGTATTACCGGAAGCCCGACTATCGATCGCTGCGAATCCCGTCCGGGCACGCCAAGGCGGACAATAACGTTGCGGGCTGGCAGGTCCGCCGGCCCGCATGGCGACTGCTGGGAACACCCCGAGGAGGGAGCCATGAGACTGACGCGTTGGGAGCCGTTCCGCGAGATGGACGAGCTCCTGAAAGGCTTCTCGCCGTTCGTGGGCCGCATGCCGATGGCCCGGCCGGTCGAGGGGCTCGAGGAGTTCATGCCGCTCGCGGATATCATCGAGCGGGATAAGGAATACCTCATCAAGGTAGACCTGCCCGAGGTCAGGAAAGAGGACGTGAAGGTCTTCTTCGATGCAGGCGTGCTGACCATCAAGGGTGAGCGCAAGGTCGAGAAGGAGGAGAAGGGCGAGAAGGTGCATCGTACGGAACGCTATTTCGGCACTTTCGAGCGGACGTTCGTGCTGCCCGAGGACGTGGACGCGAAGCTGATCCGCGCCGAGTCGAAAGAAGGCGTGCTGTACATCCACCTGCCACGGGTGCCTGTCG
>PDVJ01000140.1_pt1 | contig 21221 bp, 19 predicted proteins | sample 1369811 | NCBI WGS metagenome assembly PDVJ01 (sample SAMN07795376, study PRJNA414565) | Alkali sediment metagenome, whole genome shotgun sequencing project. | reverse complement strand
AGCTGAAGCCGATGAGGCCGCTTGGGTAGGTCGGAACGACCGTAAAGTAGTACCCTGTGACCGGGTAGATCTTTCTGGCAAAAGAAAAGACCCCTTCGATGACTTGGCGATGGAGGTAAATCGACTCACACTGGGTGACGGCTATGCCCTGGCGAGTGAGGGCTTTCTTCACGCTCAGGAAGAAAGGCTTCTGGAACAAAACCTGCCCCGGCCCGAAAGGGTCTGTCGAATCCACGATGATGACTTCATACGACCCTGGATGGTTCGCGGCAAACTTCGCTCCGTCCTCGCAAAAGATCTTTACTCTGGGATCATCCAGTGAAGAAGCCTGGGAGGGCAGATACTCGCGGCACACGGTCACCACCTCTTCATCGATTTCGCAAAGGTGAACGGATTCCACCTCTTGGTGTTTGAGAACCTCCCTGACAACCCCCCCATCCCCTCCACCGATGACCAGCACCCGGGAAGGCCTCGGGTGAACAAGCAGAGGGACATGGCTGATCATTTCATGGTACGCGAACTCGTCGAACTCCGTGAGCATGGTGACCCCGTCGATCACCAGCATTCTTCCAAGTCCTTGTGTTTCCAAAACCCATATGTCCTGGAACTTGGAGCGGGTGCGGCACAGGAAATCCTTGATCTTCACGTTCAAGGTGCAGCCGGGCACGAATTCAATGCTATCCTGAAACCAGAAGCCCATGAACTGATCTTTCTTGGGTTCAAGGGACACCAGGTCTTTGCTTTTCTTCGTCGCTTTTGCCATCGCTTCACCACCGGGAATTAGAGATCAAAGCCTTTCTTCTCTGTGAAAATATACGGGAATCTCGCGAGGGGGTCAATATGAATGTGCCCCCTTTTTCTCATTGACTGCTAAGCGCTGATCTTTTAATCTCTATGGGTCTAATTCCCTGCAGCTTGCTGCGGCTTTGTCATTCCCGCGAAGGCGGGAATCCAGGTAGTGATTTTTTTCTGGACACCCGCCTAAGCGGGTGTGACGGTTGTGACGAGAGCTCAGATACCCCGTAGCTTGCTGCAGGGTAGTTCATTACTTGATTCTGACCGCTGTATTCTGTCTACTGACTTCTGTATTCTTCAAATCATGGAGGGTTGCATGGCTAAACACAAAAAAATTGAGCGTAAACGGGAGATTGACCGTCGGCGCAAGCGCAAAAAAGAGAGATTGAAACAGAGGGCTCAAGACCAGGCTCAACAGAGAGGCAGTCACTCTCCCGCATAAAACACGAGAACGGCGGTACTGGCCCCCCGGCCTGAGCAGGAAATCGGAACACTATGGATGTGAAGGAGATCAACAGCCGGCACAATCACGATTTCCAGACCTTCTTGAGGATTCTGAAAGGGCAGGGGGTCAAGAAACACAGCCTCGCTTTTTTTTCCGGGCCCAAGCAGGTGAGGGAAATTCTAACGGAGTTCCCGCAGCGCTGCGAGGGTCTCATCTTCAGCACAAAGCACAAGATGCCGGAAGGCATCCTGCCCCGGAGCCTTCAAAAGTATTTTCTCTCTGCAGAGCTTTTTAGAGAGATCGATGCTTTTGGAACCAATCATCCGGTACTGATCGTTCGCGTGCCCCCCTTTCCCCCTTGGGATGCGGGTGCGTCCTTCAAAGGCTGCACGCTCCTTATTCCTTTCCAGGAGCCAAGCAATGTCGGAGCGGTCATCCGCTCCGCTGCTGCTTGTGGGGTCACGAATTTGGTGGTGCTCAAGGAGGCTGCCCATCCTTTTCACTACAAAGCGACGAGGGCTGGAGGAAGCGCTCTGTTCCGGGTGCCTATTCTTGAGGGACCATCCATTCTGGAATTGGGCGGTGCGCTATCCCCGATCATCACTCTTTCCCCCGGGGGAGAAGATATCCGCAAATTCAAATTTCCTGAGAGCTTCTGCCTTTTGCCTGGCATTGAAGGTCCGGGACTTCCTCCGGAACTCCATCACCTGAAATCGCTCTCCATTCCCATGGAGCGCGGCGTCGAATCGCTGAATGCCGCGCTTGCAACCGGCATTGCCCTCTATGCTTGGCGAAGCAGGAAAAAAGAATTGCAGGCACAAAGCTACAAAGAATGAGGCAAAGGGACAAAGGTGCAAAGGCACAAAGCAGAAAGGAGAACTGACTATGGCTTCAAACACGCAGAAAAGGAAGAAAATTAAGAAGTGGAAGGCTGCGCCCAACAAAGCGAATCTCAGAGCCGATGCAAAGCGCACGCAGAAGAATCGGGAAATCCTGAAACAACTGGCTGCCAAAGATTAGGAGACGCTATTCTCTTCTTTTCGCCTGCCCGCTCATACGGAAGCTAACAGCTCAAGACAAGCCTGCAAAACATCTTCGGGCTTCAGAGACTCCATACAGATCGGCCGATCACATCTCTTGTTCGTGCAGGGACGACAGTCCAGTTCCTTCTGCACGATTCGGTACAAATCTGGTGAGGTGTAGGGCTTCGTATAGACTGGATCCTCGGGACCAAACAATGCCACAACAGGCGTCTTGACCGCCGCTGCGATGTGCATGGGGCCGCTGTCGTTTGTCACAAAAAGATCGAGCCGGCTGATTACGTAGGCCAGTTCATTCAGTGAGAGCTTGCCGGCCAGGTTTGTGACAGGATGCTTCATGGCTTTCTCGATAGGGAAAGCAAGGTCTTCCTCGCCGGGTCCGCCAAACACAAATATTTTAGCCTCTCGAAGCTCTGAGAGGCGATCAGCCACTGAGGCATAATTCTCAGGACTCCACCGTTTCTCAGGTCTGTCGGCACCCGGGTTGATACCGATGCACAGAGGGTTGATTGCCTGCCCTTCCTTGGAAAAGACATTTGCCCACCTTGCTTCGACGCTTTTATCCCAGAAAACCTCGATTCGCTGGTCGTCAGGCACACCACCAGCCAGTTCTGCCAGGTCCATCATGGCGTCCGTAAAATGGCGATTTCGGAAAGTCTCTTTTGCCGCCTTCTTGTCTAGAAAAAGGCCGAATCCCATCGAGTCGTGCCCTGCTTTTATCTGAGCCCTCACCAAAGAAGTCAAAAGCCCCATCCTCAGAGCGCCTCGCAGGGTGGTTACTCTGTATAGATTCAAGCAGAGATCAAACTGGCTTTTTCTCATCCCGCGAATGACGTTGATTGCCCTGAGCACCTGGAACTTGTCTTTTCTGAGTTCCCTTACAGGGAAGGCCCACACTTGATCTATGTAAGGGTAATTCACCGCAAGGAAGGACGCCTCGGAGCTCGTAAGAAGATGGATCTCCGCATCAGGGTGACTGTTTCGCAAGGCTCTCAGACTCGAGGAGGCCATAATGAGATCGCCTATCCCTGCAATCAGTATGATTAAAATGCGTTTCGGCTTATGACCGAAGGGTTCTATTCTCGTTGCCATGTATCGAAAGTTCCAATCTTTTTGTAGTTGAAGCCAGTAGTCAAAGTTTTTTTGAGCTTTTCATTTCTTCTGAAATTCCGGACTTGGCCGACAGTGTTATAGGAGACAGAATAAGCAAAAAGCTTTACATCAGGATTTTCTAAATCATGTACCACTCCAGTGACGTTGTTCCAAAATCCAGGGGGGATCAATCTGTCCGTTTCGACGCCCGCAAGAATTTGAATATGCTCCGGCACTATAGCGCTCTGATTCAATGAAAGCTGTCTCACAAGAGAGGCCAACTCGACTGTACCCCTCTCACCATAGCAGTATCGAGTCACGTAGGCTGCCCGAACTTGGCTAATATCCATCCCCAAGCTGTAACCAATCGTGCAAACAAGAAGCGCAGCAGCCAAAATACCAGATAGAGGGTTTTTCGGAAATAAGAGTCTCAATAAGAGACCGATGATAACCGGCGTGAAGAAAAGCAATCCACCGATCGTGCTTGCTCCATAGTAAAGGTCTTTCATCCGTTCCCCAGCCACAAGGTACTCGCGGAAGTGATAGTTCACAAGAAGCAATGGATCAGGCATTATGAATCCGAAAATATAGGAACATACAAGAATGAGAGCAAACCAGAAGGGGAGCTTCAATGAAGGTAAATCTTTAGAGGAGAGGAAATGCAGGCCTACAAGGAAAAAAAGAAGCGGCAACAGCGGGATGTGATATTTGGGGTAACCGTGGGTAACTCCACCGACGATCAAATAAGCTAGAAATACGATTAAGATTGTCAGAGAGGTCGCTCTTAAGCGTGAATCATCTTCTCTGAACGAAAGATAGATTGCCCATCCGGCCAGCAACATTAGAAACGGAGAGAACCATAGGGTTATTCTCAACAGAGAAAGTAAAACTCTTGTTATGTCCCAATCCGATTTCCGCGCGAAGGCTGACAGGGCATAGGTAAAAGGATCAGTCCAAGAACAGTTGAGATAGGAAGCGGTGGCCACGATTAATAAGAAGGTGGCCGTCATACCCAAGAGGATCCCGAGAAGTTTTTTTGTCCGCTCTCTCCTGTCGCTCCTGAGAGGAGTGCATATACCGAAGAAGGCTATTGGAAAAGGCGTTGTCAACTTCGTCGAGAAAGCCAAAAAAGAGGCCACTATGGTTTTGCTTGCCTGGAATGGGAGATTAAGGACTAATACCGTAAATAACAGAAAAATCGTGGGAACCAGCAAGCCGGTATCGATATCAAGGATGAGGGAAGACTGAACAGTCAAGGGATGGGTCAAGTAAAGGAAGAAGGCCAGATGGGGACGGTAAGACCAGCCTTCAGTAAAACGACTAAGGCTGTAGAAAAGAAGAAAAGCGGCAGCCAAATGGCATAAAAAACCCACCAACCGGATAACGGGTAGACTGCCACCTCCTATTTTGGAAAAAGCAGCTAAAAGAATCCCATGAAGGGGTGGGTGGTAGAGCATCTCCACGCCCGGTGCGGGAATAGATCCTTGAATGTAACTGTTGATGATGCGAGGCGTCCAGCATTCATCCCCGAAAAGGGGTTCGCCGCAATGAAGGCCAAAGAGCGAGCAGTAAATTGCAAGACCAAGGATTGAGAGGAGATATGCCTTTTGATAAGAAGTGTTTTTAAGCGTTTTCTTACCGAGAGGGCTTGGGTGCATCAACGTCTCCATGGTCATACTTGCATGAGTTCAGCATTTCGGCTTCAGACTGCTCCTTCTGAAGCCTTATCGTCGGCTTTGCACTTTAATCCAATGAAAGACCCGCAGACCAGGTGTCAATTCAGGCATTGCCACCGTTAATTTAATTCCTAAGATTGAACCAATGGGTTTCCTTTTGTGGCAGAGTACCACTTAAGATCGGTGTCAACCATTTCCTTAATCAAGGTTTCGAAGGAGACTGTGGGAACCCACCCGAGTTGTTTTCGAGCTTTGGAAGCATCGCCTTGAAGAACATTGACTTCTGAAGGGCGATATAGGTTTTCATCGATAACGACATAGTCCTTGTAATCTAGATTGAGATGGAAGAAAGCGATTTCAAGAAACTCTTTCACTGAATAAGATTTACCTGATGCGATGACAAAGTCTTCGGGTTTTGGTTGCTGCAGCATGAGCCACATTGCTATTACATAGTCCCGGGAATGTCCCCAGTCTCTTAGGGCGTCAAGGTTACCGAGACGGATTTCCTTTTCAAGACCAAGTTTTATTCTTGCTGCTGCGGAGGTGATTTTCCTTGTCACGAACTCCCCACCTCTTCTAGGGGATTCATGGTTGAACAGGATGCCGGAAAGGGCAAACAAGCCGTAAGCTTCCCTGTAATTCTTTGTCAGCTCAAAACCGGCCATTTTTGAAATTCCATAGGGGGATCTTGGATGGAAGGGGGTATTTTCATTCTGCGGCGTCTCCGCCGCATTGCCAAACATCTCACTCGATGCAGCAAAATAGAACCTGCAATGAGGAGCCTGCCGCTTTATTGCAGAAAGGACATAGTGGGTGCCATTGAGGTTGGTGTTAATCGTAGAGAATTCATCTTCGAAAGAATACGACACAAAGCTCTGAGCTGCTAAATGGTAGCACTCATCGGGTTTCACCTCTGCGATAATGTCAAAGATCGACGCATAGCTTTCCATGGATGCACTATGAATCTTGATGCGGTCGAGAATGTGCCTGAGACGCCACATCCGTGACTGGGGATGCTCGATGGCCACGCGTCTGACGATCCCGTGGACTTCATACCCTTTTTCAAGCAGAAGCTCGGACAGGAAACTGCCGTCCTGACCGGTGATTCCGGTGATTAATGCTTTTTTCACATGCCCTCCTTCGTGATCAGGTTCTCGATATCTGTCACATAGCCTTGCCAAGCCAGAATACCCTGAAACTGTTGAGCCCATTTCAGGCCCTTATTTGCGGCATCGCGATATAAGGAGGCTTTTTCCAATGCTCCCAAGGCATCCAGCCATGCTTTGCTGTTAAGAGGGTTGGCCTTGAACGCTTGGTTTCCTGTGGTTTCAACAAGGACAGGGATATCACTCACCACTGCAGGGATCCCGCAAGCCATCGCCTCAAGAGGGGGGTACCCATATCCTTCCACCAGAGAGGGTTGGACCAGACAAAAAGCACCCCTTATAATAGCAGGAAGGTGTTTTTCCTCCACATGTCTGATCCATTTCGAATGGATTCCGCGATGTCTTGGTTCCCAATACCGTCGGTCATTATCACGGACCCCTGCGAAAGCAATCGGCCTCTCAATCTGGTCGGCGATGTCCAGTAGGATTCCCAGATTCTTATGAGGCAGCCCATTTCCAAGAGCCAGAACATAGCCCGCCTCAAGCCGATAGGTTTCCAAAATGTCGCCGTCTTCGTTCTGCTTCTCGGGTACAAACGCAGTGCCAATCCCTGGATGACGAACCTTGGGATTTCGACCAGACCGCCCAAAGTGCTTCTGAGTTTCAGTCATGCTCCACGAGGAATCATACCATGTGATGTCTGCACGGTGCAGTGCATTTTTTAGTCTGTATCTGTCAAAGAGGGTTTTAAAACGCGTTCTATAGAGAGGATGGGTCAGGTCAAGAACGTCGTGGATAATGTGGATCGCGCGGCAGTGAACCCCGAAAAGAGGAAGCTTGGGGTAGGGACTGATGAAAAGGTCAAACTGACGGCTCAGGTTAGAGAGGGCTTTCTCAGAGTTCAAGAAGGAGTTCGGTATTTCCTTTATCGACACCTTGCCTAGGAGCCTTAGACTTGAAGGCATGGCGCGGGCATCCTTAATGGCCAGCGAGACTTGCTCGCATGCCGGCCAATTTGCCATCGAAGCGGTCAGGCCTTGGAGGACCCTGGCAATACCCGTGACGCGGCCATGAATAAATTCTCTTGCATCGATTAGAATGCGGAGGCGCTCATTAGAGGTCATGCAATTACCTCCTGGACCTTAAAGCCGATCCTCCAGGTCGCGGCGATTTCCCCCCTATATGGATCATGAGTTCCAACGAATTCTTTGTGAAAGTCGGAAAGATCTTGTAATATAGATCCCACGCCGAGAACAGGGAACAGGGACTGATGGATCTCACTGAGCAAGAAATGCGGAATAAAGAAGCTTTTTCCCATAAGGAGGCTTTGGAGCAATACAGTCACTTCTATCTGTTCCCCGTGGAAGAGAGGATCTTCAACGTGCATTTCGCTGAGCCCGGAACAGTCCTTGATATCGGCTGCGGTTGCGGGAGAACAAGCCTTTTTCTCAAGAGAATGGGACATTCCGTTACCGGCATCGACATTGTTCCTGAGATGATCGAGGCGGCCCGGAAACTGGTCGATGGCGTGGAATTCAAGGTGATGGATGCATGCGCCCTGGAATTCGAAAATGAATCCTTCGACTATGTCCTTTTTTCTTTCAATGGGATTGACTGCATTCATCCGTCTGCCAAACGAGCATCATGCTTAAAGGAGATTCATAGGGTTTTAAGGGAAGGCGGGGTTTTCGCTTTCAGCACCCACAATCTGCTTTCCCTCAAGATCTTTCTTCCAACAAATCGATTCCGTCTGGGCAATCTGTTCTTAAACCTAAAGGATCGAAGGGTGTTCTCCCAGTATCGCTTAGAAAGACACCCTTCTGGCACGCTGGAACTCTATTTTACTGACGCCATCCAACAAAAAAGACATCTCAGAGAGCTAGGGTACAAAAACGTCCTCGTCTATGGCCAGCAATCGGATCAACCTTTGATTACCTGCTTTTTCGATACATGGTCTTATTACGTCTGCCGAAAAAACCATCTCTGAAGCAAACGGTTAGCTGATGCAGCTGCCTTGCACAGAATACACCTTGGTAAATTTCTATAAAGCTTGATTATCATCACCTGCCGAGCGTGGTCGGCGATAGTTGTTTTGAAAGGTTCATTGCCTCTCAGGAAATCAATTTCCCTGAAACCGTTTTTCAATGCATAGTCCACAAGGTAGTAGAGCATGATCACGCCAGGGGAATGCTCAGAGTAGGAAGGATCAAAAGCCGGCCTTACCCAATGATAGACCCCATTGTAAGCAAAACCAAAGTGCTGCGCGATGGTTCGGCCATCTAATTCCAAAGCGCCAAAACGAATCATGTCCTTACGATCCATCCGGTGCAAGAGCTGCATATGAAATGAAAGCTCTTGAGGAAGCCGATGTTTCACGTTTCTTGCGTCGAAACGCTGAAGATAACCCTCAAGAAGGTTTCTGAGCGCTTTTTCCATCTCCGTTAGCTCGGTGTAATGGCGAAAAGTGAGGTTCCCAATTCTTTGAAGTCTATTTATCTTTCTCCTCAGAGACTGGCTTTTTTCAATTCTACCAAGCAGCTCTCCTGATTTGTCATTAATTCGCATGTAGGGGCAGACATTCAGCACTTTCTTCTCGATAATCAAACGAGAAGAGCTTTTTCCCAACGCGGTGAGAAGCGGAGAAGTCTCCGGGATACTTTCGAACATGATTTCATCCCAATCTGCAGAACCACAGAAGAGGTAGGTTAGCAAGGCCTCGTAGCCTGCGAGGTGGTCCCTGTCTACAATGAAGTCGCAATAGTCCGGCCGATTGCTTCCTATGAAGCCAAGTCGTCTGAAAATTCCGTAATCCGTGATCATCAGAGGGGCGATTGCCCTGATGGCCTCTCCATCATTGAGAACGAGGATGGAGAGCTCTCGTTTGCCGCCATAAGCGTTCCACCAGCTTGAGGCCCATTCGTGAGTCAAGAAAACAGTATTGGTGGCGGCCTTAGCTAGAAGGCTATTCCAGACTGGTTCTAGATTGCTAAACTCCGTGTAAGTACTAACCCTTTTGATATCCATAAAAAGTGTCTTTGATGTGGTTGATGATATGTTTTAGATACCAGGGAAAAATTTTCATTACCAGTATCGAAGGAACGGTATCATCTCTCACGACGCTGATTCTCTTCAACAAGTGCAAGTCGTCTCCCGCTTTTGCGAGTCCAGCGTCCAACGTCACTGCGGCGACATAGCTGTTTTTCTTGAGAGAAGCCATGACAATATCCGAGTACTCGCCAAAGGGATATGCAAAAAAAGTGACCGCATGCTTGCAGATTGGCTCCAAATCGCTTTTGGATTGACGAATCTCGTAATCAAGCTCTTCTTCAGTGCATATCACAAGCGGAGCATGGGTCATCGAGTGGGCTCCCAATTTGACAAGTCCGCCCCTCTTCATTTCGCTAATCTCCTCCACAGAGAGCATCAGTCGTTTGCCGTCCGAACTGGAAAACCCCGAACCGAGTTCACTTCTGATCTCTGCCAAAATAGCAGCTCTTCCTATTTGCGAACTCTTAAAGAGGTTTTTTCGGATGAGGGCATTGACTTCTTCTCTCTGGGTTTTGGATGTAAGGTCCCATTCCCTGTCCCCCCAGTGAAAAAGGCTCATCTGTCTAGGATTGTTCAAGAGGTACCAGGGTTCATTCTGCCATAAGAGTTTTGAACTCTCGATCATGGCCGGCGACACAAAAAACAAAGCCGGTAAGCCGTATTCTTTGAGAACTGTGAATACGTTCGTGTACGAGTCCGCAAAACCATCATCGAAAGTCAGCGCGAGGGAGCGGTGGCCTATTTTGTTTCTTTTGATTTGATGGACCAAATCCGAAAAGGGGACAATAGAAAAAAGACGAGAAAACACTCTCATCTGATGTTTGAAGCGACTCAGATCGACCTGTGTTCCACAAGAAGAATGGAAATCAGGCTTGCCCTCAACCACGCGATGGTAACAGAGTATCACCGCAGTTTTTTGTATCCTATTAGATAAAAAACGTGCAAGATGGAAAATACCGCTGAAGAAGGCTACACTGCAAAGGCCATGACGAATGATTCTCTTAAGCATATCCGCACACCTCATTGAAGATGTTCAGCATGTTTCGGATATGTAGGTCAATGCCAAAAGAATCAGCCCTTATGAATGCTGCCTGCGCGAGACGCATTCTTATGTTTTCTTCTTTCAGTAATCGCTTGATTGCATTTGCAAGTTGTTCTGAACTGCCTGGCGAAATCAAAAGTCCTTCCTGATCATTTCGAACTATTTCAGGGATGCCGCCTACTCTGGTGGCAATGACTGGGGTTCCGCTCCCCATGGCTTCAACGAGGACCCGGCCAAAAGATTCGCTTTCAGAGGCGAGAATAAGCACCCATGCTGCTCGATACCAAGGGCGAAGGTCTTCCACGGTGCCGAGCCAGTGAAGGCGATCTGAGAACATAGAGCGCCTTGTCGTTTCCTGAAGATGACGCCACCAATCTAATTTATCCTTCCCGCCAATTAATGCCAAGTGAAGAGTTGGATCGAGGTGGGCAACCTCTTCAAAGGCACTCAGGATAATATCATGCCTTTTTGGTCTGTGTATTCCCGCGACGACGAGCAAAATCTTACACTGCCCGGTGAAGGGATGGATTTCTTCCACCGAGGGGTCTTTCAGTCGCTGAATATCAATTCCGTTGTAGACTACTCTGACCTTGGTCTTAAACCGAGGCACAAAACGGCGCGAAGTGGCATGGCTGTTTGCAATCACAACCGTACAAAGCCTGAGCAAGAGTGGATCAAGATAGGGATCTGGTTCGGTGATGCGGCAGTGCCAAACCACGGGCCTACCAAGAAGTCTGCCTGCTATTCCTGCGTAAAAAGCAGCGCGTGAACCGTTCGCGTAGATCAGCGAAGGACGTAGAGACGAAGCAAGTTGAAAATACCCCCTAGCAGCCAGGAGCATCTGCGGTATGCGCCATGGTCTTATCGGAATCAAGGGAAGAACATGAGCGGGGATCGCTTTTTCATTGAGTCTCGTCATGAGCTCTCCCTGCTTGGGGAGAGCCGCAAAGGGTTTCCATTCATTCGGCAAGTGAATCAAAAGGTCGAGGAAGGAGTGCTCCCCTCCTCCCAGCATTTCCCCGTGGTTGGAAATAGCAAGAATGGTTCTAGCCACGGAACATCCCCTTGAAGCGCCCCCAATCTGCGGCAAAGTCCATGGTCAGTTTAACAATGGGGATAAGAAGAAAGGAAGGAAGTCCTGCGCCACTCTTTCGCCATATCGTGAAATACCGCACCTGTTGGGCCAGGATATAGAGAGAGAAGAAAAACAAGATAAGCGGTAAGCTCCACCCGGAGGGGAAAAAACAAAGCACAGAAACAAGAAGCAGAGATTTAATGCTCAAGGAGGATCGCAGCACAGTGAAATGAGTGTATCTCTTTGATGCTTCATAATCCTTTATTCGAGTAAAAAAGATATCTACAAGGCCCCTTCTGACAAACCACTTCCATATCTCGCGAATGCTTCCACGTGGTTTATGAGCTACTGCAGCGGTCGGCACAAAAAGGCATAGCCCATGTTTACAAGCTTTCTTTGCGAGGAAGTCATCCTCACCTCCCCATTTGAGCCGCTCATCAAAACCACCAACGGCTTCCACCACCTTTCGACGATAGGCAGCATTCAAAGTGCTGATCTCTGTGGTCGGCTCCGTTCTTCCATGGGATACGATAATTCGCCTTATTCCCCCTCCAGGAAATCCAATGATGGATTCCGCCCAACCAATAGGACCTGAGGATGATGGTACCGTGACGCCTCCCTGGGCCCCCACGACCGAAAAGTCTTTGAGAGGGCTCAAGAGATGATTCAACCAGCCATCAGAAATGACACAGTCGTCATCCAAGAACACAATGATATTCCCCGAGGCATTTGCCACTGCGAGGTTCCTGGCGTAAGGGAATCCACGATTGGCGATTGGATGGGAGATGTAACGAACGCCATTTAAGGGAGAAGGGTTGTCTGTTTCCTCAACCACGACCACCTCAGTTCGGTAAGATGTGTCCATCTTCCTCAAGCTTAATACCAGCTTTTCAAGGGTGCTCCGGCGGCCCCGCGAACAGACTAGGATAGATACTGGCTCCATGTCCGAGTCCTTTTTACTCTCACGAGTCCAAACTCAAAAACATTCACCCTTGGACTCCCTCATCAAGTTTTTCGAAGAGAGCGATTGTTTTTCTAGCTGAACGCTCCCAGGTGAACTGGTCTGCCTGTTTCGAAGCTGCTCGGAGGAGCGCACCTATGTCAATCTTTTGATCCAAAACCTGTTCTATTTTACCGGCAATATCATCCACATTGTGAGGGTCGAACAATAGGGCTCCTGTACCGACAACCTCTGGGATAGATGTGGCAGAGGATGCAACGACCGGGACCTGGCACCGCATGGCCTCCAATGGAGGCATTCCGAATCCTTCGTACAGAGAGGGAAAGACAAAAAGATCCGCTCCGTTATAGATGAAAGGCAAATCCTCGTCTGGGACGTAGCCTGTAAAAAGAACCCGCGATTCTAGGCCAAGATCATTCACCTCTCGGAGGATCCTGGCCGTGTCCGATGTTTTTTTCCCCACAAGGATCAGTTTTCTGTCTCCGGTCTTGTTTCTTTGGTGAAGGAGATAATACGCATTCAGGAGACGGACAAGGTTTTTCCGTTCGCTGATCTCGCCCACGAAAAGAAGGAACTTAGAGTCAATCCCGTAGCGCCGAAGAACCCCCTCTATGGCCGTCTGATCCGTAATCCGATGAAAATGCTCATCAGCAGCCTGAGGGACAAGGATGACTTTCTCTGCCGGAACTCCATATCGCTTCAGAATCTTCTTCCGTGTAAAGTCGCTTATAGCAATGATCTTGCTTGCTCGCCTCACAGAGTCTTCGACTCTTTTCGAAAGAAGTGCGGCATCCTTGCTTTTGCGAATATCATGGAATTCTTCGAAAATGAGATCATGGACCGTGATAACGCTTCTCGTCCGAAGAAGCCTCGGGATGGTGAAATCGGGACTGAACCACGCATCGATTCCATATTTCCTTACAGCCATAGGCACCAATAGATTTTCCCACATCGCTTTTAGCCAGCGTCTCTGGGGAAAGCGCAGTATGATCTCTTTGACATTTTGTCTGAAATTGTCCCATTCGTAAGGGCTCTTGTTGTAGTTGAACAGAAAATAGGTATTCGCTGAGTCGATCCTCAACATATTTTTTAGGAGGTCGTAGGTGTAATGGCTAATCCCGCCCCTTCTAAAAGAGAGAGTTCTGATGTCAACACCAATGTTCATAAGTTCTCGTTCATCACCCAGGAGAAGATCTGTTCTTTATCCTTTTCAATAACCGATACAGAAGAGGCATTCTCTTCGTTATCTGCTTTAGCCAGGCTTTCGCGAAAAGAACCTTGAAGAGCCAGCCATCAGGCATGTACGACATCTTTAGGTCTTTAGCAATCTGAGGTAAATACTGCTTCTTGATAGCTGGGATGCCCTGCCTGCCTATTCCCCAAATTTCTCTGAATCTCATGTAATTTTGGCTTTCATTCGAACAAGCGAGATTTTCACAGCGCTTCGGATCAAAATCATATCGAAAATGGTCGATTAACGAGTTGTAGGAGACTGCAATTTGATAGCCTCGATCCCATATCTTCAGGGATAAGTCCGTGTCGGCCAAATAGAACTGATAGTTTTTTTCATCGATCCATCCAAGGCTGGCCAGGAGTTCCCTTCGGTACATACCGTGGTTGACCAGGATTCTATCCTCAAAAGCCTTATAAATGAAGAATTGCTCACTGATGAAGCAGTCCCGAAAAGGAAAAGCGCATGCGCCCAGCACTTGATCTTTGTCATCTTCCAACAAATGATAGGCGCTCATGATGGAATTCGGGTGAATGTACAAGTCATCGCTCAGCATACAGATGTATTTGCCCTCGGCTGATTTAAACCCAAGATTCATGAAGTACCCCCAGCTTCTCCGCAAGCTCGTCTCGCCATTCTTGGCAACTCTATTATGCTGAATGATGGTGAGGATATCCTTCTGATGAAAGAGCCAGTTTGGCGATCCGTCTTCAGATCCTCCGTCGACCACGATCATTTCATAGGGTACTGTAATGGCATTGCTTCGAATGCTTTTGATGCAATTGACGAGCATTTTTTTCCTGTTGAAGGCGCCTAAGACTATGCTTATTTCAACACTGCTCATTACTTCGTTTCCATCCGATCTCATGTTTCATAGGACTTCGAAGACGTTGCAAATGAAATTAAAGCATACGGGGAACAATTGAGACTAGGCATTTTTGACCTGCTCACCGTATAGAAGTCATGAGACAACCTCTTGAACCACTGAGAGGAACGATTGACCGAAAGCCTTCAATCTTCCATTCAAGCTATCCCTAGCTTCAGCTTCCAATTCAGAGTCGGGCCCGGGTTGCTTTTCGCGCCAGACATCTGCCATTTTCCTGGCTAATTCCTCGTGATCCCTTGGATCAAAAAAAATAGCTCTGGGAGGCGCTTGCTCCCGGTGTGCGTCAATATCCGATAAGAGCAACTGCTTGCCCAGAGAACGCGCCTCATCGGTAGTCAGGCCAAACCCCTCAAACAGAGATGGATTAAGAACGCAAATGCTTTGCCGGATCAAGATGAACACATGGTCTCGCGGGATTAAACCTAGGAACACAATCTGACTTCGAATTCCGAGACGCGATACCATCTGGAGAAGTTCGCTGAAGTAGTTGGGATGCCGATAATCTATGAGATTCCCGCTGCAGACGACGATCACTTCGGTTCCCTGATCTTTTAACAGACGAACCGCTTGAAAAACGCTACTGTGATTCTTGTGCTTCCAGAATTGATTGGGAAGATAAATAAATCTCCCTGGGAGGCGGTAAGCATCTGCAACCGATCTGGGAGGGGTCTCGTATACCATTGGAGGAATATGGCTGGCAGGTCTGACCACTCGGGCTTTGTGCGCATAGAGTGGGGCAAAAGATACGAAATCACGTTTCACGGACTCACTTAACAGAAGGATCCGGCTTGAGTTTAAGGCGACGCGCGTGAAGGAATCATTCCGTTTTGCACATTCCTCGGGGCTAAACATTTCAGGAAGATGGATATGCTGAAAATCCGGCAGCCAGGATAACCATGGAATTTTAGACCCCCGTGGCGCTTCGCCGAATGCAATGACTTTGATTTGGTGTCTGGTCAAAAAACGAGACCGGTAGAAGTCGTGCCTGAGTATCTTCTTTGCTGCTTGATCAAAGAACCAAGGGACTGTCCATCTATGATGGGTCGGGTAACCGATGGTTTCGTGAACCAATTTCTTAAGATCGTGTGGCATAGATATCTCCTCGGCCAAAAGCACTAAGGAGAAAACTGCTTGGTTGTCTTTTATCATTTGCAATGCGCGAAGGAGGCTGGTGATATAGACCAAGCCTGCATGCCAATTGTTTTCATTTCCCAACAAGCAGAAGGCAATTTTTTTCATGATCTGGTGTGGTTTTTTCGAAACCTTCGTTTGCTTCGAAAATTCTTGTTTCATCCGGACTCAGCATCCGAGGAATTTTTATTGGGCTTTCTCCGAGAAACCACAATTCCGGATAACCATTTTTATCCCACTCGAAAAAAGCCTCGGGATTCGATTTCCCAGGAAGCGTGCAGCCGAAGCATTCAAAAAGTGCCGGGCTAGCCAGCTCATGTCTGCTGCGATGATTGGACGATATACGCTACGCTCAATGACAAAACCACCCCTTTTGATAAATTCTTCAGCTTCATGCAAAGTAAAAAACCGGATGTGGAAGTATTCCCAGGAAACACAGTTCGGATCGTACCACAGATGCTCGTAGAGTACGATTCCTTCGCCAGCCAATATCCTAAGCCTTTGCCGTAAATCAAAGTGGAGAGGTAAGACAATTATTGAGTATCCCTCCGCCGAAAGAACCCTTCTCATCTCTCGCAACAGGGACAGAGGGTCAAAGAGGTGTTCAAGAATATCAAGGGCCAAGATGCAATCGAAAAAACCATTCTGGAAAGGCAGGGGAAGGTTATTGACATCATAAATTTCAGCATTGATCCCGCGGTTTTTTGCTCGAGCAACAGCTTCTGCCATAATGTCTAACCCGCAGACTTCATGCCCACGCTTAGCTAATTCGCCGCTTACCGAGCCAGCGCCACATCCAATGTCGAGGATGCGCATTTGTGGTTTAGTTTCCTTCCAGAGATCAGCGATTTTTGAAAAAGTATTACTCGCCTCATCCAAATCCAACTGGGCCTTTGCATAGTTGCCGTTGTAGTATCCCCTCAGCATCGGTCCACCTCTTTTCTCGCGACAACCAAAAGACCACTTCCACGGTCCGTATTCGATGATGACCTATAGAAGCGGACGAGGTGGCAATATAGGATCCAGAACAGGAGGCGATTTGGAGCACGATTGAGAACGAATTGTTGAATGTCTATGGGCTCTCTTCTGCGCAGTTCTATGGTCCATTTGGCCATGACATCCCATAGGGAGAATACGAGAGTGGCCCAGATAGGCATATAGTACCGATGAAGAACCAACGCGATTCCAAGTTTATTGAGCCGCTTTTCCCAGACTGAGAGGGGATCAATGTGGTAGTGTTGCTGGAAAGTGTTGTACCACTGAATATGCCTGCGAGCGCGAGAATGCAGTCCGAGAAATTGATAAAAGCGAGGAAAGAAGAGAAAGTCGTTGAAGTGCTCACTGGGGACAGTGAATGCGAGAATGCCCATAGGCTTGAGGACCCGTGCGATCTCAGCGAAGACCCGCTCTACATCTGGGATGTGTTCCAGGGCACAATTGGCCAATACACTATTGAAAGCGTGCTTGGGGTAAGGAAGAGCTCTTGCATCAGCGACGCTCAAAACATCCAAAGTTTTTTCTTTTGCTGCGATTCTGACCGCATTCTCGTCCAAATCGCACCCCGTGATCACCATATTCCCCAACAATATTCTTGCAAAATGGCCTGTGCCACAGGCTAGATCGAGTGTTGGTAGCTCGAAGACGATGTTATCGAATGCTCGCGCCTCCAAAGCTCTCCAAATCGCCAGAGAGGGGGTGTTTTTATAAATTGCGATTAATTGAGCCAAGTAATTAGTTCTAGCGGTTTGACGGTTCATTGCCTTACATGCCACCTGGCTAAGCCAGGACCAATTACTCCTCTCCAAGCGGTGCTGGTGTACTTGCCTATTTCAGGAGATGGGTTTTGGACGTAGAAGCTGAGAATACTTTCAGCTAGAAAAATTATTCGTTTATTAGGAACATCAGCGCCCACAGACAAAAAATATGTGCCCGTGTTCAGGAGCTGTGGTGGGAATTCACAGAGAGAAACTCGACGACCAGTTCTGCGAGCAATTGTTTCGCTGTTGGTTAGATCTGCAGTATGTAAAGCTATCCTCCCATCAGATGTGAAGATCTGTATGGATATAGCTAAGTCCATTTCTGATTTATCGGACTCGGTCTCGATCTCTATTTCGAACGCTCTGGTAATATCAATCGATGCATTTGGTTTTTCAGGTGGTTGACAAATTCGAACCCCTACCAAGCGGCATGATTCGTCGCCCAAGCGTTCATTACAATCCCAGGAGCGCTCGGCTTCATCAACTGCCATATCTTTGCGTATGTAAAATTCGATCACTTCATCGGGTCTCCCTTTTTTTTCAACTTGCCCTCCTTCGAGCAAAAGGCAGTATTCGCAAAGTCGAGCAACAGCACCCATATTATGGCTCACAAACAATACTGTGCGACCAACTCTTGCAACATCTCCCATTTTCCCCAGGCACTTCTTCTGAAAAGCGGCATCTCCCACAGCTAAAACCTCATCAACCAGGAGGATCTCGGGCTCCAGATGGGCGGCGACGGCAAATGCCAAGCGCATGTACATGCCGCTCGAGTACTTTTTCACGGGGGTGTCGATGAATTTATTGAGTTCGGCAAAGGCAACGATCTCGTCAAATTTTCGGGTAACTTCCCATCGATCCATTCCGAGAATAGCGCCATAGAGGTAAATATTCTCATGCCCTGTGAGTTCCGGATGAAAACCAGTACCCACTTCCAGGAGTGACCCAACCCTGCCTCTCAGTTCAACTCTGCCCTCTGTCGGTTCTGTTATCCTGGACAGGATCTTCAGAAGAGTGCTCTTGCCTGCGCCGTTGCGGCCTATAATGCCAACCACTTCTCCCCGTTTGACTTCAAAGGAGACATCTTCGAGGGCCCAAATCAGTTCAGATTGGCGATTTTTGATTGCCGATTGGCGATTGAAGACAGTCGATGATCCTCGAAAGGGAGCTTTCATCGCATCCACCAAGGTTTCACGGAAAGTTCTGTAGCCTTCCCGCGCACCGATGCGGTATTGCTTTGAAAGATTCTCTACCTTTATAACCGTAGGATTCATATTTCATAAACCGTTGTGGTATTGCCTTGCGCCGTGTACCGTGCGCCGTGCACCGTTCTCAGACCACATCCGCAAACACTTTCTCCATCCTTCTGAAGTAGTAGAGCCCGCCAAGGAATAGGGCCACGATGATCAATGCTGAAAGAGCAAGGAGGCTCCACTCAATCGGTTGATGCCCGAGCAATGAGGCCCGATACGCATGGATCACGCCACCCATGGGATTGAGCGCCAAAAGCCACTGGTAATTCCCTTTCACCAGGCTCACCGGATAGATGACCGGAGAGACAAACATCCAGACCTGAATCAGGAAAGGGATCGCATAGCGAATGTCCCGATACTGGACATTGAGAGCTGAGAGCCACAGTCCAACCCCCACGGCACAGAGGAAAGTGAGGGCAACGAGGAATGGAAAAAGCAAAATGCCCCAGCCGGGTACGAACTGGTAATAGATCATAAGGGCGCCGAGAACGAAGAGGGCGATGAAAAAGTCGAGAAGACCAGAAAGGGCTGCTGAGGCGGGTACGACGATGCGGGGGAAGTAAACCTTTGTAATTAGATTGGCACTGCCCACCAGGCTGTTTCCAGAGGCGGACACGGCATTCGCAAAATAGGTCCAGGGCAGAAGAGCTGCATAAACGAAAATAGGGTAGGGGAGTCCGTCCGATGGCATTTTGGCAAGTCTTCCGAAGAAGAGAGTAAACACAAGCATTGTAAAGGCAGGCTGAATGACCGCCCAAAGACCCCCAAGGACGGTTTGCTTGTATCGAACCTTGATGTCCCTCTTGGTGAGAAAATAGAGGAGCTCGCGATAGTTCCAAATCTCCTTGAAGTCGACGGGGACCCAGCCTGTTTTCGGCTCAATGACCGTTATGGAAGGGGCGGTATCGCGCATTTCAAACCGTGATTATAGCAAATGATTGCATATTATGCGATATTAAATATAATATTTCAACTTTTATTCCAATTTACGTCACTGGAACAATTGGGGGAAAACCAAAGGGAGAATGAGTGGGTGTCTTCTGGATGTGATCCAACTTCACGGGCTGTTGCGCAAATCAACAAATCAGATCGCAGAGCTCGATGATGGCCCCTCTTCTGGAATGCCTGGCGGGAGGCGCCTTCCTCATTTCATGGAGCTACGGAATGTGGGGGACNGCGANGGNNNAGAGCTAGTGCCCGCCGAATCGCGAGCCGTNAGGCGAAGCGGGCGGGCATCACCCGTCCGTAACTCCTTGAAATGAGCNGGCCGGGAGCCTCGGTATGGAAGAAAAGGGACCATCATCCAGATGCACGAGACTTCGAAGCGATTTGGGCAACAGCTCGCTAAGGCTCTTTCCACCCGCTTAATGCGCCCTTCTCATCAAAGGAAACATGACCCCCATACATGTTCGGATAGTACCAGAGAGTCTTGACCCCTTTAATGACCTTCACGGGTTCACCGAGAATCTTTGTCACCTGTGTCTCTTTCATCCCGACTTCAAGGCTTCGCCAGTTCTTCTTGCTCTGCCAGCCGTAGTCCTCTGAGAACTGGTTCTTTCTCGCCTCCCTGCACTGCTGGAGGAGCGCTTCCAGTTCTTTGACCTTTGCTTCGAGTGCGGCGTTTTTTTGTCGGAGGGTTGAGATATCCTCTTGTTGAGAGAAAAGAGGTGAAGCCCATGCGAGCGAAAGGACGATCCCGCATACAAGGAACAGTTTCAAACTCAGTCGTTTCATGGAAGATTGATCATCTCCTTTCAGTTATTGAGAAGGCCTGTGGTGCGAGAGGAGAGGCTCGAACTCTCAAGGGTTTCCCCACTGGATCCTAAGTCCAGCGCGTCTGCCAATTCCGCCACTCTCGCCTGACAGCCGCTAACCCCGAGGCTGTTCCTCGGAGTCGTTAACGAAAGAAACTTTTCTTGACGTCCCGCAGTCCAAATCCCCCTCGCTCCCTTTTCAAAAGGGGGAAACCAATCCGATTCCTCCCCATTGTGAAGGGGAGACAGAGGGGAATTCTCGATTTCCGGATGAGCACTGGCTGAATATTCTCATTTTTTCCCTGTATCCTGTCAAGGGCTAACGGAACCCTGGAAAGCCTGTTGGAACTCCCTGACGAAGGCCAGGATGAGCCCGTCATCTGCGAAGCTGTAATAGGTGTTGTGGCCTATGATGATGTGATCAAGAACCTGAATCATCAGGAGCTGGCTGGCCCATACAAGATCCCTGGTCAGTTTCCGGTCTTCTGCTGAAGCAGAAGGGTCCCCTGAAGGGTGGTTGTGGACAAACACCAGCGCTGCGGCTCTGTACTCAAGAGCCTGAGTCATGATTTCTCTCGGGTACACGGCGCTTCCTGTCAGACTTCCGTAGAAGACATCCTGATCCGCGATCAATTCGTTCTTGCGGTTAAGGTAGAGCACCTTGAAGACTTCTCTCTTGAGATCGCGCATGGAGTGAAAAAGATAATCGAAAACCGCTTTGGAAGAACCAAAGAAGTTCTTGTTTCTTGCCCTGTCCCGCAAATATCTCCCGGCAACGTGATGGACAAGGTTCAGGTAAAGAGCGTTTTTGGGCCCGATGCCGCTGATTTCTTTTAACTTGGGAATCGGGGCCGAGAGAACCCCGGAAAGGCTCCCAAACTTCTTCAGCGCCTCCCTTGCCTGGAGTTTCACGTCCTTTCTAGGAGTCC
>PDVJ01000137.1_pt1 | contig 21343 bp, 26 predicted proteins | sample 1369811 | NCBI WGS metagenome assembly PDVJ01 (sample SAMN07795376, study PRJNA414565) | Alkali sediment metagenome, whole genome shotgun sequencing project. | reverse complement strand
TGGAACGGGGAAGTTTTCGGAAAAGAATACCAAGGATAAAGAACGTGGCAGGGACAGCTGCCATGGGAAGGATCATGTTCCATTCGGAATAGAGAATCGCAACGATGATGGGAATGGCGGTTATCGGCGCGATAAAGGTGAAAATATCCCCAAGATCAGCAATAATCGTAGAGATATGCAAAAGCCGCTGCATCACTAATGGGTTACCACTGGTTCTCTATTAGTGTTTGCCTGTGTAAAAAAAAGAAAAAGGCTTTTTCAGGTATTATTTTTATGCTACACCTTGTTTGTCCAGAGCCCGTGGACATTACAGTATGCCCGTACCTTTACATTGGTGTCAGCAATACAGAACTCCGTTTCGGGTTTTTCCCCGGGTTTAAAACCCCTGACGTACACATTCTCGCCAGTCCTGACATCAACCCACTCAAGATAGTGCGTCTCTTCCATAGGATGGGGAATTGAACCTACTCTGATCATAATCCCCTTTTCGGATTTCTCAACGACAGGGACATGTTTTTCCTTACCCTGATCAGCTGTCTTTTCCTGTTGCAGGATCATGGGTTTCCCGCAACAGACCAGGAGTCCCCCGGAATTATGGATTACCTTGGTTATGTTTCCACACACTTCACATTTGTATACTTCAAACATCTTCGTCATTTTTAAAACCCTCCTTTCCTACACAATATTACTTTCCCGGTGCTTCTTTAAGATATCATCTGCCAGCCGGTTAAGTGCCAAAAACGTTGTTTCGTCCGGGAGCCCCTTCACGATGACCGGTTCAATGAGCTCAACCTTAACATGGTCAAGCATTTTTACAATCGTTTCGACAGACTTCCCGCCCCAGCCATACGATCCGATCACCGATGCAAACCGGACTTTGGGTTTGAGCAGGTTCGCAAGATAGGTTGCATACACGACCTGCGGGTGGGGACCGAAAAGAACCGTTGGTGTAGCAATAACAACCGTTGCTGTATCCACAAGGGACTTTGCAAGCTCCCCGATATCCGTACGGGTCAGGTTAAAGGGTTTTACCGTGATCCCTCGTGCTATCAGTGCATCGGTGAGGTGTTCCACCATTTTCTGGGTGCTTCCATGCATTGAGACATACGCTATCACGACCTCATTTTTAACAGTATCCGATACCCAGTTGGTGTATGCATCGAGAATAAACTGCGGTCTTCGGTATATGGGTCCATGACTGGGAGCGATCATGTCAAGCGGGAGTGCTTTTACCATGTCTATATAACCTTTGATGCTGTTGCGGAATGGCATCATGATCTCGGCATAATACCTCTTTGCGGAGGGATAAATCACCGCTTCATCAGTCACATAGAGGTCGCTTGTTCCCGTATGGGATCCGAAGAGATCGCAGGGGAAGAGGATTCTGTCCTCACGCAGGTAGGTGATCTGGGTCTCAGGCCAGTGTGTCCACGGGGTGAGGAAAAATTCAAGGGTGCGGTCCCCCAGAGAGAGGGTTTCTTTGTCTTTGATTACCATGAAACGGTTTGGCGGCAGGTGAAGAAGTGCGATAAGAAGGTCTTTGCACTTCTCGTTGGTCACTACTACAGCATCAGGGAAAAATTCCAGGATCATGGGCAGGGAACCCGAATGATCCTGTTCGGCATGGTTGACAACAACGTAATCAATCCGGTCGACATTCAGCTTGACAAGGTTTGAGATAAGTTCGTACTCCTTGGTGGGATCGACGGTGTCTATCAGTGCCGTTTGCTCACTGCCCTGAACAAGGTACGAATTGTAACTCGTACCGTCCGGGAGTGGAATCAGCTCATCAAAGATCCTCCGGTCAAAATCAATCGCTCCAACCCAGTGGATTCCATGAATAATTTCTCGTGATACCATACTACCAGCTATCTACTCCTTCTGAAAATTTTTCTTTGATGCACCACAGATTGGACACTGCCAGTCATCAGGCAGATCAGTAAATTCTCTGCCGGGTGGCAAATTCTGTATCGGTTCACCCTTTTTCGGGTCGTATACATGACCACAGATAGCACAGGTATATTTTTCCATCAAATGAAAAAACCTCCGGATGTTTTAACCAAGTACACACTAGCGTGGAGATTTGCATTAATCATTTCGATGCTACACCATACCTTATAAAAGACACAAAAGGAGGCTCTGGAGAAACAGTCATGTACCTATCTGTTCGCAACCGAATGATGAAAATCGTTGTCTCTACGAACGACTCCCGCTTTAGGACCTCTCCGGGGCACGGCGGGCAGGGATTTTTTTTCATAATTTTAACAGTCAATTGTGTATTTCCCTATGAAAATCAGATTATTCAGATACAGGGATTGTTATCGATCCATCAGGTACGATGAATGCCGCCCCCCCGACGGGGCTCCCCCGATACGATAAACCCCGAACAGGTGCTACGTCATCATCGCTCAGCGCAGGGGCGGTATGGGGGGACAGGCACGGTCCCCTCCGTTATCTTACCAGAGCTTAATATTTCATATCAAAAGTAAAAAGGAATTCTCCCGATCCCAGAAGGAAATTATTGATACGCATACTCTCTCAAAGGGTCCTCCAGATGATACCGTTCAACAAAGAACCCGAAAGAATGGTTTTTCTTTCTCGCCGTATCGATGGAGAAATACTTGAGGATTTCAAACATAAAATCAATGCGCGAATCGTATTTCCGGGGTATGAGATGATTAAAATCCTCCTTGGTAAGGTCATCGGTGAAGGGAAGGTTGGGAACATCAAGGTTCTGCACAGATTCTGGTGAAAGGCCTGCATAGTACCAGCTTTCGATCTCTTTAATGACCACAATGATACTACCTCCATCGATATGACTGAAGTGGGAGTAAAGGACCTGTTTTTTGTCCCGCACTGATTGTTCGGTATCAATATCCGCAACAAAAATATAGTCATTTTTCATGAGCCTGATGCTCTTTAAAAAATTATCCACTTTTGTGCGTTTGATGCAGGCATACGGGATAATCTCTACGGAATCATAAAGAGATATAAAAAGCGGTTTAATAATACGCCCGAAAAACCGGACATCATCTTCACCCTCAACCAGTATAAAAAGGCGTTTTTTCATGCTTACAATCCCAGCAGGTTCTGGACGTACAGTTCCTCGATCCCTATCTCATTTTCCAGAAAGGTCCGGACTTCCTCCTTGTCAGCCGGACGGGAAATGACAGAAAATCCTTCGGAATCCCGGGATATGAGGAGGAGATTCTCTATCGATGCATGTTTTACTACCTCGGTAGTATGGGTCGTAATCATTACCTGCTTCCTTTTTGATGACTCCTTCATCATTGCAATGACCCGGGCAACCAAAAACGGGTGGATATGGCTTACTGGTTCTTCGATGATGATAAACGGTTTTTCTTCAAAGTAGAGCGCGATGATAAGGGCAAAGATAGTCATGGTGCCATCTGAAAGGGATGGGGAGGGGAGATCGTGATTCTTTGCATATCTTTCACGGAGCGTGAGGACCAGCGACATATCCATGAACTTTTCGACAGAGAAATCCTCGATAAAGGGAAGCACATCGCGCAACAGGTTTGAAAGTTTCCGCTTTTTTTCCGGATCCCCGATAATATTTTTCAGGACGAGCGCAAGGTTTCCTGCATCCTCTTCAAGTTCCCTCTTACCCGTTATCGCCACTCCTTTTTTCATGAGTTTTGGGTCGATATCATACACGGCTATACGATCAAAGAATTTTTCACCATGGGGAAAAGGATACGCGTACGCAGTTTCCAGGAGAAGTGTTTTTTCCGGGAGGTGTTTCCCACGGAAAAACGGGGGGATGATTTCCTGTTCGGTAAGGGAACAACCATCCGGGAGCTCAACCGCATACGTCAATTCACCACCATCACTTGTCACCCGTATCTCGCCGCGTCCGAGGGTCCGTTTTTCGACAAGGTGGTTATTTTCACGTTTACACGACATTACCTCGCAGCCTATAATGATCCTGTCCTTGGTGATTGTAAACCCGTCTCCACGGGGATGAAACCTGAGAGCAAACTCATACGATGACAGGCACGATTGTATGGCGAGAAGCAAAGAACCTTCATCTGAAGGTCTTTTAAAGGCCCGATCTTCGTATTCTGGAGATATTCAGACCCCCCCTGCATGGCGATCGCATTAACAATCCCGTGCTTTGCGATATCCCGCAGGAATTTAAAGATGCTTATAAAATTGGATTTTCCCGCTGCATTGGAACCTATTACTACGTTGAACCGGGACAACTCAATATCAAGTTCAGAAAAACTTTTAAAATTTTCCACATGAATTTGCTGAATTGGCATAGGAACTCCGCATGTCATCGTCTCCTTTGAACAAAAAGAAGATATTGGTCTGGAGGGTTAGCGAAAAAAAGGCGTCCTAAAATATAATCCCAAAGATCGCTGGATTCATTACCAAGATTGCATAATTGAGATACCCGGCAAAGGATACCCAGATAAAATAAGGCATGAGCAACACTGCAGCAGGAATGGAAAAACGCCACACCTGGATTATCGTACAAAGCAGAACCGCCCAGAGCAGTACAATAGCCAGGAAACCATAGAACGTTGAATGGAGACCGAAAAAGAAAAAAGACCAGCCGATATTCACCAAAAGCTGGAAAATGAAAAGGATCAGACCAAATTGTACATCCTGTTTCTTTAAATCCGACTGCACAATCAGGTAAAGAGAAATTCCCATAAGGATATAGAGCACGGTCCAGACAGGAGCAAAAACCCATGAAGGAGGATTGATATCAGGTTTTTGCAGGCCGGCATACCATGTCGGAATTTCAGGAGTTGTGTAATAAGAACCGATATACCCCGCAAGCAGGCATATGCCAACGGCAATAACGAAATAGAGTATCTTTTTTCCCGTCATTACTGTCCGGGGTAGTATTTGAAAGGATGGCATAAAAGATTATTGGATGAAAAAAGTTCGATTATAATAATAAAAGAATGATATCACTGATAGTCATGCCAGCTAACATAAGCATCCGGTACATCACAGGCAGATTGTGGCACTAAAAAAGGTAATTGAGGAGAATCACATCTAGGTTGAATTAGTAACAGGGAATTTTTGGTTCCAGGTCCCTTTCTGTTGGCCGTCTATGTTGAGAACGGTTACATCCCAGTCACCTGCCACTGCACCATTGGAGGTCTTGAGATCGAGATTGCAGAGAATTTTTGTCGAATTCGTAGACACCGGACTGGTGCAGACGATTTCGGTTGAGCCTTTTACGAATGAGACTTTCACACCTTCTTTGAAGTTCTGGCCATTAATTGTTAAAGACAGGACGTCATTTATTGCGCCCTGACGTGGACTGACACCTGAAATGATGGGGAGTGGATCGCTGATGGTGAATGCGCCTACCTTTATATCAGACTGGCCATCAGGGTTGGTAACAATCAGGTTATAGCTCCCTTTCTCCGCTTTGGCAAGATTGAAAGTACAGTCAATATTTGTTGCAGAAGATACTGACACGCCGGTTGCATAAATCACCGGATATCCGGCTCGCATTAGCTTCACCGTTGCACCACTCCTGAAGTTATCCCCGTTAATCGTTGCACTTACGGTCGCATTACTGCCTCCGGTGGTCGGGGAAATACCTGATATACCGGGTGCATTTCCGGAAAGCACAGTGGTCACTGTTGGGGGAACGGTTGGGGTGATAATCGGGATAGAAGCGATATTCACATGGGATATTTTTACCGGATAGACTTTCTCAACAAGGGTTCTTTCAACCTTCTCACCGGTTTTGTTGTTGATAAAGTGTCCCCAGGATCCATCCGGATTCTTGTAGAGCAGTTGTCGCGTATACTGGTCGGTCGAACTGTCATCCATATTTGCCGCGGGGGATGCTGTTTTTCCAATGATATCTCCTGCAACGTATTTTGCATTCGATGCTGTAGTTGTTGGGACTGTTGTTGTACCAGCGGGAGCCTGATCCGAACATCCCGCAATGAACACACTAAAAATCAGGATAAGACTGATGAGGATACCATAGCTGCATTTTTTAATCATACTGGTATCCTTCAACGCAGGATTGTATAAGATTTTTTATCGGAAATTTTTTTTTACTCATGATGCAGTATTCATTCGCCATACCACTGTTAAAGCCAGATCTGATTCGAATCAGGAAATCAGTCCTTCCTGTGCCAGCCGGCCTCATGGAGTCGGATTGGGAACTTCATTACAAGGATCTTCCCGTCATGTTTCGGGTATTTTAAGGGTCAAATAATTCCGGGAAAGATATAGGTGGATACCCATCAAAGCACTGACTGCCAGAACCCCACTCAGCCAGACAAACGGGACCGCATTCTGCACATAGGACGGATCGGAAAAAACGCTGCATACCGCTACGACAAGGATAGTTGCATATACTTCGCGAACGGCAAAGAAAAAAAATGCCACAATAATCCCGAATAAAACAGACAAGAAAAGCACATCCTGCTGCAGGAAAGCGGGAAAGTAAGCAAACGTCGTCATGCCAAACAGCACCGTAGTTACACTGATCCCGATGGAAATGGAAATTATTGCCCCTCCACTGCGGACAAACGCCTGCACGTGAGTCCCCATAAGCACCCAACACATCATCACTGATGCAATTGCACTAGGTAAAAGGAGAACAAAGGCGTTTAAAAACGCGAACCGGTCAGTCCCGAACGGATTAAAAAGGATGACTGCTCCGTAGCCGATACTGCAGGTCAGGACACATGCGAGGAAGGTGTATCTTAATGACCGGAATCCGATGTGGAACATGTTGACAGCACCTGAAATAAAGGTGTTTCGTATGTAGAGCAGCGGCGCAATAATACCGGTAATAATGCATGCAATGATTGTGTACAGCAGGATTCCCGGGGGATCGAAACGCTCAAAGAGATGTATACTCCCTTCAAGCAGAAAGGTCTCAAGCAACCATGCTGTATAGATCGCAAAGGGAATCACCAGCAACCGTAGTGTTGCAGAACGAAATGCAGGAGATTGTTGCCCGGTCACGTTAACGACACCTGGGGAGGAATTCCCGTAGTTTGCATGGAGTTGTCATAGGAGATACCCAATATAGTACACCGTTAAATATAGTGTCGTTTGTTATTTCCACCATTATCGCTATCATGTGCCTGGTGAGGGTGACAGGTTATGTCCTCATCAAAAGGAGCTCCTCAATAGCCTGTTTTCGATCTTTTGCCTCAATCTCATGGACAGCCATTTTGTCATCAAAACAGGTCAGGGATCGCGTAAAAAACGTGCCAAGGGCGATCCGTGCATCGCTGTTATAGTCCCATTCCCTGGCTTTTATGCACGCTGATTCAAAGTCTGTCGGGTCATGTCCGGATAGTTCGTATACCCGGGGGGAATAGTAGTCGGCAGCGGGAAAGAATGTGGCGCAGATCTGGAGCACGTCAATAAACGAAAAACCCTTGTGCGCAATGCCCTCCACGACCAGCTTCTTTAAAAGATCCATCTTTTTTGTATACCCCCGTGCAACCCAGGTTGCACCACTTGCAAGCATCAATTCGAGGGGATTGAGGGGATATTCTGCTGTACCTGAGGGGGTGGATTTTCCTTTGAAACCAAGGGGGGAGGTAGGAGTATATTGCCCGGTGGTAAGTCCATACACCCGGTTGTTATGGACGATTACCGTAATGTCAATATTGCGTTTGGCTGCAAAAATGAGGTGATCAAGCCCTTCGGCATAGGAATCCCCGTCACCCGTGCAGCAGATAACGGTCAGCCGGGGGTTGCCAAGTTTGATGCCGGTAGCTACCGGGATCGTACGCCCGTGCAGTGCGTAAAAACTGTTGATATTAAGATAATCAGCGATTTTTGCATGGCACCCGATGCCGGACACCAAAACGACATCATCGAGTGATCTCCCCTCCAGCTCCATCTCCGTAAGTACATTTTTCAGGGTATGCTGGATGGAAAAATTCCCGCAACCCGGGCACCACGTATTCTGTGCATCGGTTATGAGCTGTCGTCCTGTCATACCATCACCTCCTTTATTTTTACCAGCAGGTCATCGGGGGAGAAGGGGCGCCCGTCATACCGCAGGATCCTTGCGTCGGGAACGATCCCATGCTGCGCTGCAAGCGTGGCAAGTTGTGCTGTTGTATTCTCCTCGACTGCAATCAGCTTCGTGACTCCCGTGATCGCATTTTTCACCTTCACCGCGGGGAATGGAGAGAGGAGGATCGGCTGGATCACCCGCAGGCCGAGCAGCGATGCTATTTCATTACATACACCCTTCGTGGATCCCCAGCAGAGCAGAGCAGTTGAAGCATGAGGAACTCCGGATATAGTGACACCCGGATAGTGTTGCATCTCCTCTTCCAGGCTTTCCCACTTGCGCAGACGTTTTTTCGTCATCTGCACGACAAGATCGGCCGCTTCGGTACTGATGCCTGCCTCATCATGCGCATAGCTGTTCACCTTGATAACCGCATCTTTCATTCCCGGAACGGCAAGCGGTGAGATGCCGGTAGGCACATCTGCATACCGGAGATAGGGCGCAGTCCCTGACCATTTGGGTGAGTCTCCCCTTTGGACATCTGAAATTACAGCAGGATCGACACTGTATGTTCCCTCAGAAAGGGTTTTGTCAGTGAGGATAAATGCAGGAATCTGAAATTTCCATGCCATATTCATAGCGATTTCTGACCAGAACAGTGCTTCCTGCGCATCCCCCGGGGCCACAATCAACCGGGGGTACTCACCCTGGCCGGCGTAGAGGATGAACTGGAGCTCAGACTGGCCGGTATAGGTAGGAAGGCCGGTCGAAGGCCCGGTCCGCTGGGATACCACAAGCACGAGGGGCAGCTCTGCCATCCCGGCAAGGGAAAGTCCTTCGGTCATCAGGCAGAACCCTCCACCTGATGTGCCCACTGCCGATCGTTTACCGGCATAGGCAAACCCGAGTGCCATCAGGATTACGGCAATCTCGTTCTCAGGATGTACAACCGTAATGCCGAACTTTTCCTGGTTCTCAGCGAGGAAATGGAGGAGGCTTGATGAGGGTGTCATGGGATACGAGACATAGGCATCAAGTCCTCCTTTCACCATACCAACCCCGATTGCTTCATTACCGGTAAGGAGCGGACTAGGGGGTTTTGTCCCTTTGCTCACAGGGCGTACTTTCTCTAGCTGATCATATGCCCTCTTTGCCACGTTCAGGTTTAGGTCAACTCCTTTAGGAATATGGGCTTTAAATACTGCTTCAACAACATTCCATTCAATACCGGCTGCTTTTGCAAATCCACCGATAATAGCCGAGTTCCCCATGATTACCGGGGCTTTTTCCCCGGTCAGAATCGCCTGTACCGGAATACCCTGACCAGCAGATTTCACCAGATCTGCATTATATATGATTGCAGTTTCACGGGTACATTTATGCCGGTGCCGCTCTATTGTTTCATTGTCGAGTGCCAGGAAAAAATCCAGGAAATTCCAGCAGGTTCCGACACTCTGTTCTGAACCCCGTATCATTACAAAGTTATGCCCCCCCCGTATCAGGGAGGGGTAATCAAAGTACAGGTATATAGTATAACCAAGGTAATTCAGCAGCTGGGCAACCAATGCACCTGCACTGTTGATACCGTCACCCGCTTTCCCTCCGATCAGCACAGAAACGTCTTTCATGCGGATTTCCCGTATGTTCTGATACTTTTTTAAAGACGTAAATAGGTTAGCATACGGTAATTACCGAAGTTTTTTTCATGTAAGGAACGCGATCATTTCGTTTATTCTCATGAATCCGGCTCTGGAGAATTCCTTCCCGTATGCTATGAAAGAATATGCGCAGGTACCATGGAGGAGGACCATGCCTGTCCCACCATACAGTCCCCGATCAAGAACTATGATGAGGTAGTTCCTGTCCAGGGAGTGTAGTATTTTGGGGGGCTCGGAGCGGCGGGGGTAATATCCCCGTGAGCGTTCACATTTTTTTTAACATTTTTCCCGAGTGCTGCTGATGCACTCGGTAAAATTGGTGACAAAAGGGCGCTTGAACCATTAACACGGTTAAAAGACGATGACGATGATTATATGCGAAGAGCTGGTAAAGAAACGATTGAAAAGATTCAGGCAAATAACTCAAATAACGCTGCCTGAAAAGGGCAGGTCATCCACTCCATTCACCTCGTTATTTTTTTATGACTTTCTCAAGAAGGTTTTTCATTTCTTGAATATTGTAGGGTTTGGTAAGTCTTTCGCTAAAACCGTAGTGTGAAAAATCCTGGACAACGGGATCGTTGGTGTATCCACTGGATACCACAGCTTTTACAGCTGGATCAAAGTTCCTGAGCTGTTCAATCGTCTCTTTTCCCCCCAGCCCGTTGGGAACGGAGAGATCCAGGATCACAATATCAAATGGAGATCCAGCGGCTTTCTCTTTTTTATAGAGATCAATCGCAGCCAGACCATCCCTGGCAGACATGACATCATACTTGAGAAATTTCAGTATTTCTCCTGTCACATCAAGGATGATCTGCTCATCATCCATCAGGAGTACTTTTCCTTTGCCGGACATACAAAATCCTTCCCGATTACACTGACAATGTGCTTATTTCAGACTCATTTCTTAAATGTACGTAAGCGTGCTGCTTCAGCAGTATCCTCCATGCGGAGAAGGAATGTGCCATGGCAGGGTTTTGTGTACGGGAAAATGATAAAGTCCCGATCAAGACCTATCGCAATGGGTGGCACTCCTATGGTATGGATATCAAAGATCTTGAAACCCGGCTGGACATCAATATACTCAGTAAAATGCTGCCGGATATATTCCCTGCATTCTTTGAATGATCCATTCCGCAAGAGGATTTCATAGTTCATCGATTCTACGCAGCCCATGGGGTCACCTCATCGATTGCTTTTTTAAGGGGCAGGGGGTTGTGCACGGCTTTTGCTGCAATTATTGTGCAGGGGAAGTCAATATTTTTTACCAGATCTTCGTAATGTTCTCCGTAAACAAGAGTGTAGATCTTTGCTTTCGAGATCGCACCCATTGTCGCTGCATAGCTGATGCCGGCATCGTTATGGATAAAAACAAAGCAGCGGTCAAAGTCCCGTTTCTTTTCCGTAATCATCGTCACCGCACGGTCAAGATCCATGACTTCTCCAAGGTAGTGCCGGTCGGGATCCGCGATAACAAGAAGCGTATTTGCAGCTTTATTTCCGGCAACGACCGGAACAAAACCGGATTTTTTGAGCCGGTTGATCAGGTACAATGCAATGCTTGTCTGCACGGGTACCTGCGGGCACCCGAGCACGAGGAGTGCCGATCCCAGGGATGTTGGTGGTTCACCTGACAAATTTACCAGTTCCTGCCATTTTGTATAGTTCCCATTTTTCAGCCACAGGGAATAACTTTGTGCTTCATGACATTGTACGGGATGTGGGTTTCCCGGCACCCAGTATACGCTCCGGATGCGTGTAAATCGTAAACCGGTCCCCGCGGGAGAAACATACCAGGGTAATACCCGCTGCATCGGCAGCTGCAATTCCCTTATCAGTCGATGCAGCGCGGGAGATTACTACAGGTATCCCTGCGTTTGCATCTTTTTTTATCATCCCGGCAGGTTGTCTTCCTGTACAGCCAATCACGCACCGGGAGAGATCAATCCTGTTCAGAATGGCATGCCCGACCACCTTGTCAACCGTGTTATGCCTCCCCACGTCACTGCTTTTTACCACACATTTCCCCTCAGAGAAAAGTACCGAACAATGGACCGCTCCGGTTTTACGCCATATCTCAGTTTCAATCTCACGTGTACAGGAAAAAATATCTTCTGGCGTGATACGGATATCTGATGAAACTTTTCTCTGTTCTGCAAGGATGCTCATTCCTCCCGAAGATCCAACCTCTTTTTTCGATCGCGATACATCGCACCCACGATCGGAATAGACAAGGATGCGATCGCCATCGAGTTTCACCTTGTCCACGCACCGGGCGAGTCCTTCAGTTATGACAAAGCCGGCACCGAGCTCTCTGAGCTGATCGCGGCTGGCAATCATTTCAGTCACCGGACAGTTATTAAAGAGAATCTGGAACCGGTCCTCGATTACGATTGTATCATTAATTTCTGATATCTCACCATTCCTGACCTGGATGCCGAGATGGTGGTCAAGGTTCATCCAGCGTCTCCTGAGTTACCCATTCCAGGTAGGGCAGGTAACCGTCAATAACCGGAAGTGCGATGATCTCCGGCACCTCATTAGGGTGGAGATCTTTTATTGCTTCAATAGCCTTTCCCGCGTTTTCCTTGGTTGTCTTTGCAATAAGCAGGTGTTCCTGTTCATCGCAGAACTCGCCTTTCCAGCGATAGTATGAACGCACGGGAACAACATTGACACACGCAACAACTCGTTTCTCGACGAGCATTCTTGCGAGTAATGCGGATTTGTCCTGAGGGGCAGTAGAGAAAACCACAATGATATCCTTCTGGATGCTCATGAACGTACTCCTGACAGCTCTTGTGTGTTCCCGGACTGCCTGAAGAACCGGGATATTTTGATAATTTCCTGCATTTTCTCCATAGGGCTCATTTTTTTATTCCTGATTAATAAGCATAATCATTCACACCACCTTATTGGAGGACTGGGAATATGCGGGAACGGTAATTACAATAAATCCGGACACCTACAGGTACTACCTATGTACGCATCACGCATGAGCAATCTCCCTCCGTATCTTTTTGCCCGGATTGACGAGATGAAAGCGGAACAACAAAAAAAAGGTGTTGACATCATCGATCTCGGGGTCGGGGACCCGGACCTTCCCACCCCGGACCATATCGTTGCATCTCTCTGCGAAGCGGCCAAGAACCCGGAAAACCACCACTACCCGTCCTATGCCGGTATGCCGGCATACCGGGGAGCAGTTGCAGGCTGGTACAAAAACCGGTTCGGGGTCTCGCTCGATTCAGGGAAGGAAGTGGTCGCTCTCATGGGTTCAAAGGATGGGATCGCCCATATCGCTGAAGCTTTTGTTAATCCGGGTGACTATGTGCTCGTTCCAAGTCCGGGCTACCCGGTATACCGCACAGGAACACTCTTTGCCGAGGGGGTTGTGCATGAGATGCCTCTCACCAGAGAGAATGCATTTATCCCGGTGCTGGATGATATCCCAAAAAAGGTCATAACGTCGGCAAAGCTTATGTTCATCAACTACCCGAATAATCCCACTGCGGCAGTCGCCCCTGAGGGTTTCTACCGCGAGGTGGGTGATTTTGCCCGGGAGCACAATATTGTTGTCGTTTCGGATAATGCGTACTCCGAAATCGCGTACGACGGGTATAGTGCCCGGTCATTCCTGGAGACAAAAGGAGCGATGGAAATTGGTATTGAGATGCACTCGCTTTCAAAAACCTACAATATGACCGGCTGGCGGATCGGTATGGCAGTCGGCAATGCAGATATCCTTGCCGGCCTTGGGCGGGTCAAGACTAATGTGGATTCGGGAGTCTTCAATGCGGTACAGCAGGCTGCGATCACCGCACTGCGCGGATCACAGGATTGTGTAAAAGATGCCTGTGCCATCTACCAGGAGCGGCGGGACGTGCTCATTTCCGGGCTGAGGGATCTTGGCTTTGAGGTGCCCACTCCCAAAGCAACCTTCTATGTCTGGCTGCCAGTACACGACTGTATGGCATTTTCGGCAAAATTACTGAATGACGCCGGAATCGTTGCAACACCGGGCATTGGCTTTGGCTCAAGCGGGGAAGGGTATGTCAGGTTCGCGATCACTCGACCGGTTGCACGGATACAAGAGGCAATCGAACGCATGCGGGGGCTTGACCTGTGAAACTTCCTCACCATCTGAACATAAAAAATGGTCATCTTCATATCAACGGTGTTGACTGCGTTGCACTCGCGCAGCAGTACGGGACACCCCTCTATGTAACCAGCGAGGACCGGGTCTGCGAGCAGTTTGAAAATTACAAAAAAGCACTGACCAGACGGTACCCCAAGGTCAGGATCCTTTTTGCGGCAAAAGCAAATGGCAACCTTGCAGTCATGCGGGCTCTCGCACGGCTGGGCGCAGGAGCTGATGTTTTTTCATCCGGAGAACTTCATCTCGCTCTGGAAGCGGGAATACCAGCAGAAAATCTCCTCTTCAATGGCAGTTCAAAAGCTCCCGGAGACCTGGTGCTTGCCATCGGGAAAGGTGTGAAAGTATCGGTAGATTCACTCGATGAACTCCACCAGCTCGATGCAGCGGCAAAAGCAGCAGGAAAAACTGCAAAGATTGCGTTCCGGGTGAATCCGGCACTCGAAGTCCCCACACACCCGAAGATCGCAACCGGGCTTGCAACCAGCAAGTTCGGTATTCCCCACAAAGAGATCCCTGATGCCTACCAGGAAGCCATGTCATGTAAAAATATCCAGCCGGTCGGGATTCACTGCCATATCGGCTCGCAGATCCTTGATGTTGAGCCATTTGCCCGGGCTGCAGAAGTGATGGTCAGACTGGCAAAAGAACTCACCAATATCGGTGTCATGGGGATTCCCTATCACCACGACACAGACCCGGCTCCCACACCGGAGGAATTTGCGGCAAAAGTGGTCCCTGTATTCAAAGCCGGTGTCGAAGCATGCGGGATTACTCCGGAACTCTGGGTTGAGCCCGGGCGCTCGCTTGTAGCTGACTCAACCGTTCTCTTAACACGGGTCAACTCCACAAAATCGGCGCATAAAAGATTTGCCAATGTGGATGCCGGTTTCAACTTACTGATACGTCCCGCAATGTACGATGCCTACCACGAAGTCATCGTTGCGAATAAAGCGGATGCCCCGCTCACTGCTGAATATACTGTTACCGGCCCCATCTGTGAGACGGGTGACATTCTTGCACCGGACCGGAAACTCCCGCAGATTGCCGCCGGTGACATCCTTGCAGTCCTTGATACCGGAGCATACGGGTATGCCATGTCTTCACAGTATAATTGCCGTCCCCGCTGCCCTGAGGTCCTGATACACGGGACCCAGGTATCCTTGATGCGTAAGGGAGAGATTATCGGGGATATCACCGCCACCATGCAGCGTCCGCCATGGCAACAGTAAGGAGGTGCTGACACCTGTGCAGTTCCATTACGCGCTGGTTGATGATCTCATTTCAAAAGAAGAGTTCGAACGGCGCGTAGAGACCAAGATCGAAGAGTGCGGGGATCTCGTTGATGAACCGACTGCGGCCATGCTCGTAGTCGGTGAACTGGGCCGCCAGCACGTGAAGATCAAGGGACTTGCAGGTAAATCAAGCCTTTTTTCTTTTTTTGGGAAAGTGATCGACAAGTCCGGGCCAAAGGAATTTGACCGGAAAGACGGTGAGAAAGGCTGGGTTGCCACCCTGCTTATCGGTGATGAGACCGGAACCACACGGGTGGTCCTGTGGGATGAGAAAGCAGGTGCTGCCGGAGATATTGCTGTTGGGGATGTTCTGGAGATCATCGGGCGCCACCCGGAAAAGAGCACAACAGAGATTTACGCACTTGCCCTGCGCAAGGCAGGCTGTGAGATCAGCTGTTCCCTGCCCGCAAACGGGACAGCATCTGGGAGCCTGTCGACTGAACCTGTAGATCTTGATGCGATCCTGATTGCACGCGAAGAACCCCGTACCTTCAACCGCAGGGATGGTACGAGCGGTGTGATGATGGAAGCTGTCATCGGAGACACAGGGGGAACTGCCCGGGTAATAGCATGGGTACCGGACCTGTTCGCAAATATCCTCCCGGGTACTTCCGTTCATATCACCGGTGCAAAACCAGATATGCGCAGCAAGGGGAGAGCATACAGCCTCGATGAGAAGAGTGCAGTGGCGGTCTCTGATCTGGTGATCACCATACCGTTCACCCCCCTTTGTTCCGTGAGTGAAGAGGGTATCTATTCAATAACGGGGAATGTAAAAGAGGTAAAAGAACCGCGATCGTTTACAACCCGTCACGGTTCTGTGTCATGGGTAAGAAATATTGTCGTGAGTGATGGCAAAGATGACGTAAAAGTGGTACTCTGGGGCGAAAAAGCGTTACTCCCGGTCCTTCCCGGGGACACGGTTAACGTCTACAATGCCACCGCCAAACCCGGTCGGTACGGGGGGATTGAGCTGGGTGTCGGGCGGGGGAGTTCGTTCCGTGTGCCAGAGGAAGAGTCACACCCCATTATTTTTGAAGGAACCATCATTTCCGGGCAGGGATGCACCTTTATCGATAATGGCACCGAACGCTATCTTATTGATGGAAATCTCCCGCATGGTGGTGAGATGCAGGTAACCGGCATCCTTTCCGGCAATCGGATCACCGCTGAATACTCTCAACCGGTTGATCTCAACTCGGAAACCCTGCTGATACAACTCCGCGGGTTTATCGAAGAACTGAACAAATAAACCACACTTTCACCCCGCGCAGTCCGAGAGCATATATGCCCAAGTTTAACATCTTGATGTGCCATAGGAGATGTGCAAGAAATGGCTGAACGAGCTTTAGAGATTGAAGATTTACCGGGCGTAGGCCCGAGTACCGCAGATAAACTCCGTGAAGCGGGATACCTGTCAGTAGAGAGTATTGCAACTGCATCACCGGCAGAACTTTCCGAGATCTCGGAGATCTCCGAATCAGTAGCAAAAAAGATTGTCAAAGCTGCACGGGAAGCCGCAGATATAGGCGGGTTCAAGACCGGAAAAGACATCTTCGAACAGCGCAAGGATGTCAGGAAACTATCGTTCCGTGTTCCCGAACTCGATGCCCTGATGGGAGGGGGTCTGGAGACACAGGCTATCACCGAGATGTATGGTGAATTCGGTTCCGGTAAGAGTCAGATCGTCCACCAGATGGCAGTTAATGTTCAGCTTCCCGAAGATCAGGGTGGGCTTAACGGGAGTGCCATCTATATCGATACCGAAAACACATTCCGTCCTGAGCGTATCGAGCAGATGGTGCACGGACTGGGGATTGATAATGCAGACCCTCAGGAGTTCTTAAACAATATCCACATTGCACGGGCACATACCTCAGATCACCAGATGCTTCTTGTGGATAATTCACGTGACCTTGCAGAGGAACTGAAAGACAGCGGGCGTCCGGTTAAACTCTTCATCATTGATTCACTCACCGCCCACTTCAGGGCTGAGTACGCAGGACGGGGAACCCTCGCAACACGCCAGCAGAAACTGAACCGGCACATGCACGAGCTCTTCAAGCTTATAGACCAGCATAATGCTGTTGCACTGGTGACAAACCAGGTAATGTCCAACCCGGCAGTCTTCTTCGGTGACCCGACCAAGCCGATAGGCGGCAACATTGTCGGACATACAGCAACCTTCCGGCTCTACCTGCGCAAAAGCAAGGGGGGCAAACGTATTGCACGCCTTGTCGACAGCCCCAACCTTCCCGAGGGGGAAGCTCCGTTTATGGTAGAAGAGGCAGGTCTCAAATCGTGCTAAAGGCGCTCCTTACCGATATCGACGGGACGATCACTGATTCGTTCCGCCGGCTCAACACCGGTGCAATCGAGGCAATACGATCGCTCGTTGATGAGGGAGTCGAGGTAGTCCTTGCAAGCGGGAATACATCCTGTTTTATGGATGCTCTCTGCAAGATGATAGGAACGCAAGGGACATTCATTGCAGAGAACGGGGGGGTGTTCCGGGTGGGGTATACCGGCTCTCTCCGCATCAAAGGAGACCAGACTCTGTGCAGGAAGGCACTGGAAATCGTTCAGGCTTATTACCGGGATCGGGGGAAAGAACTCGTGCTCTTCAGCCCGACGTACCGGTTTGCCGATCTTGCATTTGCCCGTACGGTTCCTCCTGATGAGGTGAAAAAAATCCTCATGACCTCCCCGGTACAGGTAATCGATACCGGATATGCAATTCACCTGCAGTCACCGGGCATTGACAAAGGAACCGCACTGGAAGCACTCGCGCAGGAAATGGGATTGTCACCATCAGATTTTCTTGCTATCGGGGACTCCCTCAATGATATCCAGATGCTCAAAAAAGCTGGTATCGGAGTCACCATAGCAAATGCCCATCCCGATACCAAGGCAGTTGCTGAATTTATTGCAGAAAAAGAATATGGAAATGGATTTGTTGAAGTAATTACTAAATATTCCTCTTATTTTCGCGCAAGAAAGCGGTCAACAACAATATAGTCCTTGATGTCCTTGACTGATTCAAACGGGATTACCAGGAGTTTATCGTCTTCCATAGTATATCCATCAGTGACAAAAGTCTGGTCAGGGTGGACAATCATCGCCTGAACCTGGCCGGAATCAAAATCAACTCTGATATTTTTTAGTGTTCCAATGAGCTTCCCATCATTACTCATGATCTTTTTTCTTGAAAGGCTGCGGGCAAATACACGAGACATAAAAAAATTATGACGCGTATAAATATTTAAAGTGTTCTAAAATGGCGCGGAAAAAGAGTGTTTTTGCTGTTAACAACCCATTTACGTTATTTAAAAATTTCAGCTGCCATTTGAATATCAGATCCCCGCAGCGTCTTTCTTCCCGCATGGTCTGACATCTTTTTTGCTTCCTTTGCCAGGAATGTCCCATATGCTTCCATCAAAACTGCAAGGGTTTCTGTGGCATCAGCACTTATGCGCTCGGCACCGGCTTTTTTCATGATACGTTCAACTGCTGCCTGGGATAATTCTGTCATGATACACGATCCTTTCATTCAATTTAGTTTATAATATCTAAAGATATTGGATTTATAACGAGGGAAAGACCCTGATAATATCAGACTGCGTAAGGATCCCCACAGGATTGCCATTCTCGACAACAATCAGTCGCCCGATCTCCTTTTCCTTAAATCTGCGGATCACCTCAAAGAGTTTGGTATCTGAGGGAGCTTCAACAACATCGGTAGTCATGACAGCAGAAACTTTTGTCGTTAAGGACAGATCATGTTCCACCGCCCGTGCAATATCACTCATGGTAATGATCCCGGCAAGTTTTCCCTGGTTGATGATGGGGGCACCATGGATTCGATCCTTATTGAAAAGGATCAGGGCATCACGGAGTGTATCTGAACTTTTTAATGTCTTGAGCGGGCTGCTCATGTAGGTTTTAATCGGTTGTTTGGGAAGCGAGATCATCTCAGTAGTTGCAATGAGGAGCAGCTGTTTCGATTCGTCTTTCCCGAACACTTCTCCACGGACCAGGAGTTTATTGACAGGAGTTGGACCGATCGTGATCTGGTCTCCGATTTCAAAGAGCTTGGCACTGCCAAAAAGTTTGATCTCTGCATGGCAGATATCCGGGTGGCAGAGAGTGGTAAAATCAATTTCCTGAACCGTTGCTCCTGAAATAATTTCCCCGTCCCTGCTGATGCTGACATCATAATCACCTTCAGAGACGTTCAGGCTGAGTTCCTTGTAGGCAAGTGCGGTAGGGATGTAACCCCCCTTGGGACCGGGTACACCATCAACAAGCCCTATTGTTTTAAGTGCCTGCATCTGGTTTCGGACGGTCCCCGGATTCCGCTGGATCACATCGGCGATCTCTTCACCTTTAATGGAGTGGGAGTGCTGTTGGTAAAGCGTGATGAGCGTGATGAGGATATCTTTTTGGATCAGGGACAGGTCCATAACGATAAACCGTATAACTTCCCATAGTATAAATAGGTTGGAGATTTGTGGAATTCGAAAAAATACCTACCGTGCCGACGGCAGATGAGATCCTTGACCGGAGCTTCCGACGTGCGGCGAAGAAAATGAAAGAAAAAACCAATAAAGATCGCGCCAATGAAGAGTTTGTGCGGGCGGTTGGCGCAGCGGTTCATGACCGGCTGGTCTCCATCATACGCGGGTTCCCTGAATTTGACCAGATCCCCCGTTTTTACCGGGAGATGGCTGATATCCTCTTTGGCATGGACCGGATACGACAATCGCTGGGAGCTGTTGGCTGGGCGGCAAAACACACCAAGATGGTGGGGAATCAGCTTGCCGTACAGTCCCGGAAATCCGACGATACAACCATGGTGCGTAAAAGGACCGTTGCCCGGCTTGCCTCCATGGTGCACCAGATAGACAAGGACCTGCGCTTCCTCAACGAAGTACGAAATGTCCTGCGAAAGCTCCCCCATGTTGAGGACGCATGCACGATAGTCATTGCCGGATACCCCAATGTAGGCAAATCTTCTTTTATAAGGCATGTCTCCTCAGCAGTTCCCCAGGTTGCGTCCTATCCGTTCACCACAAAAGGCATCATTGTCGGACACCGGATTGTGGGACGGGAACGGATCCAGTTTGTCGATACGCCGGGTATCCTTGATCGTCCGGCAGAAGAACGAAACGCCATTGAAAAACAGGCACTCTCGGCCATGATGAATGTCGCTGATATCATCCTCTTCATTCTTGATCCGTCAGAGCACTGCGGGTACCCGATTGAGGTTCAGCTCAACCTGCTTGAAGAGGTGAAGGGACTTATAGACGTTCCTCTTGTCGTCGTTTCGAACAAGTCGGATATTACGGCGGCCGAAGGGTATCTCACCATGTCCACACAGACGGGAGATGGGGTCGATGGAGTACTTGCGGAGATCCTTTCGCACAAACCGAAACCGCTGGCAAGGGTGGTTGATACGGTTCCGGACATTCGGTCGCCCCTCATGGATGAACCCGATGAGAGGGTCATGGACGAATGTCCTTACCCAGCAGAGGAAGGCAGACACGAGCAGAAACCGAAACCCAAGAGGGCCAGGAAGCCCCGGACCGTAGTGTAACAGGATAGTAAACAATTTTTAAAACATTTTCGTTTTCTGTTTTGGCCTGCAGTATAGTATTGAGGAACTATGATCGATACTATCCCATCGACATCATGATTGCCCACCCGGCGAGGAACCCGAGGATCGTCCCCCCATTTAACGGCGGTAGTCCTGCCTGGGGTTTTCCCGACGAGACAAAGTATAACAGGACACCCAGACCAGCAAGGGACCCTATGATGGCACCAAGTGCCGGAAGGTTGATAATTCCTGCGACCCGCCATCCTTGTAAGAAGACATTCGCAGAGACTACCAGTATGGAGGGCATAATCAGGTCTCCCATCCCGATGATGAATGCTGCACGTTCGCCGCCATCATCCAGTTTTCCCACCCCGTCACGTATGAACGAGTAATCGCGCCGCTTTGGAATAACAAAGAGGATCGGGGTTTTGAGATCGATCACCCCTTCGGCAAGCGTGATCATGTGTTTTGTTTTATATACGGAGATTGCATCATACACCGCAAGGAGTACAAGCAGGATTACCACAAGGTACCATACGAGAGAGGATCCAAAAATCGCTGCAACTCCCGCAGCAATCAGAATTCCAAGACCGTCAATCACGTACCATTCAGGGTATTTATAGAGAAGGACCGTCGCAAGTA
>PDVJ01000135.1_pt1 | contig 21402 bp, 16 predicted proteins | sample 1369811 | NCBI WGS metagenome assembly PDVJ01 (sample SAMN07795376, study PRJNA414565) | Alkali sediment metagenome, whole genome shotgun sequencing project. | reverse complement strand
CGCGGTGCTCGCCGACGAATGGGTGACCTCGCACGAGCGCATGGGTCGCAATCGCCCCTGAGGCGCACCGATGGACACATTCGACACAGTCAACTGGGTGCGCGTGCTTGGAATCCTTGCCGGGGGCGCGGCCGCGTGGCTCGTGGCGCAGTGGTTCACCGGCGCGGTCAGGCGATTCCTCGTACACGGCGAGGTCGATCTCGAGTCCGAGAAGCGTGTCGTAACGCTGGTCAGGGCGATCCGTTACGCATTCGGCATCATCGTCAGCATGGCCGTGCTGATGATGCTGCTCTCCGAGATCGGCATCTCCGTCACTCCACTGCTCGGCGCCGCCGGCGTCGCGGGCGTCGCGATCGGCCTCGCCGCGCAGGGCATCGCCAAGGACTTCCTGCGTGGCTTCTCGATGCTGCTCGACAACGAGATCCGCGTCGGGGACGTGGTCGAAATCGCGGGAAAGAGCGGCACCGTCGAGGAAGTGACGTTGCGGCGCGTCCGGCTGCGTGAGTACGACGGCACCGTGCACTTCGTGCCGGCCGGCCAGATCGACATCGTCACCAACCGCAGCTACGGCATGGCGTTCGCTGTCCTCGACGTCGCGGTCGACACGACGGCCGACACCGGGAAGGCAATGGAGATCATCCGCCAGTGCGGCGAGGGCCTGCGCAACGACGCTCAGTTCGCGGCGCGAATCACGGGACCGATCGATGTCGCTGGCATCGAGCGCTGGGACGACGATACCGTGGTGATCCGCACGCGCCTGCCGGTCGCACCGAATGCCCAGGTGCCGGTGCGACGGGAACTGCTCGCCCGCGTCAAGATAGCGTTCCAGCGGGAGTCCATTCCCAATCCGACGCAACGGCTCCTCGTCTCACGGAAGACCGACTGAACCTGGCTCTCGCGCGGCTTCGCGTCAACGTGCCGCCCGCGCCGAATACCAGATCGGCGAACTCCAGGCCCGCTCCTGGATGCTCGCCGGAAGGCCCTTGGGAATCTCGACGCCGACCTTTGCAGCGTCCCGCGTGCTCCAGCGTGGCGTCGGAATCTCGATCACGCGTGCGTAGTAGAACGCATTCACGGCCGCGTCGAACTCCGGGTCCTTCCAGACCGCGGACAGCTCGGGCGATCCGATCGAATTCCTGTACGAGCCCGTCTTCGCATCCACGGTATCGCCGACCGCCGGAAGCTTGCCCTTGGCATCCGGCTTGCGGTCGTCGCTCCACGCAACGTCGTAGATCTTCTCGTGCCCAGCACCGCCTGCGTCCACCCAGCCCTTCACGATCTGGATACGGTCGAGGTTGCCGCTCTGCGGGTCCTTGATGGCCCAGACCATGAACGACGGCGCCTTGCCTTGCGCAGCGGCCGGGAGATCACCGCCCATAGGCACACCGCGGGCGTACCCGGCCTGCACGAATTCTCGCCCGCTGACGTCGGCAGCGCCGAAATCCCACCCGCCGAAGAACCGAACCTTGATATGGGTCCCCGACGTGCCAAAGGTTTCCTTGCGCACCATCGCGTCGTAGATCGACTCGCGGGTGTTCTCCTGCGCCCAGACGCCGGCCAGGCCGCCGGAACTGAACTCGCGAATCTGCTGGATCTGCCCAGGTGGCTGGCCAGGAAATCCGTTCAGGCGGTGACCCGCATCGGATTCGATGCCGAACTTGCCGGTGTAATTGAACTCCTCGTTCGACGCTGCCGCGTTGTGCGTGTCCGAGTCGCCGATGAAACCGTACTTGAACGGGTTTCCCTTGCCCTGTGACGACAGCAGGAGTCCGTCGAGCAATGCCCGCCGCACGTAGCTTCCTTCGCGTTTCGTCGGCCGCTCCGCATCCGCGGACAGTGTGTAATCCCACAGTTCGAAGCCCGCAAACTCGTCGTTCGGCGAAAGAGCCGGAGCGGTCTCCGACGTACCCTTGATCTGCGAGATCTCGTAGAGCGGCTCGTTTCGCGCGCGCTCAGCGTTGTAGGCGTCGCTCAATGGCTTGCCGCTCGAGTCGGTCAGCGAGAACATCAGGCCGTCGCTTGCATTCGCATTGTGCGGAATGGCCAGCAGCGTGGAACCGTTCTTGCGCTGGACCTGCATCCAGGCCCATAGGTCCTCGGGCTTCTCGGTGTCGAGCGCGGAGAGCACGAGGTCTGGCAGGTGCTTCGAGTCGCGGAACACGACCACGCGGTGCAGGTTCCGCTTGCTCGGGTTCGAGGTCCACTCGAAGGCCGGGAAAGTCGTGAACGAGCCCGGACGGTAATAGGCATCCGCGGTCTGGACGATCTCGGCCCATACCGAACGGCTGACCGCCGGGTCGGTCAGCATCGGATCGACCTTGCCAGCGCTCAGGTCACGCAGCACCTCGGCGAAGGCCTGCATCGCCGTGTTCGGGTCGCTCGAGGTGATCCGCTTCGCCAGGTCGGTCTTGCTGAGCGGATCCTTCGGGTCGGCCATCCTGTTGAACACGCCCATGAACTCGGCGTGATCGGCCACGGCATAGAAATCGAGCGGCGTGACGATCTTCATCATCTTGTCCGGCTCGAACTTGCTGGCCGGAATCGGCTTGCCTTGCGCCCACTCGTAGGCGTTGGACGGCGTGGTGATGGTGCCGTTCGTCAGCGCGTCGAACGAGTAGCCGGTGTGGATGTGCACCGCGCCGAAATACGCATTGCGCATGGGGTTCGGTGCAGGGCGGTCCGCGGCGAGAGCGCTCGTCGAGCAGGTCATCGCGACTGTGACCGCGATGAGCCGCACTGCGTTACTTCCCATCTTCTTCCCCCGTGTTTGACGAATGTCTACGAGGGCCGATCTTGCGCGACCCGACGCCGCACATGCAAGGAGTCGCTAGTCGAGCACCGCGCCTTCGGAGGCCGGCCGCACGTGCTTTCGATAGCGACGCATGAAGCCGTGCGGCACCTCGCGCTCATGCGGTCGCCAGGCCGCCTTGCGCCGGGCCAGCGTGGCCTCGTCCACGTGCAGCGTCAGCGCGCGGCCGGGGACGTCGATCTCCACCAGGTCGCCGTCCTCGATCAGCGCGATGGGCCCGCCGTCACTGGCCTCCGGGCAGACATGGCCCACGCAGGGTCCTGAGGTCGCACCGGAGAACCGGCCGTCGGTGACGAGCGCGGTCTTCTTCAGGCCCTTCATCTTCAGCGCCATGGTCGCCCCGAGCATTTCCGGCATGCCGGGCGCTCCCCTCGGACCGAGGTAACGCAGGATCACGACGTCGCCCGGCTTGATGCGGTCCGCGGCGATGGCCTGCAGCGCGTCGTCCTCCGAGTCAAAGCACACGGCAGGGCCCTTGCACTGCAGCATCGACGGGTCGACTCCCGCCTGCTTGATGATCGCCGTCCCGGGCGCGAGGTTGCCCCGCAGCACCGTGATCGCCGCAGTCTGCCGGAAAGCCTTCTCGACCGGCGGGATGACCGTGCTGTCGATGACGCGTGCCGCATCGATCGTGGCCTTCAACGGCTTGCCGGTGACCGTCATGCAGCCCGTGTCAAGGAAACGCTCCATCTGCTTCAGTACCGCCGGCATGCCGCCCGCCGCCCAGAGATCCTGGATACCGTAGGGACCGTTCGGGCTCACCGCGAGCAGAGTTGGCACCTCGCTGGCGGCTTCGAAATCGGACATCGCAAGCGGCACTTCGGCCGCCTGCGCGATCGCCGGCAGGTGCAGTGCGGTATTGGTCGATGCACCGATCGCCATCGCCATCCGCACGGCGTTGGTGAATGCCGCGGGCGTGAACATCTGCCGCGCGTTCAGGCCTTCCTTGACCAGCTCCACGACGCGCTCCCCAGTGCGCCGCGCCGCCTCGAGCTTGTCGGCGTGCCAGCCAGGAATATTGCTGCTCCCCGGCAGGCAGAGGCCGAAGACTTCGGCGAGGCACTGGAACGTGTTGGCCGTGCCCATGATCTCGCAGGCGCCGCAGGTCGAGCAGGTGGCGGTCTTCGACAACAGCAGCGCATCGTCGCCGTAATCGCCGTGGTCGATCGAGTTGCGCTGGCCGGCCGTGTTGCGGATGTCCATCTGTCCTGGCCCGGCCGAGAGATAGATCGTCGGCAGGTCGAGGCGCGCGGCCGCCATCATCATCGCCGGATTGATCTTGTCGCAGCCGGCGATCACGACCAGTCCATCGTAGGGCTGCGAGCGCATGTGCGTCTCGATCATGTCGGCGATGAGGTCGCGCTGCGCCAGCACGAAGCGCATGCCATCATGGGCCATCGCCACGCCGTCGCACGGCGCCGGCACGTTGAACTCCGCACTCTCGCCGCCAGCGGCGAGCACGCCGTCGTGCACCTTGCGCGCCAGGCGATCGAGATGGGAATGGCCCGTCGTCAGCTCCGTGTGCGAGTTCGCGATCGCGATCAGGGGCCGGGTCCTGAGCTTGTCGGTGTTGAAACCCGCACCGTGCAGCAGGCCCTTGCGAAACAGGTTCATCATCATGCTCGGGCTCGAGGAGATGATGTCGCTGCGTTTCTTCGTGGTCATGCGCTGCTCCGGTTCGGTTGGCCCGCTGCCTGCAGGTCCGCCGTAAGGTCAGGAACGAGGCTGGTCGATGATATCGCGGGTGACTTCGTCGATGCGCCGGACGCCTGCGAGCGCCATGGCGACCCGCAGCTCCAGGTTGAACGTGGTGAGAAGGTCGGCAAGCCCCTGCGCGCCGGCACCCGCCATCGCCCAGATCCACGGGCGACCGATCAGCGCGCCCCGGGCGCCGAGGGCGAGCACCTTGAGCACGTCGATCCCGCTGCGAACGCCACCGTCCATGAGCACCTCGAGCCGGTCGCCCGCCGCGGCGACGACACCTGGCAGCTTGTCGATAGAGGACGCCACGCTGTCGAGCTGGCGGCCGCCGTGGTTGGACACGACCACGCCGTCCGCTCCTGCATCGGCGGCGGCGCGCGCATCGTCGGGTTCCAGCACGCCCTTGATGTAGAGCTTGCCGTCCCAGAGGCCGCGCAGCCACTCAATGTCCTTCCAGGTCACGGTCGGATCGAATTGCGCGTCAATCCAGGCCTTGTACGCGTGCAGGTCGGTGGGATCGGCGACGACGTCCGTCAGGCTGCCGAAGGCGTGCGGCTTGCCGCGCAGGCCCACGTCGCCGACCCAGCCGGGCCGCGTGCCGATCTGCCATGCCTTCGCGAGCTTCGCCGCGAGGCTGTCGCGGCCGATCATGCCGTTGCGGGTGTCGCGATGACGCAGGCCGGCCACGGGCAGGTCCACCGTGAACAGCAGCGCCGTGCAGCCGCCATCGCGCGCGCGCCTGAGCAGGCGCTGCACGACCTCGCGGTCCCGCATCATGTAGAGCTGGAACCAGAATGGCCCGGCGGCGGCGGCGCGAACCTCCTCGATCGGGCAGATGCCGACCGTCGAAAGCGTAAAGGGCACGCCCGCTCGCGCTGCCGCTCGCATGCCCTGCACCTCGCCGCGGCGCGCGAACATGCCCGCCATGCCGACCGGCGCCAGCGCCAGCGGCATCGAGACCGGTTGCCCGGCGAGGCTGGTCGACGTGTCGATCGCCGACACGTCGCGCATCACGCGCTGGCGCAACCTTATGCTCGCAAAATCGGCCGCATTGGCCGCCATCGTTAGTTCGTCGTTCGCGCCTCCGTCGGCGTAGTCGAACAGGAAGCGCGGCAGGCGCCGCTCGGCAAGCAGCCGGTAGTCGGCTGGCGTCACTGGCGCGACGATGCGTGTGCGGCTCATCCGGGAACCCCGCTGTTGTCCTTGGGATGGTACCTCTCCCACCCGGGTTGCGGTCAGCCAGGCGTGCGCTGGGGTAAGACCTCGGGGTTGACCGGCGCCGGCACGACGCCACCCGTCAGCGCCGCGACCAGGTTGCCGATGGCGAGTTGCACCATCTTCACGCGCGTGGCCATCGTCGCCGAGCCGATGTGAGGCGTCAGCACGACGTTGCGCAGGCTCGCATATCCGGCGTCCAGCCGGGGCTCGTTCTCGAAGACGTCGAGACCAGCGGCCGCAATTGCTCCCCGACCCAGTGCCTCGATCAATGCCGCATCGTCCACGATGCCGCCGCGCGCTGCATTCACCAGGACGGCCATAGGCTTCATCAAACCGATCTCGCGTGCGCCGATGGCGTGATGGGTATCGGGCCCATACGGCATGTGCAGCGTCAGGATGTCGGCGCGCTGCAGCAGTTCGTCACGGCCGACGAAGCTCGCCCTGCAGGCCGATTCCACTTCGGGGGCGGCCCTGCGCGGCTGGTGGTACAGGACGGTCATGTCGAAGCCTGCGGCGCGACGCGCCACGGCCTGCCCGATCCGCCCGAAGCCGAGGATGCCGAGCGTCGCTCCGTGGACCTGCTGGCCGAGAAATGGCTGGGGATTCACCGTCCACTCCCCGGCGCGGACGTAAGCGTCCGCCTCGACCACGCGGCGGCACGCGGCCAGGATCAGCACCCAGGTGAGGTCCGCGGTGGCGCCGTCCACCACGCCCGGCGTATTCGTCACCAGGACCGAGCGCGCCGTACAAGCGGCGACGTCGACATGGTCGTAGCCGACACCGATGTTGCTGACCACCCTCAGGTGCGGGCAGCGAGCGAGCAGCGCTCAACGCGCGAGCAGCGCCGCATCGACGCGATTCGATGGCGTGATCAGCGCGCCGTCGCATTCCGCCGCGGCAGCCGCGAAATCATCGGCGCTGAGCGCGCGATCGGCCTGGTTGTCCACCACGACGAACAGTCGTCGCAGCATGTCCACGACATCGACCGGCAGCGCGCGACCGAGAAAGATCTTCAGCTTTTCCATCACCTACTCCGCCGCAGGCGCGTACCAGATCGGCGACGTCCACGCCCGCTCCTGGATCGTGGCCGGCACGCCCTCGAGCAGCGGCAGGCCTGCGCGCACGGCATCGAACGTGCTCCACCGCGGCGTCGGAATCTCGATCACCCGCGCGTAATAGAGCGCGTACTGCTTCGGATCGAACTCCTCGTCGGTCCAGTGGCCGACGAGCTCGGGACTGCCGATCGAATTGGTGTACGTGGCGGTCCGGGTGTCCACGGTATTGCCGACGCCCGGCGGCCTGCCGTCCGTCCCGCGCTTGCGCCCACCCGACCAGGCCACGTCCACGATCTTTTCGTGATGCCCGCCGCCAGCGTCCACCCAGCCCTTGATGACCTGTATGCGATCGAGATTGGCTCCGTCCGGATCCATCATCGCATGCATCGTGAACGTCGGTCGCTTGCTCGACGGCGGTAGCGTGCCGCCCATCGGTACGCCCCGCGCGTAGCCGTTCTTCACCAGTGCCACCGGGTCCCCGTCCTTGCCGGCAAGGCCCGCGCCGCCGAAGAACCGTACGCGGATCCGCGTGCCACTGGTCGCAAACGTCTCGCGTCTCTTGAGCGCGTCCCAGATCTCCTCGCGCGTGTTCTGCCCGGCCCACACGCCAGTGAGCGTCCCCGGGTTCTGGTCCTGCCCCTTGATCCAGCCCCCGATCGCACCAGTGCGCCGCCGGTCGACGGTCGCATCCGCCGCGCCGTGACCGCCGGCGATGAAATTGCCTTCGGCCGTGTTGCCCGGCGTGCCGTTGTGTGTGTCCGAGCCGCCGACGAAGCCGTAGTGAAAGGGATTCACTCCCAGTGACTGCTGCCAGGCAAGGCCCTGGATGACTGCGTCGCGGACGAAATTCTGCCGGCTGAACTTCCGCTCGCTGAAATCCTGGATCGAGTCGGCGTTCTCGAAGTCCGCGAACTCGTCGTTCGGCCAGAACGCGCGGTGTACTTCGGAATTTCCCTTGATCTGCATCATCTCGACGAGCGGCTCGAAGCGGCTGCGCATCTCGGCGTAGGCCCTGTCGATCGGCTGGCCGGCCGGGTCCACGGCCGCGAACATCGCGCCCTTGCTGGCATTGGAATTGTGGGGAATGGCGAGCACGCGCATCCCGGCCTTCTCGAGGCCGTCCATCCACTGCCAGAGGCCATCCTCGCGGCCGATGTCGAAGGAGCTCACGACCTTGTCGGGCACGTTCGCGCTGCGGAAGAAGACGTTGCGGTGCAGGTTCGCGCCCTTTGGCCCCGCGCTCCACTCGAAGGCCGCGATCGTCGTGAACCGGCCCGGCTCGTAGTTCCGCTCCGCAGCCGAGACGATGTCCTTCCAGCCGGCTCTCTCGGTCTCGACGCCCGCGTAGAACGGGGGGTGCTGAGGCTTCGCGACATTGCGCCGTCCGATCACGAGCTGCATGAACCACTTCTCGCGTTCCTCGGCGGACTCGAGGCCACGCAACTGCTGCAGCAGTTCTTGATCGTGGCCCGGCGCACCCGGCGTCATCGTCGAGTACATCTCGCCGATGTACTCGGCATGGTCCGTCACGGCCGCCCAGTCGAGGGGCCGTCGCAGGCGCAGCTTCTGCCCGCCGACCTCCACCTCCTCGCCCCTCGCAAAGCGATAGGCGCCGTCCGGCATCAGTCGCGCGCCACCGATGTACGCGTCCAGCGAGTACGCGGTATGCAGGTGCTGTTCGCCGAAATACGCGTTCTTGAGCGGGTTCGGCGCGGAGCGCACTCCCGCCTGGGACGCCGCTGCGGCCTGCGCAGCGGTCGGCTCCGGACCCGCGGTGGTCTGCTGCACCTTGTCGCCATGGCATCCCGAAAGACCGATGAGGACTCCGACAATGGCGATCGCCGGTACCGGGCCGACGGAGCGGCTCATGGCAGGAATCCGATCACGCGCTGCACGACCCAGAATGCCGCGACGGACCCGACCACGTAGGCCACGGGCGTGCGGATCATCGCCTCGGAATGCCATGGCCCGTGCTCAGTCGTGCCGCGCTTGCGCAAGACGCGCGTAAGAGCCGAAAGCACGGCGACCACCGCAGCGATGAACAGCAGCTGCCCCGCCTCGACACCGACGTTGAAGAACAACAGTGCGATCGGAATGTCCATCTCCGGGAGGCCGACCTGCTGCAGGGCGCCGGCGAAGCCGAATCCGTGCAACAACCCGAAGACAAACGCGACGATCCAGGGCGCCCTCGTCGCGAGTCCCGGATGACCATGTGCATCGCGCAGGATCTCCGCCGCAACGAACATCACGCTTAGCGCGATGGTCGCCTCGATCGGTGCCTGCGGCACGTGCACCCAACCAAGCGTCGCGGCCGCGAGAGTGATGCTGTGCGCAACGGTAAAGGCCGTGACCGTCACGATGAGTCGCCGCCAGCTGCCGACGAGGAACATCAGTCCGAGCACGAACAGCAGGTGGTCTACGCCCGACAGGATGTGCTCGACGCCAAGCACGAAATAGGTCTTCGCCACCTCGAGGCGACCGGGCGCGGCGGTAACCTCGAACGACGTGCTTTCCGGCGTGAGCCGCACCGTCTGCGTCGTGCCGTCCAGACGCTCGACGCGCGCAAGCACGTCGGTCCGTGTCGCGCTCAGGCCCTCGATCGAGATCGTCCTGCCTACCAGGCCGCCCGGGCATTTCGCCTGCCATCGCTCGATGAACGCGCCACCCGCGAACGAGCCCTGATCCGGAGCTCCGGTGCATTCCTTCGGCAACCTGGCATAGAGGCTGAGCCGGTACTCTCCGTTCGCAGGAACCTTCCAGGTGACCTCGAACTGGTCCTCGCTCGACTCCTGGACCTGCAGGTAGCCAGGCCGGACTTCGTGGGCATGGCCGCTGGTCGCCGCCCACGACAACACCACGGCGACGAGAAACGTGAAGCGGCGCAGCGGCATCACGGCTTTGGGGCCGCGCCCTGCGGCCCGGCCTGTCTCAACGCTTCGCCCAGCGGCCCTTCGATGCGCACCTCGTACTTCGCGAGCAGCTTGTCGAGCAGTTCCTTGTTGGTGCGCGTGCGCTGCTCGGAGGCCCACTCACGCTCGACGAGCGGACGGATCTCGGCGAGCGCCGGCATCACGCCTGGATCGCGCTGGTCCACCCGCACGATGTGCATGCCGTAGCCCGACTCGAACGGGCCAGCCCACTGTCCGACCGGCGCGTCCTCTACCCTGGTCGCAAACTCGCTGCCGAACGTGTTCGCAATCTCCTGTGACGATGCCGACTCCATTGCGGCAGGCAGCAGCGTCGGATCGCCGCCGTCCAGCGGGTTCGCAGGCCCTCGACCGGCCTGCAGCTCCGCCAGCAGGCGCTCGGCGTCGCGGCTCGCGTCCTGCCCCCGTTTCTCACTGCTGAAGAACACCTGCTGGAACGTCAGGCGGGATGCCTGGACGAACTTGTCCGCATGCTGCTCGAGGTACTGCTGCAACTGCGCTTCGGTCGGCTGGACCGCCGAGGCGAGGTCCTCCGAGATGAACTCCATCTTCTGGCGAAGGCGGCGGCGTATCACCGTGTCGTCCCGATCGAGGCCCATCGCGATTGCCTCGCGATAGTAGACCTCCTCCGCCACGTAATCGTCCGCGAGCCCCTTCAGTTCCTGCGCGGTCGGCGGCCGCATCCAGGTCTTCGCGAAGTTCTCCGCAAGCGCCTCGACGCGCGCCTCTGCGACCACGATCTCGCGGGGCCCGTCATGGCGAAAAGGTACCTATTGGTCAACCGCGCGGCGACGGGCAGCGACTGTGGATTTCAACCGTGGACCCTTCCCTGCCCCCCCGGCACCACCGGGGCGCCGGGCCGACGCGTCGGCGTGCGAATCTTTTTTCGAGGAACGCGAGATTACACGACGCTTGGTCCGCGGTGAATTATCGTGCTCCGCGGGGATGCCTTGCCGCCTGAGCGCGACGAAGGCATCCCGTGTATAGCTCGCGAGACGCTCGATCTCCGGCAGCGCCGAGGCATTGGCGGTGAAGCCCACCAGCACCTGCCCTGCGTACGACATGAACGTGATGTTGAGGCCCATGCCGGAAATGAGGGTGGACACCGGGCAAAGTGCCTCGAGTCGGGCGCCTCCCAGGTACAGCGGCTCGTCGGGGCCACGCACGTTCGAGACGAGCACGTTCGACGCCAGCAGGAAATCCTGGGGCTGGCGCGGCACGTGCGCGAGCGTCTCGCCCATCGCGAACGACAGCACCGAGTAGGCGTAGGCCGCGTCCCTGGGCAGCGACCGGATCCGCTTCTTGGCTTCGGCAGCGTTCTTCATCACCGCGCGCATGCGCTGCGCGAGCGTCGCCGCCGGAGCGCCGAGCGGCGTCCAGAACATGGACACCTGCGTCGAGGCCTGCCTCGCGTCACGGTCCTGCAGCGAGACCGGACAGATCGCCACCAGCGGCCGCGACGGGATCCTGCCCATGCCTCGAAGATAGCGGTTCATGGCCGCATCGAGCACGCACAGCGCAACGTCGTTCAGCGTGGCGCCCCAGGCTCGGGCGACATGCTTCACTGCATCGAGCGGCAGCATGACGTGCGAGACCGAGCGCGCGCTGCGGATCGGCTCGTTCATCGGCGTATGCGGCGCGGCGAATGACCGCGACTCGACCTGCGACGGCCCACGCAGCCCTGCGAAAGTCTCCTCGGCGAGCCTGAATGCCCCGAGGCCGATGGCGACAGCCTTGCGGGCGAAGACGGAGAACTCGTCCTCAGGCTCGGACGGTTGTGAGGCCGGCGCATGCTCACGCGCCGTCGGGAGGCTGGTCGCCACGATGCTGCGGATGCGCCGGTCGCGCGGCGAGAGCGAGAGCGAGCGCTGCAGCAATTCCATGCCCGACTCCCCGTCGATCAGCGCATGGTGCACCTTGACGAAGACCGCGAACCGGTCGCGCTCGAGGCCGTCGATGACGAAGATGCGCCAGCCGGGCCGGTCGCGCTCCAGCATCGGTTCGTGCAGTTCCGCGACGAGCTGGTGCAGTCGCGACGCCGACCCGGGCGCCGGCACGGCGAGGCGCTGCACATGCCAGTCCATGTCGAGCGTCTCGACTTCCTGCCATTCGGGCAGGCCGGCCTTGCGGAACAGGGGCACGCGGTTGAAAGGCGCGACCGGTACGGCCCGCCGGAACGAGTCGACGACTCGGCCGACGAAATCCGACCGGCTCGACTTCGGCCGCTCAAAAACGAGCAGCGCACCGACGTGCCGCGGGTTCTCTCTGGTCTCCGTGAGGAAGAACATCAGGTCGAGCATCGGGATCGGGATGGTCATGGTTCGTCTCCCCCGCGTCCCTGGCCGGTACCGCGATCGTCAGCACGCCGCTCTCATCAGGGCCCGGTCTCTGCCAGGTGCCAGCCGAATTCTACACTCGCCGGAGCCGGAGGGGTTCCGGCTGGACGCAGCTCGCAGGTCTTTGGCACCCGCCCGCGGTCCGGTCCATACTCGCCCGGGTCGAGCACGCTGCTTAGACTTGCCGTGACCCGGAACAGCGGGTTGCACCTCGGAGAGAACATGACTTCACGTCGAGACCTGATGAAGTGGACGATGGCGATGATGGCGTTGCCCGCCGCGGCGCGAGCTGCAACGGACCCGGCGACGGCCTCGGATGATCCGGGCCGGGCTGCCAAGCCGCTCGACATCCTGATCCTCGGCGGCACGGGCTTCCTCGGCCCGCGCCAGGTGGACTACGCGCTCGCGCGCGGACATCGCGTCACGCTCTTCAACCGCGGAAAGAGAATAAAGGGTCTCCATGACGCCCGTGTCGAGGTCCTGGTCGGCGATCGCGACGCGAAGATCGCACCGGGCCTCGAGGCGCTGCAGGGTAAGCGTCGCTGGGACGTCGTGATCGACAACTCGGGCTACGTACCGCGGCACGTTCGCGACTCCGTCGTATTGCTCAAGGACCGCGTCGGCCGTTACATCTATGTGTCGTCGGTATCGGTGTACGACCCGGCGGAAGCCTCGGATGATCCGCCGTGTTCGACGAGGCCTCACCTCTGTACGCGGCGCCCAGCGCCGAGGTCGAAAAGGTCACCGCGGAAACCTACGGACCGCTCAAGGCGGAGTGCGACCGCATCGTGCAGGCCGAGCTCGGCGCCAGGGCGACCATCGTGCGTCCGAATTACATTTTCGGCCCGGGCGATGCCACTTACCGCTTCCCCTATTGGGTCGAGCGCGTGGCGCGTGGCGGTGACGTGCTCGGCCCGCCGGACCCGAAAGTCGAACTGCAGTGGGTGGACGTGCGCGACCTCTGCCCATGGATCGTCCAGCTGGGCGAGCGCGACCAGCCCGGTATCTTCAACGCCTCCGGACCGGAAGTGCCGGTGAACTGGAAGCAGGTCCTGCAGTCGCTTTCAAGCCTCTCGGACAAACCAGTGCAGATCCGCTGGTCGACGCCGGAGATCCTCAAGGAGACCGGCGTGAACCTGCCCCTGGTTGATGCCGGCCCGGACGTAGTCAGTGAGCACTTCGACGGCAGAAAGGCCGTGGGCGTGGGGCTGCACTACCGTCCCCTTGCGGACACGGCAAGCGCGACGCTTTCCTGGTGGCGCTCGCTGACGCCCGAGCAGCAGGCCGAAGCGAAGAAGTGGCCGACGCCGGAACAGGAGCAACAGGCGCTCGCGCTGCTCAAGACGCGTTGAACCACTGGGACGTCATCGTCGTCGGCATTGGCGCCGTCGGCAGCGCCGCACTCCGGGCCTCGAGCGAGACCGGCGCCAGAGTGCTCGGCATCGAACTGCACGTTCCGGCGCACGCCGGCGGCTCGAGCCACGGGCTCTCGCGCATTTTTCGCCACGCGTATTTCGAGCATCCTGACTACGTTCCTCTGCTCGGTCACTCGACCGCACGCCTCGAGTCGCTGGAGCGAGAGTCGGGCACACGGCTGCTGCATCGCTGCGGGATGCTGGTGATGGGCGCCGGCGACTCCGCGACCGTGCGCGGCTCGCTCGACTCCGCACGCCGCTGGAACCTGCCGGTGACAGGACTCGATGCCGCGGCGCTGCGGTCCCGGTTCCCGTGGTTCTCCGTTGCGGACGATGCGATCGGAGCGTTCGAAGCGAACGCTGGCATCGTCCGGCCAGAGGCGACCGTGCACGCCTCCGTGAGCGCCGCGTGCGTGCGCGGCGCGGAACTGCGCGTCGACACGCGTGTGCGAGGCATCGTCGAAGACGAAGCCGGCGTGACCATCGAGACCGACACGGGTCGCGAGCGGGCAACGGCCGTCATCGTGGCGGCCGGCGCGTGGACGTCGCTGCTGCTGCCCGAACTCGCGCCATTGCTGACAGTGACGCGACAGGTGCAGGCCTGGTTTTCCCCGGCCATCGGCACCGATGCCACGGCGATGCCCTGCTGGTTGTTCGATCGCGGACCGGACCGGCGCGCGATCTACGGGCTGGCGCCTGATCCATTGGCGGCCCGCGAGGCGAGCGGCGCGGCGTCGCCCGGCTGCTCTCCGAAGGTCGGGCTGCACGGGTCCGACGTGGTCGTCGATCCTGACGCCGGTGCGCACGCGGTCGTCGAGTCGGATATCGCGACGATTCGACAGGCATTGCGTGAGCGAGCCCCCACCCTGGCGGGCGAACTGGTCGAGGCAACCACCTGCCTCTACACGATGTCGCCCGACGAGAACTTCCTGGTCGGCACGCGCCGCACCGGCACCCGTGTCCATTTCGCGGCCGGACTCTCGGGCCACGGTTTCAAGCTTGCACCCGCGCTCGGCGATGCACTCGCGGGTCTCGCGCTGCAGGGCCGCACCGACCTGCCGGTCGGATTCCTGTCCCCGAAACGGTTCGAGGCCTAGCGCAACGCTGCCGCCGCGCCGTCCGGCCGCCCCGGAATCCGGCAGTGGCTCACAGTTCCCGCGCGAGGCCTTTCCTCTTATGTCACCTGTGCGCTTACGCTTCGGCTGGGTCCAATCCATCCGCAGCAACGCGTGCATTAACCAATGGCTCGAACCAGGCCACCGCCCAAGTCTGCAGCCGCGCAGGACACCTGGCGGGCGAAACTGATCGGCGCGCTGGCCGGTGGCGCCTGGCGTACGCGTCTCGGAACGCGTCGCGCCATCCGCGAGATTTTCGACTCGCTCCCGCTCGGCTCGCAATTCCAGGTGACCGCGATTTCCGCGGTCGCGGTGACGCTGATCGCGGTGCAGATCGTCGTGGCGATCTGGGACTCGCGCGTCACGCGGCACGACTCGCTCGAGGCCGCGGAGGCCATGGCCAGTGCCATCGCGGCACGGGTCGCCAAGTCGGGACCGGCGCACTCGCTCGACGGACTGGCCGGATCCCGTGTATTCATCGCCGCCGATCTGCATCTGCCGACCGGCGAGGTGATCGAGCGCTACGACCGCGGCGTGCCGCTCAGCAGCACTACTGCCTCGGGACCGGCGCAAAGATCCGCAGTGGCTCCCGCCAGCAGCGGATTCATGCAGCGAACGCTGCAGTATCTCGCCTTCACGCCGACTTACGTCGAGCGCGAGATTCAGATCACGCCGCAGGTCAGCGGGTTCGTCGGCCTGCTGCTCGACCACAGGCCCGTCTGGGGTGCCGCCGCGCGGCGCATCGCAAAGGCGCCCTTCGTGCTGCTGTTCGGCTTCGTCGTCGCCCTGCTGGCCGCCAACTCGCTCAAGCGTCAGGTCGTCGAACCGCTGGCGCAACTGGCGGACGCGACACGGGTTCGCGGCCTGCTGGATCTCCCGCTACACGATGCGACCGCTGCTGGTGGACAACGCAGGAACGAGCTCAACGAACTTGCGGGCAACTTCAATGCCCTCGCCGACAAGCTGGTCGCATACGAGCGCGACATGACTACGCTGCGCGTGACGTCCCGACAGGAGATCATCGAGCGCACGAAGGAGATCCAGGCGAGCCTGGATCACGCCGAGGCGATCACGCGTTCGAAGGACGAATTCCTGGCCAACATGAGCCACGAGATCCGCACGCCGATGAATGGCGTGCTTGGCATGGCGGAGCTGCTGTCGGGAACCGACCTCGACAAGCGCCAGCGTCGCTACGTCGACTCGATGCGCTCCGCCGCCGAAACGATGATGCAGATCATCAACGACATCCTCGACGACTCGAAGATCGAGGCCGGCCGGATGGACCTGATACGCGAGACATTCGACGTCCGGGTGTTCGCGGAGCAGGTCGGGCAGCTCTTTGCCGGGCGAGCCGAGACCAAGAAACTCGAGCTCATCTGCCGGGTCGAGCCGACGGTGCCGGCCGCGGTCGAGGGCGACGCGCTGCGCCTGAGGCAGATCGTCAGCAACCTGATGTCGAACGCGGTCAAGTACACCGAGCGCGGCGAGATCCAGATCCGCGTCGGCCTCGATTCGATCGACGGTGACAGGTGCCGCCTGCACTTCAGCGTCTCGGACACCGGGCCCGGCATTCCGGAATCGCAGCAGGCTGCCGTGTTCGAGGCCTTCACGCAGCTGGGCAATGCCCAGCGAGTCGGCGGCACGGGGCTCGGCCTTTCCATCGCGACCCGGCTGGTGCGCCTGATGGGCGGCGACAGGATCGAGCTGCGGAGCCAGCCCGGCCAGGGCAGTGCCTTTTCGTTCTCGCTACCGTTCCAGGTCAAGGAGGCTGCGCCGGCGCCCGACCGGGCGATCGACGAGTTCACGGGCCTACGCGTTCTCGTCGTGGACGACAGCTCCACGAGCTACATGTACCTGGAAGAGACGCTGACAAACTGGTCGGCCGACGTGACCGTCCTGAACAGCGGGCGCCTGCTCGGCGACAAGCTGCGCGATGCCGCCACCCGAGGAACTGCTGCGGACCATACGTCTCGATCCCGGCCTGTCGAACACCTACCTGGTGATGCTGAGCGCGTTCGACTTCGATCCGGCCTATGAGGGCACGCTTGCGATACAGCCGGACATCTGCATTGCCAAGCCGGTGCCCCAGCAACTGCTGAAGAGCGCGCTGCAGGCGTCCCGCCTGCCGCGCGAGCCCGGAGCCGCGCGGTCGCGCCCGCAGCCGGACCGCGAATCGGCGGAGATCGGCGGGCTCCCATCGCTCGGCCTCGACGTCCTGGTCGCCGACGACAACGCCATCAGACCCTCGTCGACGAGGGCGCAGCCGCCGCGCACCAGGCGCAGATGCGCAAGTTCGACGTCATCCTGATGGACTGCCAGATGCCCGGCATGGACGGGTATGCGGCAACGGGCGCCATTCGTCGCGACGAGAGCGCGCGTGGCAGACCGGCGACGCCGATCGTCGCACTCACCGCCAACGTCCTCGCGCGTGATCGCACACGCTGCCTCGAGGCGGGCATGAACAACTCATGGCCGTCCTGCAACCAATCGCCGAGCAGCGCGGAACGTTCGTCGTCGCAGCGCCCCGCCCGGCGCCCGCAGCGCCGCGACAACCGGCTCCCGCGTCCATGGTCCCGCCCGCTGCGCCCGCAGTCCAGGCCGTCACGCCGGTCGCTTCGCCAGCCACGCCGCAGGTGGCGGACGACACGCCGCTGCTCTCGGACACGGTCGTGCTCGGCATCCTCGAGGTACCCATGCTCGATGCGGACTCGCTCGGCACGCCGGTGCTGGACGCCAGCCAGGTCTCCGCGATACGCGGCCTCGGCAAGCCGAAGGTATTCGAGCAGCTTTGCGATCTGCTGTTCGCGAACGCGCCTGAGACGCTGAAGCGCCTCGACGCCGCCCTCGAGGAGGGCGATCTCGCGGCGGCGGCCCAGGCCGCGCACTCGCTCAAGTCGCCGGTCAGCAGCCTCGGCGGGCGTCGCCTTGCCGAGCAACTCGAGCGCTGCGAAACCTGCGCTCGCGAGCAAGGCGACCTGAAGGCTGCGCGCAGCGCGGCCCGCGGCCTCAGGCGGACCTACGCCGAACTGGAAGAAGCGCTGAGGGAAGAGACCCGGCGTGGCACAGGTACGTGAGGATTGCGATGAATACTGAAACAGCCGTGACCACGATCCTGATGGCCGACGACGATCCGTCGCACCTGCTGCTCGCGGAAGCGGCACTCGCCGGTGCGGGCTTCATGGTGCACACCGTCGGCGACGGCGCGGACGCCGTGGAGCAGTTCGACCAGGTCAAGCCCGACTTCGTCATTCTCGACGTCAACATGCCGCGGATGTCGGGCATCGAAGCGTGCCGCGAACTTCGCGGCAGGGCCGGCAACGGTCTCCTGCCGATCCTCATGCTCACCGGCCGCAATGACCTGCCGGTCATCGGTGACGCATTCGCGGCCGGCGCCAGCGACTTCGCGCAGAAGGGGCTGAACCCCCGGCTGCTCGTCGAGCGGGTGCGATTCCTGCTGCGCGACCGGGATCTCCAGCAGGAGCTCGTATCCAGCCGCTCGAAGTTGCTTCTGGCGCAACGCATTGCACGCGTCGGGCACTGGGAACTGAGCGTCGAGGGTCGCACTCTCCACGTGTCTCCGATGGTCGGCGAGATCCTGGGCGTCGACCTCGGGGCGCTCCGCCGCTTCGAGGACTTCGTGCGGATGCTTGGCCATGCCGAGCAGGTGGCTGCGCGCCAGGCATTCATCGCCTGTGCAACGGGCGATGGCTACCTGAGTCTGGATCACATCCTGCGCAGCCCGGGCGGCGCCACGCTGAGCGTGCACGCGGAGGCCGAACTCGTGCGCACTGCCGGCTCGACGCCGGACGGAACGGTCATCGTCACGATTCAGGACCTCACCCGCCTGCATCGCGCCGAGGAAGCGGTGCGACAACTGTCGTACTTCGACACCGGGACCGGACTGCCCAACAGGCGGCACATGGCCGAACAGATTCCGGCGGCGCTGAAGGACCGGGCAGGGATCATCGCCGCGGCCGTCGTCGCGGTTCGTCTCCACGGCTTCGATCAGATCGTGCAGGCGCAGGGCCTCGAACCGGCGAACAAGCTCGTCGCCCGCATTGCCCGCAACCTGGAGCGCGAGCTGGCGAGCGTCAGCCAGGGCGGAGCCATCCCCTGGCGCGCGTCCAATGCCGTTTGCCGGACCGCGGACGGCGAGCTTTCGATGCTGCTCTGCAGCCGCGTATCGAGCGACCACCTCGCCGGCGTCGCACGAGCCATCCTGGAGTCGGTTTCGACGCACGGGTCGGCGTCCGACTCGGACTACACACCGCCGCTGAGCGCGGGCATCGCTTTCGCCGAGGGAGACCACATCGAGCCCGAGGTGCTCCTGCAGAACGCACATGCCGCTGCCGAGCACGCCTCGGAACCGCGTTCCTGCGAGGTGTACTCTTCGGTCCCCCAGGCCCGGTCCCGCCGCCGGCTGGCCATCGAGTCGGCGCTGCGCGGTGCGGTGGACCGTCGCGAGATGTCGATTTCCTACCAGCCGCGCGTTTCCGTCGATACTTACGAGTTGACCGGAGTCGAGTGCGACGTGCGCTGGGATAACGCTCAGGTCGGAGCCATCTCCCGGGAGGAGTTCATGGCGATCGCCGACGGCGCGGGCATCGGCGACGAGATCGGACGCTGGGTGGTCGGCGAAGCCTGCCGACAGGTCGCCGCCTGGCGCAAGCGGTTCGAACGCGAATTCTTCGTATCGGCACGGTTCTCGGCGCGCCAGATCCGGGATCCGGGCTTCGTCGCGCTCATCCGCGCGACGCTCGAGACGCACGGCCTGCCTGCGCGGGCGCTGGAAATCGCCGTCACCGAGGCGAGCGTCATCGAGGCCCCGCGCGAGGCGCGCGCCGCACTCGATGCATTGCGGCTGAGCGGCGTCGGTATCGCGATCGATGACTTCGGTGCCGGGCACTCGTCGCTGAGCCAGATACGCCGGCTGCCTGTCGACTGCATGAAACTAGGCCGCTCACTGATGTCGGACCTGTACATCGACATGGGCGCGCAGGGTGTCATTGCGGCGGTGCTGGCGATGGCCCGCGGCATGCGCGTGCGCTCCGTGGCCGACGGCATCGAGGATGCCGCGACGCTGCAGCTCCTCGGCGCACTCGGCTGCGACGAGGTGCAGGGACCCTATATTTCACCGCCGCTCGGGCCACGGGCCTTCGAGGAATGGTTGCAGGACGGAGGGGCGACGGCCCTGACTCAGCAGCAGACGATGGACATCATCGACGCGCTCGAAGCCGCCGAGCGAACCTCGGCAGGCTAGTCGGCACCTTTTCGGCGCGCGGGCTCGATTGGCTCGAAGCGTGACGCGACAGTTCAGCTGCGGGCGGAGCGTTGCCCGACCGCATCGACGACGACGAATGCGCCTGCATCCCAGCGCTCGCGCAGCACGAACTTCTGGATCTTGCCCGAGCCGGTGAGCGGGAACTCCGTCAGGAACACCCAGTATCGAGGGGCTTTCGGCGCAGCGAGCCGGCTGCGAACATGGGCGCGAAGCTGCTCGACGTCCGGTGGCTCTCCCGAGACGCGGAGGAACGCCGCGAGTTCCTCTCCCATCCGGTGATCCGGCACACCGATGACGGCGGCCTCGATCACGGCCGGATGCTCGATCAGCGTGGCCTCGATCTCGGCCGGGAACATGTTCTCGCCGCCGCGAATCACCATGTCCTTCAGGCGTCCGGTGATGCGGCAATAGCCGCGCTCATCCATCGTGCCGAGGTCGCCCGTGTGCAGCCATCCGTCGGCGTCGATCGCGGACGCGGTCGCCTCCGGCTTGTCGAAATACTCTTTCATGACCAGGTATCCCCGGGTGCACAACTCGCCCACGACGCCAACGGGCACAGGCTCTGCGGTCGTGGGATCGGCGATCTTGACCTCCGTCTGCGGGAAGGGCTGGCCAACCGTGAAGGCCTTGTCTTCAGGCGTGTCGTCCGGGCGCGTCTGCGTGATCAGCGGCGAGGCCTCCGTCTGGCCGTAGATGATGTAGAAGCTGGCGCCGAGGCGGGACTCGATCGAGCGCACGACCTCGGGGGGCACGCTTGCGCCGCCGGATACGGCAGCACGCACGCTCGAGAGGTCGCGCTTCCCGAACTCGGGATGCTCGAGCATCGCGATCAGCATCGTCGGCACGCCCAGCATCAGCGTGCCACGCTCGCGCTCGAGCAAGTCGAGCATCCGCCCCGGATCGAAAGCCGGCAGGAACGCGTGAATTGCGTGTGCCTGGATCGAACCAAGCGTCGCGAGCACGCAGCCCGCGGTGTGGAAGAACGGCATCGCGTGCGCGTAGACGTCGCCTGGTCCGAGGCCCGAGAGTTGCGCGAAAAAGCGCGCATTGTTGGTCAGGCCTCGGTGGTGCAGCAGCGCACCCTTGGGTGAACCGGTCGTGCCGGACGTGTACTGGATCTGCGCCGCGTCGTCCGGCGTGACCCTCGGCAGGTCGGGCCCCGCGCGGGCCGAATCGATGAACGCATCCCAGTCCTCGAGCCTCACGACTTCGCGCAGGCCCGGCAGTCCCGGCCGCACTTCCGCCACCCACTCGGCCATCGGATTGCCACGGAACCCATCGACGTGGAACAGTCCCACCGAACGTGACTGGCGGAGCACGTACTCGAGCTCGCGCGCGCGGTAGGCCGGATTGACGGTCACGAGCACGAGGCCCGCAAGCCCTGCACCCAGCTCCAGCAGCACCCATTCCGCGAGGTTCGGTGCGAAGACGGCGATGTGCTCGCCAGGCTCGAAGCGCGTCAGCAGCGCGCGCGCCGTTCGCTCGGCGTCGCGCAGAAGGTCTGCGTAGGTCCACACGCGGCGTTCGCCGGGCACCTGGCCCCAG
>PDVJ01000101.1_pt1 | contig 21473 bp, 23 predicted proteins | sample 1369811 | NCBI WGS metagenome assembly PDVJ01 (sample SAMN07795376, study PRJNA414565) | Alkali sediment metagenome, whole genome shotgun sequencing project. | reverse complement strand
TGCCTTTTCTCATAACCGCTCAATAAAAAATGGCCTCGCAGGAGGCGTGGGGTCGTTGGGAATATAAAGCACACCTGCCGCGGGGAGTCAACTTTTTTACCGTGGGATTCCGGTGTTTTACAGTTTCAGCGCCCGCCGTGCCGCGCGATCCTTCCTCCTTGACAAGGGATCCGATTTCCATCAGATTAACGCAGTCTGGCCTTGCAGATCGTTGACGCCTGCAGTTCAGGCATGAAACGGGCAGCCGATCCGATCGCACAGCACACAACAAAGGAGTCCTCCCATGACAAGCCCTCCTCCCTCACGGGACCTGACACGCACGTTGCTGGCGGTACTCTTTATCGTTGCTCTGATCGTGGCCAACTTTTTCATTCTGAAACCCTTTCTTCCCGCTTTCGTCTGGTCGGTGACGATCGTCGTGGCCACATGGCCTCTCATGCTGCGCATTCAGACATGGATGGGGGGCAAACGCGGTTTTGCCGTGGCGGTCATGTCGCTGGCGCTGCTGCTTGTATTAATCGTACCGTTTACCCTTGCCATCGCAACCCTCCTGGATAATGCCGACATGATCGAGAACTCGGCAGAATCGCTCAAGGCAAAGGGTCTGCCGCCGCCGCCCGGATGGGTCTCGGCTATCCCGCTTGCCGGACCCAAGCTTTCGGAGTCGTGGCAGGAACTTGCCTCAGCGGGCCCGGAAGGTCTTTCGGCCCGAGTGGTTCCGTATGCGGGGAAGATTGTCAACTGGTTTGTCGAACAGGCCGGCAGTATCGGGATGATGTTCGTCCAGTTCCTCCTTACAGTCATCATCTGTGCGATCCTCTATGCCGGCGGGGAACCCGCGGCGGATGCGGTACGCCGCTTCTTCCGGCGCCTTGCCGGGCAGAAGGGCGACGACATGATCGTACTGGCCGCTCGCGCGATCCGGGGGGTTGCTCTCGGGGTTGTCGTCACCGCGGTGGTCCAGTCCCTCCTCGGCGGGATCGGCCTTGCCGTGGCCGGCGTGCCCGCCGCGGCCGTGCTGACAGCCATCATGTTCATGCTCTGCATCGCCCAGCTTGGCCCCGGGCTAATCCTCTTCCCGGCGGTGATCTGGCTCTTCTGGAGTGACCAGACCCTCTGGGGAAGCGTTCTTCTGGTCTGGTCGCTTGTCGTCGTCACCCTGGACAATTTCCTGCGGCCGATTCTCATCAAGAAGGGAGCGGACCTTCCCCTGCTGCTGATCTTCGCCGGCGTGATCGGCGGCCTCATTGCCTTCGGGATCATCGGGCTTTTCATCGGGCCCGTGGTCCTGGCGGTGACGTATACCCTGCTGGGTGCCTGGGTAGACACTGGCGAATCCGATGCTGCCGGGGAGACGGCCCCAAAGCCATAAGGGCACAGACCGAACCAGGGCGAGCGGCGCTTCGGCACGAAAAAAAGACCTGCCGGTCGAAATTCTCGACATCCGGCAGGTCCTCGGTTGCGATGACGGCTCAACCTCCGTTTCCCTACAGGGAGCCTGGTTCCCTACGGGGGTTAAACCCGTTTTTCGACAGAAACTCCATTACATCCCTGAAGGTTCGGTATTTGCGAAGGCCCCGCTGCTTCTTCTCCGACAGCCGCGTCCAGAGAATCCCCTTGGCGAAAACGAGATCCGCTTTCCGTGCGGGGCACAGGTCGGAATATCCGTCGCCGACGTAGAGGATCTTCCCGTAGCCCGCCTGACAGGACTCGAGGATGTTACTCTTGCAGGTCCCGCACTTGTTGCAGTCCTCATTGGCGTGGGGAAATTCGATGGCGAGGGGCTTTCCGTCCTTGAAGGTCATCACGTTGGAATAGAAGGGGATGTCGGAGAGGCCGTGCCGGCTGAGAATAAAATCGATATAGAAATCCAGGCCGTCGGAGACGACCTTCACATCGATGTCGTGCTCCCGACAGAAGGCATAGAACTCCTTGAAATGGGGGTCGATGACGGTGTTTTCGGCCACGAACTGCAGCATGTGCTCCCGGGTCCCGCCCAGGATGGCACAGATGCGGCCATAGGCCTCCTTGGAACCGATCTCGCCGGAACAGTAGGCCCGGTCGATGTCATCCCAGTCCTTGCTGCTGAACTTCAGGAGAACCTCGTAGCCCACGTCGGTGAGGCTCAGCGTCCCGTCAAAATCGGTGATGACCAGAAGCGGTCTTTTTTTCGCCATCCCCTTGATTCTGTCCCTCAGGATTCCTTTTTCCTCATGGTCTTGAACAGGAAAAACGCCACGACGATGAGAAGCGCCGACCGGATCAGATTCATGGTCATCGTCCCCACCTGGCCGAACCAGTTCTCGAAGAAGAGAAACAACAGCCCCGCTGCCCCGATGATCCATCCTCCCGCATCCCTCGGGCTCTGGACCAGCGTAAACAGGGCAAACACGAGGATCAGGATGGGCCAGCTCTTGTCCAGGCCATAGATGCCGAGGTAACTCAGCAGCACAAGCACCCCCAGGGTCAACAGGATCACCGCACCGGATGCGATTCTCATCTTCTCTTTCGCTTCCACGCTCTCTCCTCCTTTCCGTGAAGTCAGATCAGGGGTGACGTCTCAGCCCTTCTCCTCCCTTTTGAAAAATATGTTCAGCATGTCGATGGGGATGGGGAAGACCGTCGTCGTGTTGTTCTCCGTCCCGATCTGCACCAGGGTCTGCAGGTACCGGAGCTGGAGCGCCATCGGTTGCTGCTGCATGAGGGCCGCCGCCTCGGTGAGCTTCTGGGCTGCCTGGAACTCGCCTTCCGCTGCGATGATCTTGGCTCGCCTTTCCCTTTCCGCCTCGGCCTGCTTGGCCATGGCCCGCTGCATGTCGGGCGGCAGATCGATGTACTTGACCTCCACGTGGGTCACCTTGATCCCCCAGGGGTCGGTGCTGCGGTCCAGGATCTCCTGGATGTGGAGGTTGACCTTTTCTCGCGACGCCAGGATCTCGTCGAGCTCGACCTGGCCGCAGACACTCCGCAGCGTCGTCTGGGCGAGCTGGGAAGTGGCATACAGGTAATTCTCGACCTCGACGATGGCATTCATGGAGTCGACGACGCGGAAATAGACGACGGCGTTCACCTTGATGGAGACGTTGTCCCGGGTGATGACGTCCTGCGACGGCACGTCCATGGTGATCGTGCGCGTGTCCACGCGGACCATGCGGTCCACGACGGGAATGAGGATGATCAGACCGGGCCCTTTCGTGGGAATGATCCTTCCGAGTCGGAAGATGACGGCCCTCTCGTATTCATTGAGGATCCGGATGGACGCGGCCAGGAACATGATGACGAGAACGACGACGACAATGATCGGATACAACATAAACACCCCCTTCTGCCTACGTTTCTTCTTCCACTTCTATTTTTAAACCATTGACTCGAACCACTTTCACGGGACGCCCTTTCCCGATGGGCGCCTTGCTGGTTGCGTCCCAGTATTCGCCCCGGATGATGACCTTGCCTCGCCCGAATACCTCCGAAGCGCTTTCCCCCGTTGCACCGATCATGCCCTCCCCGCCGGTGAGCACCTTGCGCATCTGGGCCCGGATGGCAATCGAGATGACACCGGCGAAAAACAGCGAGACGATCACGACCGTCGGGATCAGGACGCTCCAGGACACCCGGAGAGCCGGGTCGGGCGACTCAAAGAGCATGATGGAGCCAAGAACGAGCGATACGACGCCCCCCATGGTGAGCACGCCGTGGCTGACCACCTTGATCTCGGCGATAAAGAGGATCACGGCAAAGATGATCAGGAGGATACCGGCATAATTCACGGGCAAGGTCTGGAAGGCAAAGAACGCCAGGATCAGGGAAATCCCGCCGATGATTCCCGGCAGAACCACGCCCGGGGAAGAAAACTCGAAGTACAGCCCGGCAAGCCCGAGGAGGAACAGGATATAGGCGATGTTGGGGTTCGAGATGGTGATGAGCACCTTCTCGCGGAAACCCATTTCCTTCCTGTTGAGCTCGGCCCCTTTCGTTTTCAGGACTCTGCTCCCGGAGAGCAGTTTCACCTCGCGCCCGTCGATTTTTTCGAGAAGATCGTTGATGTCTTTGGCGATCACATCGATGACGTTGAGCTTCAGGGCTTCTTCGGCCGTCACGGAGACGCTCTTTCGGATGGCCTCCTCGATCCAGTCGGCGTTGCGTCCCTTCTGCTCGGCAATGCCCCGCCCGTAGGCCACGGCGTCGTTTTCGACCTTCTCCATCATCGTCTCGTCGGCCTTGCCGAGGCCCATGGCCACGGGGTGGGCGGCGCCGATATTGGTCCCCGGTGCCATGGCCGCCACGTGGGCCGAAATCGTGATGAGAACCCCCGCCGAGGCCGCCCGCGCACCCTGGGGCGACACGTAGACGACGACGGGAATGGAGGCGTTGAGGCACTCCTTCATAATGTCCCGCATGGACAGATCGAGCCCCCCGGGCGTGTCGAGCTGGATGACGATGGCCTCGGAACCCGACTCGGTGGCCTGCCGGATGCTCTTGACGATATACTCCCCGATGGGCGGGGTGATGACGTCGCTCACGACGACGACATCGACGATGCGCTTCTCCTCGGCTGCCTGAAGGACGAGGCCGGGCGCCGCGGCTGCAAGGAGAATTGCTGCGACAGCGGCCAGCAGCGCTTTCGCTTTATTATTCGGGATCTTTTTCATTGGATACCCTCACAGGATCTTCATGATTTTCTGCACATCTTCCCAGACCAGTTTCTTCGCGTCGGGGTTGCGAAGGAGGTATGCCGGGTGATAGGTCGGCATGAACTTGCGGCCGTGGTAGTCGTGGAATTTCCCCCGTATCGCCGAGATGGGCGACTCGGTACGAAGAAGCGTCTTTGCCGCAAACGTCCCCAGCGCGCAGATGATCTCCGGGTTGATGGCCTCCAGCTGCTTCAGCAGGAAGGGCTCGCAGGTCGCGATTTCGTCTTCCTTCGGGTTGCGGTTCCCGGGCGGACGGCACTTCAGGATGTTGCAGATGTAGACGTCCTCGCGCTTGAGCCCCATGGCGTCGATGATCTTTGTCAGGAGCTGCCCTGCACGGCCCACGAAGGGCCGCCCCTGGTTGTCTTCTTCCTCGCCCGGCGCCTCGCCGACGAAAACGAGCTTCGCCCCGGCGCTCCCCTCGCCGAAGACAAGGTTGCGGCGCGTGCGGTGAAGGGGACACCGGGTGCAATCGCCCAGTTCCTCGCGGACCCCGGCCAGGGTCGGCGGTGCTTTCGCAACAGAACGAGCCCCCTGGCGGCCCTCTTCTTCCCGCCGGGGAATGGGTTCACGCTTCATCGTCAGGCGCGAGACGGGATTGTAGGCATCCTTTTCGTTTGCAACGTGATTGCTCAGGGCCCCCACGAGATGTTGAAGCTCGCTGTGGAGATCATCTTTTTTTCCCACGGGATGCCCCTTTTTGTTTCCCCATGAGTTCCAGTACCCGATCCAGGATCCGCGCGGCAACGTCCATCTTGTCCATCAGGGGCAGATCCACCGATCCCCCCTCGCGGTCGAGGATCTTGACGATATTCGTCTCCGCCGCAAATCCCGCGCCGGGTTCTGTGATGTCATTTGCCACGATGAGGTCCATGTTCTTTGCCATCATCTTCTTCGTGGCGTACTGGATCAGGTTCTCCGTCTCGACGGCAAACCCCACCAGGATCCGTTTGCCCTTGACGCGGCCCACTTCGGAGATGATGTCGGGGTTGCGCTCGAGGCGCATCTCCAGGGGCCCGCCTGACTTCTTGATCTTCGATTCCGAAAAGCCCGCCGGCCGGTAATCGGCCACGGCGGCGGACTTGACGACGACGGTCGCCTTCTCCAGGTTCGCCATGACGGCGTCCCGCATCTGACGGGCCGACGAGACGGAAACGAATGCGACGCCACGAGGCTGCGGCAGGCTGGTGGGACCGCTGACAAGCGTGACCTTCGCCCCGCGGCGCTTCGCCATGACGGCAACGGCATAACCCATCTTGCCCGTGGAGTAGTTTGTGATGAACCGGACGGGGTCGAAGGCCTCCCTCGTGGGCCCCGCGGTGACGAGGACGCACTGCCCCTGCAGATCCTTGACGGTGAGGATGTCTTCCACGTCCTCGACGATATCCTCCAGGGGGGCAAGCCGTCCGTACCCTTCCGTCTTGCAGGCCAGCTCTCCGTATCCCGCCTCGACGAACCGGTACCCCGTTGCGGCCAGTTTTTCCATGTTCTCACGGACAATCGGGTTTGCGTACATATTCACATTCATGGCAGGGCAGATCAGGACAGGGGCCCGCGTGGCCATGACCGTCGTCGTGAGCAGATCGTCGGCGATCCCGCCGGCAATCTTGCCGATCAGGTTCGCCGTGGCCGGGGCCACGACGACGATGTGGGCGCTCTCGGCCAGCGAAATGTGCCCGATTTCCCACTCTCCCGTCAGCTGGAACGTGTCCGCGTAGACCGGGTTTCCCGTGAGGGTCTGGAAGGTGAGCGGGGCGATGAACTCTGTTGCGTTCTTCGTCATGATGACGTGGACGCCTGCGCCTCGCTTGATGAATTCCCGGGCCAGTTCGGCCGCTTTGTAGGCCGCGATGCCGCCGGTCACCCCGAGGACGATCTTTTTGCCTTTCATCCGTTGCGCTCCCGATGTGTTCGTTGTTCCCTTTTGCCGACCCCGCTTCAGATCAGGTAGTCGAGACCCGTGACGCCGAAGTAGATGCCGAAACCGATCAGCACGACCGCGCAGGCCGCGACCACTCCCCGGTAGACGGCCGGGCGGAGATGCTTCCGCCCCTTCCAGACGAGGAAGGACACCAGGGTGTACCAGGCAAAGTCGGCTGAGATGTGACCGGTGAAGAAGGCCAGCATCCCTGCCCATCCGAACTTCATGGACCAGAATACGTAACCGAGCCCGATCGTGGCCCACCAGATGATCCAGTACGGGTTCGAAAGGCTCGAGAGAATTCCCGACAGCACGGGCCCGGTGCCGCTCCTCCCGGTGGCCTCGAGGTCGAGGTCGAGAGTCCTCAGGCTCCTGAGCATCCCGCAGGACATCCAGAGAAGAACCGCGCCACCGGCTACACCGACCACACCGAGCACCACCGGGTGGTTGATGAAATGGACGAACCCGAGCACGAGCAGTGAAAAGAGGGCCAGTTCCAAAAGCGAGTGCCCCAGCATGATCAGGGGACCCGCCCGCAGCCCGATCCGGGACGCCTCCGTGATTGTCACGGCAAGCACGGGCCCAGGCATGAGGGCCCCCGAAAGGGCGATGACAAACGACGAGCCGAATATCAGGGCGAGGTTTTCCATGTACCCTTGGCTTTATACCTCCAACCCCACTCCCGAATCCGTTTTCCTGTTTCCCCGGGCCCTTTGCCTTGCACCTTAGGCCTGCAAATTCAATATAACAAATCATGCGGAACGTCAAGGAATGAAAGCCTTTTCGGACCGTTCACCCACCCGGTTGCGCAATCGTCATGGTACTTGAATTTTTTTCGATTACGGGTATGATGGACGACGCTTCGGGCTCTTCCGCAGTGCCCCCGATGTCAGTCCAATCATGGAGTGCAAACCGTCATGAACCGAATGTACCTGCTGCTCTTCGGCCTCGCAATTGCCCTTGCGGGATCCGCCCTCTGGGCCTTCAACACGATCCTGGAGTTCGAAAAACCCGCCATCGTCCTGAAGGATGACCTCTCCACGATCGGCCCGGGGAAATCCATCGCTGTGACCGTTCGAAGGAACAGACGCTGAGTCCCGAGTTGAGCCCACGCAAACTGAATCTCAAGGACGGCCCGGCGACGATCACCATCACGGCCGAGGATCATTCCTGGCTGAAAAACCGGACAACGCTCTCGGTGGAGACGTCCATCGACACGGTGCCGCCGCAGATCGGCATGATCAGTTCCGCCCACAACGTCAATGCCGGGGGGACCGGTGTTGCCCTCTACCGGGTTTCGGAAGAAGTGATCCGTACCGGCATCCAGGTGGGGGATCGCTTTTTCCACGGTTATCCCTATGCGATCCAGGGCAAACCCTGCCATATAGTCTATTTCGCCATCCCGACCTCGGCATCCCAAGGGGGGCTCAAGATTCTGTTTACCGCGCGGGACAAGGCCGGAAACGAATCGTCCGTGGCTCTTCCTCATCTTGTGAGAGAAAAGAAATTCAAGGAGGACAAGATCACTCTCAGCCGCGCCTTCCTGGAACAGAAAATGCCGGAGTTCAGGCAGCATGATCCCCGGGTCCCGGCCACGCCCCTGGAGGCCTTCCTGTTCGTCAACGAGACGCTGCGCGGCGAGAACACCAAGACGATCCAGGCAGCCGGCAGCAAGTCCCAGCCCAAGGCGCTCTGGGAGGGAACCTTCCTGCGCATGAAGAACGCGGCGCCCATGGCCGGCTTCGCCCAGGCGAGAACCTATTTCTTCGAGGGAATGGCCGTGAGCAAGAGCACGCACTACGGTGTCGATCTCGCCTCGACGGAGCGAGCCCCCATCGAAGCGGCAAACAACGGCGTGGTGGTTCACACCGGATACCTTGGGATCTACGGCAACACCGTCATTGTGGACCATGGCCTGGGGCTCTCCAGCCTTTACGCACACCTGTCGGATATCGGCGTGAAAGTCGGACAGAGTGTGGCTCGGGGAGAAACCCTGGGCGCGAGCGGCGCCACGGGGCTTGCCGGTGGCGACCACCTGCACTTCAGCATCCTCGTCGGGGGGGAATTCGTGAATCCCACGGAGTGGTGGGACGCCCACTGGATCCAGGACAACGTGACGGGCAAGCTGACCGAGTCGGCCCCGCAGACCGCCCCTGCGACCCAGAAGGCGCAACCGGCAAAGGCGAAAGCGAAGGGGAAAAAGAAGAAGGCCAGGGGCGGAGGAGGGGCGAGGGTGTGGACCATACCCGTGCTCCTCATGAACGATTAAACCCCCTGCAGCATTGCTGTCAGGGGGTTTTCATTATCCTCTTTTTACCCTCTACCCTCTACCCTCGCCCCTACGCCCGATGGATGTCCCGATGCGCCACGTTGACCAGGTAATTCTCACCGGCAAAGTGCCGGGCCAGCCGTGCGGCCATGACGACGGAGCGGTGCTTGCCGCCCGTACAGCCGAGGGCCACGTTGAGGTTTGATTTGCCTTCTTTTTCGTAAAGCGGGATCAGGAATTCCATCATGTCCAGAATCTTCCGAAGGAAGGTCTGACTCTCCTCCCACCCCATGACGTATTCCTGAATTTTCTGGTTCTCCCCGTTGAGGTGCTTCAACTCCTCGATGAAGTAGGGGTTGGGCAGGAACCTGACGTCCAGCACGATGTCCGCCTCGGCAGGAAGCCCGTAGCGGAAGCCGAACGACATCAGGTTGATCAGGAGGCGCTTCTCGGTCGTCGACGTCATGAAGTGGCGCTGGATGACCTCCTTGAGCTGGTGGACGTTGAACGAGGAGGTGTCGACGATCTTGTCCGCCATCGCCCGCAGAGCCGAGAGTTTTTCCCGCTCCAGCGCAATCCCCTCCATCACGGTCCCTCGCTCGCAGAGAGGGTGCGCCCGCCTCGTCTCGCGGAACCTCCGCAGCAGCGACTCGTCGCTGGCGTCCAGAAAGAGGATCTCGATCCGGTGCCCCTCTTCCTTGAGCTTGGCGAAGATCTCCGCATACTTCTCCAGGAAGTACCGCTCCCGCAAATCCATGACGAGGGCTACCTTGCTGATCTCGCTGGCGGCGTCGGTCTGGATCTCGAGAAGTTTCGGCAGCAGGACGACGGGCAGGTTGTCGACGCAGAAAAAACCCACGTCCTCCAGTGCCCGAAGGGCCGTGCTCTTGCCGGAGCCTGACATGCCGGTGACGATGATGATTCTCAGGTTCTGCATTCCGCACCCCGGGACAGGCGCAAGCGCTGGAAGAATGGAAGATAGGAATAGCCGGCCGCAACACCTGTTGATGGGTGTCGCCGAGCCGCGCGGGTTTTAATAGGAGTCGTCTTTATCGGCGATTTTCCGGTAGATCTCCTCTGCGTTCTTTGCCGACATGAGGTCGCTGCGGAATTCGGGGTCCTTGAGCATGCGCGAAATCTTTGCCAGAGCCTTGAGGTGCTGACCCGTCGAGCTCTCCGGCGCCATCAGGAGGAAAAAAATGTGGACGGGCTTTCCGTCAATGGATTCGAAGTCGATCCCCTCCTGGCTGCGCCCGAAGGAAATGACCAGGCTCTCCAGGCCCTTGAGTTTTCCGTGCGGAATGGCAATGCCGTCGCCGATTCCCGTGCTGCCCAGTTTTTCACGATCCAGCAGGACATCGACCATCGCCTCGCTCCGGATGCCCTCGTGATCACGGGTGAAGATCTCCGACAATTCCGCCAAAACGGTACGCTTGGATTTCGCCTTCAGCGCCTCTATGATGTATTCCTTTTTGAACATGTCGGTGATCTGCATGGGAGGTCCCTCCGCTCCGCTCAGCTGTTGGCCTCTAGCAGTGCGAAGTTCCCGTCATCCCGGCGGTAGATGACGCTGATGTTTTCCGAGTGTGCATCGCGGTAGATGACGAAGCGGTTCCGGGATGCCTCCATTTCGAGGATGGCCTCCTCCAGGGACATGGGCTTCAGGATAACCCTTCGGGTCTCGACGATCCTCAACTTCGATTCCTCTTCGAAGGCGGCCGGCGCCGCGCGAAGACCGCCCATCTCCTCGGCCCGGTTCGTATTGGACTTGTGTTCCCGGCTCTTTTCCTTGTGTTTCTTGATCTGGCGCTCGATCTTGTCGATGACGTTGTCGATGGCCAGTTGCATGTCCTTGGCCTCTTCCTTGCCGACCAGGTTGATGCCCTTTGCCATGATGTTGATCTCGGCCACATTCCTGAATTTCTCAACGGAGAGCACGACGTGGGCTTCCACGGGCTTGTCGATGTATTTCTGGAGTTTGCTCAGCCGCTCCGTCGCATAATCCTTGAACCAACTTTCCGACCCCGTATTCCGAAAGGTCACGGAAACCTGCATACGTCGTTGCCTCCTCATCCTTCTAGTGGTTGTGTTTGCCCCAGACCCTCGTCACGGTGTCTCTGCAAGATTGACACCCGGAAAGGGCAAGACGACCGGCGGGATTCTGTCACGCGGTGAATCACACAGCGGCTGTTCATCAAGTCACGATGGCCGCCGCGGGAAAGGCTGCCGGTTACGTCTGAAAAAGAAGCTCTGCTCTTAAGCCAGATGCAGAAAATTGTCAATGGTTTAATTTTTTGCTTTCAGGATAAATTTCTTTCTCTTCGACGAAGGGAGGATCCCCATCATCTCCCGGTACTTGGCAACGGTCCGCCTGGCAATGGAGATGCCCTGCTTGCTCAGGATGTCGACGATCTCACTGTCGCTCAGTGGCTTTCGGGTGTCCTCGCCGCTGATGATCTTCCGGATCTCCTCCTGGACGCTCTTCGATGCGATGGCATCGCCGCTGGTCTTGCTGATGCTGCTGTTGAAGAAATACTTCAGCTCGAAGATCCCACGGGGCGTGTGCATGTACTTGTTGGTCGTCACGCGGCTGATGGTGGACTCGTGCATCTCCACGTCGTCGGCGACGTCGCGCAGCACGAGAGGCTTCAGAAACTGGATTCCCTGGTCGAAAAACTCCCTCTGGAATTTGACGATGCTCTCCGTGACCCGGAAGATGGTTCTCTGGCGCTGCTGGATGCTCTTGATGAGCCAGGTGGCCGACTGGAGCCGCTCCTTGATGTATTTCTTGCACTCATCGGCACTCGTGGGCCCTTCCGAGGCGCCCCCCAGGATCTCCCGGTAGAAGTTGCTGATCCTCAGCCTCGGCAGGCCTTCGTCGTTGAGGATGATCTTGTACTCGTCGCTTACCTTGAAGACGAACACATCGGGGATGATGTACTGGGGGCCTTCATCGCTGTAGACCAGTCCCGGCTTCGGGTCCATCCGGCTGATGAGAAAAATGGCGTCCAGGATGTCCGTCAGCGGAACTTTCAGCTTCTTGGCGATGTTGTTGTAATTCTTGGTCTCCAGGTCGTGGAGGTGCTCCCGAATGATGGTTTCGATCAGGGGGTTCTGGACCCCGAGGACCTTTGCCTGAGCCATCAGGCATTCCTTGAGGTCCCTGGCGGCGATTCCCGGGGGGTCGAATTCCTGGATCTTTGCCAGTACTTTTTCTACGACCTCGGGGCTGGCCTTTACCGGTTCGGCGATCTCCTCGACGGTGGCCGCAAGGTAGCCGCTCGAATCGAGGTTACCGATGATCTCCTCTCCGATTTTCCGTTCTATTTCCGAGAGCCTGGAGAGGCCCAACTGCCACATGAGATGGTCCGTGAGGGTCGTCTTCCTGGAGAGCATGTTCTCCCAGGAGGGTCCCTCGTCCTCCTCGCGGTCGTAGGTCACCCTCATGGGACCATAATCCTCGAGGTAGCTGTCCCAGTCGAAGTCCTCCTTGCCGTCGCCCTCGCCCGTCACCTCACCGGTGCGCTCCGCCGTCTTGACCTCGCCGACTTCGGGTGCGGGGGCCCCCTCTTCTCCGAATTCCTCGGTGGCGGGCTCCTCGAGCAGGGGGTTCTCCTCCATCTCCTGCTGGATCATGTCGACAAGTTCGATCCGGGAGAGCTGCAGGAGCTTGATCGCCTGCTGCAGCTGAGGCGTCATGATCAGCTGCTGGCTCAGTTTTAGGCTTTGCTTGAGTTCGAACGTCATGGATTCCTGGATTCCTGCCCGCTATGATTCTATAATCGAAAATCGTCCCCGAGGTAGAACTTCCGGGCGATTTTACTTTCTGCGATCATCTCCGGCAACCCCTCGATCAGCACCGTTCCCTCGTTGAGGATGTAGGCCCGATCACAGACCGACAGGGTCTCCCTCACGTTGTGATCGGAGATGACCACCCCGATGCCTTTGGACTTGAGCTTCTGTATGATCTTCTGGATATCGGCCACGGCCAGCGGGTCGATCCCGGCGAAGGGCTCGTCGAGAAGGATGAACCGCGGCGAGGTCACCAGGGCCCGGGTGATCTCTACCCGCCTTCTCTCTCCTCCCGAAAGGGAGTATGCCTTATTCCGGGCCAGATCGGTGAGATCGAGCTCGCCGAGCAATTGTTTGAGCCTATTCTTCCTTTCCTCGCCTCCGATGTCAAGCGTTTCGAGGATGGCCAGGATATTTTCCTCGACGGTCAGCTTCCTGAATACGGAGGGTTCCTGGGGCAGGTAATTGATCCCCTTGCGAGCCCTCACAAACATGGGGTCACGGGTGATCTCCTCGGAGTCGAGGAATATCCGCCCGCCGTCGGGTTTGATGAGCCCGACGATCATGTAGAAGGTTGTCGTCTTTCCGGCACCATTGGGACCCAGGAGGCCCACAACTTCCCCGGGGCGGATCTCCAGATCCACGCCGCTGACGACCTTCCGTCCCCCGTACACCTTTGTCAATGACCTGGCTTCGAGCTTTTCCATTCCCGGCGCATACCCGGTCGCCCGGGTCCCCTGCGCTGCTACTCCTTTTTCTTTTTCCCCTTCGACTCATCGGGGTAGATGGTTGCCGTGACCCTTTTGCCCGTGGTTCCCTCGACGACACCTCGGTTTTCATTGAGGAGCACCACCACCCGCTCCCCTGCGATGACATTGTTGCCTTCCCGCATGACGGGGTTTCCCGTCACGACAATCTGCTGCTCGTCGCTGAGGAATACGGCCTGTTCCCCCGTCACGATGCGCTCTTTCTCGGTGATACGCACGTTCCCCTTCGCCACGATCCGGTCGATGTCCCCGGCCTTGGCGGCATCGCCTGCAGCCGTCGCCGTCCCTTCTGCTTTTTTCTTGAAATAAAGCTCCAGGGTATCGCTCTTGATCACGCGATCGCCCTGGGTGGCCACGACGCTGCCTGAAAACTGAACCAGGTCCTTCTCCCGGTAGGCATCGAGACGGTCGGAGACGATATCGATGGGCTTGCCCTCTGTGCCTTTCATCAACTTGGCTCGGTTGTCCTGCCCCCAGAGGGGCCCCTGTGCCGCCAGGAGGACCATCGCGGTCATGATCAGGATTGGGATGAATTTTTGCATGCCTTGGGTTCCTTCCGGCCGCCGCGGGTCATTGAATCCGGGCCCGAATGCCGCCGGCCATCGTCACGTGCTCGGATTTCAGCAGGAGGATCATCCCCTTCCCCTTCACCTCGAATCGCGGGTTTGAAAGCGTGACGGGGTCCTCCGTATAGATCTTTTTATCGCCGTCGGAGTATTTCAGGCGATTCGTCGTGAACCGGTCGCCCCGGTTCGACAGGATCACCACGTTCCCCTCGATCTCGACGTCCTTCAGGTCCGTCCGGAGGTGGCCCCGGTCGGCCGTCAGTTCATAGGTCTTGCCGTCGGGCAGGATGAGCTTCATGCGCACCCGGTCGAACCGTGCCTGGTTCTCCTTCTTGAGGAAGGTTGCCGAGTCGGCGTTGATCTCGAGCCGATTCCCAGAGTCGCCCACCTCCGTGTAGTGAACATCTTTTATATAGAGATCGACCTTGTCGTCGATGATCTTCAGCCCTGTCCGAGCTTGCTCCTTGGTCTGGCCGCCCCAGGTGAACCAGGCGCCGATCATGGCCAGAGCAACGAGCCCGGTTGCCAAAAGAGCGTATTTCCCGACCGGCTTCCCTGCGAGTTTCCGATAAAATTCAAGCCACTTAGACATGATTCCATCGCAGGGGTGAACCATACCACCCGGTGTCAGAGTTGTAAAGCCAAAAACAGGCCGTATCCCGCCTCCATCAGGCCCTGTAACGGCCCATCAATTCTTCCCATTTCCCCTGGGTCTTGAGGATCATCTCGCAGACTTCCCGGATGGCGCCACGCCCCCCCGGGTTTTTCGTCACGAGATCCACGGCCCTCATGACCTCGTCATGGGCATCGCTCACGGTGATGGAGAAACCGACGCGGCTGAGCACGGGCAGATCGACGATGTCGTCTCCCGCATAGGCAACCTGTTCGGGGACAAGTCCGTCTGCAGCCAGGATTTCCTTGAATACGGACAGCTTGTCCAGGGCGCCCTGGTATATCTTTTTAATTCCAAGCTCGCGGGCACGGTGCTCCACAACCCGGGATTTGCGGCCCGTGAGGAAGATCACTTCGATCCCGGCTCGCTGGATCAGCTTGAGGCCGTGGCCGTCGCGGACGTTGAAACACTTGGTCTCCTGCCCATCGTCACTGATGATGATCCGGCCGTCGGTGAGCACCCCGTCCACGTCGAGAATGAGGACCTTTACCTTCCGAATCTTCTCTATCAGATCTGCTCCGTGCAGATCTGCTCCGTGCAGGTCCGCCACGTGAAAGTCTGCCCCTGTCTTTCTCTCGCGTCCCATCCTCAACCCTTCTTCATGGCTTTTTTTACCAGGCCGTCGATCCCCTTGAGCGTCGTGAGCAGCTCCCGCAGCGAGTCGAGCGCCAGCGTGTTCGGCCCGTCGCAGAGCGCCCGGTCCGGGTCCGGGTGGACCTCCATGAACAGTGCGTCAACGCCGACCGCCACGGCAGCCCGGGCCAGATAGACGGCCATTGCGCGCTCCCCGCCCGAGGCCTCGCCGGCCCCGCCGGGTAGCTGCACGCTGTGTGTGGCGTCGAATACGACCGGGTAGCCCATCCTCCGCAGGATCGGAATCGACCGCATGTCGGAGACGAGGTTGTTGTAGCCGAAGCTGGCCCCCCGTTCGGTAATGAGGATGTTGCGGTTGCCTGCGGACCGCACCTTCTGCACCACGTTCTCCACGTCCCAGGGCGCGAGGAACTGGCCTTTCTTGATGTTTACGACCTTCGCGTGCCGGGCCAGTTCCAGGACAAAATCGGTCTGGCGGCAGAGAAACGCGGGGATCTGGGCCACATCCAGAACCTCGGAGGCCTTCCCGATCTCCTCGAAGCGGTGAACGTCGGAAAGGACGGGAATGCCGAATTCCTCCCGGATCCCCTGCAGGATTTTCAGTCCCTTGTCGAGGCCAGGGCCACGAAAGGACCGTACGGAGGTTCTGTTGGCCTTGTCGTAGGAGGACTTGAAGATGAAGGGAACCCCAAGTTCCGCCGTGAGTTCCTTCAGGCTCGCGGCCACCCTGCGTGCAAGCCTCTCACTCTCGATGACGCAGGGCCCGGCAATGAGCACAAAAGGCTCCCCGCCTCCGATCTTGCCGCCTCCGATCTTGATGTCGCCAACGCTTACCTTGCGCATGATGCAACCCTTGCCTTCCGCCCTTCTGTTCGTAATGGGCGCACTGGAATCATGGAATACTGGAATATTGGGTATTTCACATCCGTTTTTGATTTATACCCATTATTCCAACATGCCATCACTCCATCATTCCCTCTGTCAGTCCCGGTGCTTTTCCTCGAGCATCCTGATCCTCAGTTGCGGAATCCTGTCCGCGGCCTTCGACTCGGGGTTGATCTGATAGGCGGCCTTATACGCTTCGATGGCCTCCCTGTACATCTTTTTTTTCTCGTAGGCCTCGCCGAGTCCGAGCCAGGCGCCCTCATCCTCCTTGTCATACCGGACGGCCAGCTTGAAGTTCTCGATCGCCTTGTCCGTCTGCCCCTTGAGGCTGTGGATGTAACCCATGTTGGCATAGGCCATCCCCTTCTTGGGATTGGCGGCGGCCAGCTGTTGGTACGTCTTGAGAGCCCCGTCGTAGTTCTTCGCCTTCATCTGCTGGGCGCCCATTCGCTCCAGGGCCTCCGTTGAGGCCTTTCCCGATTTCCCCCCTTTCTCGACGGCCTTCGCCGCTTCCTTCGAGCGGCCCTGCTTCTCATAGATGGCGGCAAGGTTGACTTGGATGTTGGGGTCATTGAGGCCCATCTGGAGGGCCTTCTTGTAGTTCTCCTCCGCCTCGGGATATTGCTTCAGTTCCCCGTAGGCAACACCCAGGTCTGCGTAAACCCGGGGGTTCTTCGGGGCCGCCTTTTTGATACGGTTGAGGGCAACGACAGCCTCCTTGTAACGTTTCTCGCGGAAATAATATTCCGCGATTCTCGCCGCCGCATCGGTGTCGTCGGGCTTGAGCTGCAGTGTTTTCTCGTACTCCGCCAGGGCTTCCTTGTGACGCTTCGCCTTGTCGTAGGCCACGCCCAGGTTGTAGTGGAGGATGGGGTCTTTCGGCTGAAGCACCAGGGCCTTTTTGTAATTCTCGATCTCCTCTTTCACCTGCCCCTTCTTGCCGTGGGCCTGGGCAATGCTGGCGTAGGCGTTCGGGTCCTTTGGGTTTTTCTTCAAAAGCATCGAATAGAGACGCGCGGCTTCCTGCTGCTTGCCGGCCTTGCTGTAAGCGTCTGCCAACGCCTGGGCGATCCGCTGGTCGTTGGGCATCCGCCTGTGTGCCTCTTCATACTCTTTGATGGCCGGTGCAAGCTTTCCTGTCTTCTCGTAGGCCCCGCCCAGACTGAAATGGACCATGGCCTCGTCGGGCTTGAGTCTCAGCGACGTCTGATAGTGGGTGACGGCTTCATTCCACTTGCCCATCTTGCCGTACAGGAACCCGGCGATGGCATGAGCGCCCGCATCCTTCGGGTTGAGTTCGGTGAGGCGCTTCGTCAGCGGCAGGGCCCTGCTGTAATCCTTCTTCTCGACATAGCAGCGGGAAAGCCCGGCAAGAGCCGCCATGTCATCGGGTTTCCGGGAAAGGACCGCCCGGTACTGGGCGATGGCCTGATCGAGCTTCCCGGACTCGAGGTGCTGCTCGGCCAGCGTTTTCCGCAGGGCCGTGTCATCGGGGTTTATACTGAGGGCCTTTTCGAGGGCCTGCGCCTGCCATTTCGCATTGGCCGGCATCTTCGCGAAGCGCAGCCAATCCTGTGCGGTCAGTTCGACTCGGACCGCAACGCTCCCGATACCCTGCTCGCCGTAACGGATCTTGATCGCGGAATCCGGAAGGGGCTTGCCGCGCAGGGCCTCTCGCACGGAGGTGCTCATCGCCTTGTCCACGAGTTCCACGGCCTTGAGAAGGACCTTGAGATCGTTTGCCCCGCCGAGACCCTCCGCGTCGACGGTGATGTTTTTTTCGAAGAGGGAATCCGTGGAAACCTGTTTGATGCTCGTCGGTCCCGTTTCTCTCGATGATGAGGTGATGGAACTCCGGCGTCTTGCCCAGTATGCTGACCCGGACGAACCCCTTCAAGCCCTTGACAGAAAAGATCTCCCCGTAGAAGGCAATCAGCAGACCTGCCGCGACGATGACGGCAACTCCCGCCAGGGTCCCAATGAGAAGGGTAAGATGGCGCCCCATCCTCCCTTTTTGCTTTTTCTGCTCCCTCCGTTCTTCCTTCTTGTAATAATCCATCGGTTTTTTTGTTTACCTTTTATCCTTTATTCCTCGATTCTCGACGTCCCATTTTCACCCTCACCCCGACCCTCTCCCCTCAAGGAAGAGGGAGCCTGTAAGGAGAGAGCCTGGTCAGGAGTCGTGACCCGCCTTCTAGCCCCTGGGGTGAAACTTCCGGTGTATCTCCTTCAGCCTGTCCCGTGTCACGTGGGTATAAATCTGTGTCGTCGAAATATCCGCATGACCCAGCATGACCTGGACCGAGCGAAGGTCCGCGCCCCCCTCCAGCAGATGCGTGGCAAAGGAATGCCTGAAGGTGTGCGGGTGGACCTTTCGCTCAAGATTCGCCATTCTCGCATATTTCTTGATCAGTTTCCATAGCCCCTGCCGGGTGAATCCCTCGCCGGATCGGTTCAGGAAAAGAACGCTTGAGGTCCTCTTTTTCAGGAATACGGGCCGGGCCTGCTCGACATAGCGCCCGAGCCACTGCAGGGCAGAGCGGCCTACGGGCACGATTCGCTCCTTGCGCCCCTTGCCCACCGTGACCAGAAACCCCATCTGCCGGTTCACGCGGTTGAGGGTGAGCGTTGCCAGCTCCGAGACCCGTATTCCCGTGGCATAGAGCAGCTCCAGGATCGCCCGGTCCCGGATGCCCGCCGGGGTCGCGTCGGCAGGCTGACCGAGGAGGGTCTCCATCTCTTCACGGCTGAGCGTGCCGGGTAGCCGCATCCAGGTACGGGCAATCTGCACGCGGGCCAGGGGATTTTCCTCCAGCCGCGCCTCGCGCAGGAGATACTTGTAGAACCCCCGGATCGCGGCCAGCTTCCGGTTCATCGACGTCGAGGAGAGGCCCTGGTCACGAAGCTCCCCAAGAAATGCCGTCACGTTTTCGGGCTTCACCGCGAGCGGCGACGAAACGCCGCCGGACGCAGCGAAGTCCAGAAACTGGTGGATGTCGCGGCTGTATGCATCCAGGGTGTTGAGCGAAGCCCCTCTCTCGACAGCAAGAAAATTGAGGTACTCATCGACCAGTGAATGTTCCCGGATGGCTGCCGGCATTTGCGCTCCTGTCCGGTGCAACTCGCCCCCGCGGCGGTGCCCTGCAGTTCGTCTTATCGCAAAGAGAGAAGGCAGGCAAAGATTTTTTTGCCGTCGACGGATCAGCTGCCTGGCGCCCGCTGCTTTTCAGCTACAACCAGCAGGACCATGGCGAGGCGTGTCGGCACGACGCGAGCGTCGATCCGGGCAAGCCCTGCGTAGAGGCGATTGATCAGCTCAAAGGCTTTTACGAGCCCTGCCGGGGGGCGAAATCCCCTGCCCGCCGCCGGGGAAGAGCTTCCGGTGAAGGAACAGGTCGTGAGGAGGGCTGCCGTGGCCCCCATGGTGAGTTTTTCGAGGGGACCCAGGACGTTGCAGACGGACAGGCTCCGCAGGCCCGATTTCTCCAGCAGGCCGATCATCTCCGGCAGCTCGTAGCGGCGGTGATGCCCCACGAAGCGGTCATCGACGGCAAAAAAATCCCTGCGGTGCGGGAAGGTCACGATGAGACGGCCGCCCTCTTCCAGGACGGACGCCATCTGGCCTACGGCCCCGAGGTCATCTTCGATGTGCTCGAGGACCTCGGAACAGACGGCACTGCGAAATACCCCTTTTTTGAAAGGCAGCCTCGATGCATCGGCAACGACGTAGTGGCCAGCGCCCTGCCCCGCCTTCAGGCACCGCAGCGCCGAAAAGGAAAGCTCCGTAAACACCGTCCGGTCCGTGGCGGGCGAGATCGGAGAGATGCCGCTTCCCACCTCCAGCGTCATCCCTTCACCTGGCCGCAGGAGTCGCTCCCGGACTGCTCGCTTTCGAACCTGGTAGTTGTACAGGAGGTTCTTCAGAGAAAGGTAAGCCGGCTCTACGAAAAAATCATCGAAACGATTGTCCGCTCTCCGCGCCACGCGAGATCCCTCCTTCACCGCGTCGTGACCCGGCTGCCCGGGAAGAGAGAAGTCCTTGCCATGCCGAGACGGGAAAGCCGAAAGAGGAGAGCCGTCGCGAGGCACCCGAGGCCGTAGCGGACGCTGCGACGGAAATTGATGGATGAAGAGTCGGCGTAATACCGCGTGGGACAGCTGATCTCGGCAATCGGGTGGTCGTACCAGAGCACCTGGAGAAGCATTTGATTGTCGAAGATGAAATCGTCGGAGTTCCCCTCCAGCGGAAGCTCTTCCAAAACCTTTCTGGAAAAGGCCCGGTAGCCCGTGTGATACTCGGAGAGCTTGCCGCCCGTAAGGATATTCTCGAAGAGCGTCAGGAACCGGTTGGCTGCGTACCGCCACAGAGGCATGCCGCCGCGAAGGGCATGGCCCCCCAGAATGCGGGAGCCCAGGACACACTCGTAAAGCCCGTTGCCGATGAGCGATGCCATGGCAGGGATGAGCTTGGGCGTGTACTGGTAATCGGGGTGGACCATGATGACGATCTCGGCACCCTCCTCCAGGGCCATCCGGTAGCAGGTCTTCTGGTTAGCCCCGTAGCCCCTGTTTTCGGGGTGCCGGTGGACTTTCACGCCCTGAAGGGTTCGCGCCAGCGCCGCGGTCTCGTCGTGACTCGCGTCATCGACGATGATCACCCTGTCGACGACGCCCTGGGCCATGACCTCCTCAAAGGTCTTCATGAGGGTCTGCGCCGCATTGTAGGCGGGCATGACGACGACTACTTTTTTCCCTGCAAACATGCCTTTCTCTTTTCCGCGAGCGTTCGCTTCGGGAGGTGTCCGCCACGACACCGTTTATCGGATCCGGTAGACGGCGTGACCATTCGCTTCATAAACCTTCGTGAGGCAATCTGCAAGCTTTTCCCGAACGCTCCGGACGGTTTCCCCCGGGAAGTTGTTCTCGATCGTCATCATCATCAGCTCTTCTCTCACCAGAATGTAGGTGCCCCCCAGGGATCTCAGGAAGGCACCCAGCGTTCCCGCGTCCGTCGATGACCGCACCATGGCCTTCACGATAGCTGTCTCCAGGCCGACATGGTGGATATAGTCCCGGTCCAGGTAATACCCCCGCCCGCTCAGATACAGAAGATAAACGACGGCATCGCGCGGCAGCTCTCGATTGATAAAGACAATGGCCGGGTAGCTGCCGACCTGACGGGAAAGGAAATCATCCTGCGATTCCTCGCCGAAAATGTAAGGCAATGGACGGACGCCCGTGAATTGATGTCCCAGGTAGAAGAGGTTTGCAACAAGGAGCCCCGCAACGGCGAAAGGTACCGCCCGGCCTGCCAG
>PDVJ01000132.1_pt1 | contig 21516 bp, 18 predicted proteins | sample 1369811 | NCBI WGS metagenome assembly PDVJ01 (sample SAMN07795376, study PRJNA414565) | Alkali sediment metagenome, whole genome shotgun sequencing project. | reverse complement strand
GAGCAGCACCTGCGCGGCGATGGCTCCGCAGCCGGCGAGGAACATGTCCCACTGAGTGTCCCAGACATCGCCCTGCGTGCCGAGGAAAGCTCCGGCTGCCTCGCCGCCGGCGAGTGCCGCCCACCATTCGGTGAATTCGTACGTGGCGCTGACCCCGAGCACCGTGAAGACGACGATCGTGAACAACCACTTGCCCGGCGCAAGTGGCGATGTCCGGACCAGCAGTTCGCGAATCACGATCGCGGGGCCAAAGCCCTGCATCAGGTGACCGATCCGGTCGTAGTGGTTGCGCGAGAAATCGAACCAGTCCTGCATCCAGAACCCGAGCGGCACGCGCGCGTACGTGTAATGCCCGCCGAGGATCAGCACCAGGCTGTGGATCGCGATCAGCCAGTACGCGAGCGGCGTGAGCGGGAAACGACGGTGCGTCGCAACGAGCAGCGGCGCCGCGACGAGCACCGGCAGCACCTCCAGCCACCACGTCAGGCGGTCGTAAGGCCGCATGCCGGAGACGACGAGCGCGATCGCGACCGCAAACAGCAGCGAGAGCGGAAGTCGCGTGCGATCCGCGCTGCTCAAGCCGGCAGCCCCCCGCCGCTCGCTCGAATGCGGTCCAGGATGACGTCGAAGCGGGAGTCGGATCGCAGGTTGTCGAAGTCCGGGTCGTGCTCGATCCATTCGAGATTGCCACGCCCGTGCTGGACGGCATGGTCGAGCATCTCGAGAGCGTCGTCGATGTCCCCCAGGATCGAATAGGCGCACGCGACGTTGTAGTAGGTCGCGAACGCGTCCGGTCGCGCCTTCAACGCGCGCCCGGCAAGGTCACGCGTCTTGTCCCGGAGACCGAGCCTGGCTGCGCTCGTCGCTCCGAGCTGCAGCGCTCGTCCGTCCCGTGGGTCGATAGCGAGCTGCCGATCAATCGCCTGCATGGCGCGGCGCGCCACCTCCGCGTGTTGTTCCGCTCGGCCAATCTTCAGCAGCGCGCCTTCCAGCAGGCAGAGCGCCTGGAAGTCGTCGGGCCGCAGCCTGGTCGCGGTCTCGTAGAGCGACACCGCCCGTTCGAAATCGCCGCCCTGGAAGCACGTCCGCGCAAAGTGATAATGCGCCTCGAACGACGCGGGATTGAGCCGGATCGCTTCCTCGAAGTCCTGGTAGGCTTCGTTCGTCCGACCCTGCAACGAAAGCATCTGGGCACGCGCGATGTACGCCTCCGGCATGTGGGGCTCGAGTTCGAGCGCGCGCCGGCTCGCCGCGAGTGCCTCTTCGAGGTCCGCCTGCGTCATGCCGACGCGCCAGAGGCCCTTGACCGCCTGTGCCTGCGCGATCCCTGCATGGGCCTGCGCGAATCGCTCGTCGCGCCGGATGGCCTCGCGGAAGAACTCGATGGCCGGGTTCATTTCCGTGTCGGTACCGTCCCGCAGGTGAGCCTGGCCGCGCAGGTAGAGATCGTAGGCCTCGGCATTGCTGGTGCCGCGACGCTGGATCAGCTCGCGCTCCTGCCTGCTCAGGGACACACGCAGCGCACCAACGAGTTTCTGGGCAATCTCGGTCTGGATCGCGAACACGTCGCAGAGATCGCGATCGTAGCTCTCCGACCACAGGTGGTAGCCATCCACCGCGCTCACGAGCTGCGCCGTGATGCGCACGCGCTCACCTGCCTTGCGGACGCTGCCTTCGAGCACTGCGCCCACGCCGAGCACGCGACCGATCTCGCGCACGTCGGCGGCACGGCCCTTGAACTGGAATGACGACGTGCGCGAGGCGATGCGCAGGTCGCGGACGCAGCAGAGCGAGTTGATGATTTCCTCGGCGATTCCGTCGCAGAAATATTCCTGGTCGCGTCCGGGGCTCATGTCCACGAACGGCAGGATGGCGACCGAGTCCGGCGTCTCCGCGGCGGCGGGAGGCGGCTCGACGGCGGGAACAGCGTTCGTCACCAGCGCAGTCGGCGCGGCGGCACCTGCCCTGGCCAGGTCGGGCGTCCGCTTCGGGCGTCCGCTCGATGCCCTTCGCCGTTACGTCGAACGCCCACGCGAGCGCGCAGGCCAGCGGGAACCCGAGCGCGGCGAGCGTGATTACCAGCTTGAGGGTCCACGGCGGCAGGCCCATGGGCTCGAACGTCGTGCCCGCGACCTGCACCAGCAGCCACGCGACCACGAGATAGACGGCCGCGACGCGAAACACCTTGCGGCGCTTCAGTTCGGCCAGCCACCGTCCGGCCTTGGATTCGTCGTCCGACATCCGCGATCTTCCCCCTGCGCTGATTATAGGGACCGCTGGTAATCACGCTCGCCGCGCTCGGGTTCCCGCTGGCCTGCGCGCTCGCGTGGGCGTTCGACGTAACGGCGAAGGGCATCGAGCGGACGCCCGATCTGACCGCGGACCATCCCGCCGTGCCGGCAGCGCTCGAGCCGGCGCACGATCCGGGCCATGTTTTCCGGCAACCCATCCTCTCCGAGGCGCGGCAGGAACTCGGACTGTCCCGCTATCAGGCCAGCACGCGAACGGTGCCGTCGGCCTCCTGCCGGGTCCACGTCTGCGCGATGAATCGCGCGCGGTCGGGCTGCAGGCGCGGGTTGCGGCGCAGCAGCAGGTGCGCGAATGCATCGAGCGACGGGAAGCTCGCGAACTCCGGCGGTTCGCGCAGCTGGCGGAGCCACTCACGGTAGCGGCCCGGCGCCCGCTGGGGCTGGGTCCTCGTGAGCCCGAACCCCTCGATGCAGACGACGCGCCGCACGCGCTCCGGCCGGATGCCGGCAAAGAGCGTCGAGATGTTGCCGCCCATGCTGTGGCCGATCAGCGTGACGGGCGCGTCGGGCGACCAGATGTCGACCAGCGCGTCGAGGTCCGCGAGATAGTCCGGAAACCAGTAGCCGTCCGCGGGCCACTCGGTACGACCGAATCCGCGCCAGTCCGGAGCCACGAACGAGTGCCGGCCGGCCATGGCGTCGACCAGGAACTGGAACGTGTCGCCCGTGTCCATCCAGCCGTGCAGCAGCACGACGATCTCGGGATCCTCGCCAGTCCAGCGGGTGACGTGGTGGCGCAGGCCACGCACCATGACCTGCTCGTGGACCGGGGCTCGTCGCGGCTGGTAGGTCTGCGGCATGTTCAGGCAACCCATCGAAGGCCCGCGAGCATACCGGAGCTTTCGGCGTCGCTACAGGTGAGCGCCTGCAGCCGATATAGTTGCGGCACAACGATCCCTCGAGAACATGCGCAAGATCCTCGTCTTCCAGCACGTCGCTTCCGAACCGCTCGGCCACCTCGACCCGCTGCTGCGCGAATCCGGATTCCGCATCCGCTACGTGAATTTCGGCCGTGAGCCGCGCGCCGAGCCGGACGTACGCCGCTACGACGGACTCGTGGTGCTGGGCGGGCCGATGAACGTGGATCAGTGCGACCGGCACCCGCACCTGCTCGCGGAGATGGCGGCGATCAGGGAACTGGTCGGCGCGGGCAAGCCGATGCTGGGAATCTGCCTTGGCGCACAGTTGCTCGCGGCCGCCATGGGCGGCGACGTGCGCCCGAACCACGTGCCGGAGATCGGCTGGTATCGCCTGCATACGCTGCAGTCGGCGCACGAGGACCGGCTGTTCCGTCATTTCGAACGGCACCCGCACTACGTGTTCCAGTGGCACGCCTACACGTTCGCGCCGCCGCCCGGCGCCGTGCCGCTCGCATGGACCCGCAACTGCCGCAACCAGGCCTACCGGCTGGGCGAGAGCGCGTGGGGCCTGCAGTTCCACCTGGAGGCGGACGAGGCGCTGATCGGGCGTTGGCTCGCGAGCGAAGGCGGCAAGGCGGAGATCGATCGACACTGGCCCAACCGCTCAGCGATCGGGTGTTTGCCGAGTTCGTCAGGATGGTCGGACCGCGCTCGCGCGGCCTGGTGCTGCCATCGCGCTAGGTCGATCCGGCCTCTCCATCGCAGAACGCTGTCAGTTCAGGAGTGGCCCAGGAACATGCGATACGCGGGGTTGCCAGTCTCTTCCGTGTACGCGTAGTTCAGCTCGCGCAGGTGCTGCGCGAACTCGTCCGCATCGGCCGGCGCGACCTGCACGCCGGCCAGCACCCGGCCGTAGTCCGAGCCGTGGTTGCGGTAATGGAACAGGCTGATGTTCCAGCGCGAGCCGATCGCCTGCAGGAACCTGAGCAGTGCGCCAGGGCGCTCCGGAAACTCGAAGCGGAACAGCCGCTCGTTGGCGAGGCCGTGCGCGTGGCCGCCGACCATGTAGCGTACGTGCAGCTTCGCCATCTCGTCGTCAGTCATGTCGAGCACACGATAGCCGGCGCCGGCGACCGTCTCGAGCAGCGCATCCCGTTCGCGCCGCCCGCCGTGCAGCGCGACGCCGACGAAGATGCGCGCGGCGGAGGCGTCGTCGTAGCGGTAGTTGAACTCCGTGACGCCACGACGGCCGAGCAGCTGGCAGAACCTCAGGAAGCTTCCCGGCTGCTCGGGAATCTCCACCGCCAGCAGCGCCTCGCGCTCGGCACCGATGTCGGCGCGCTCGGCCACGTGCCGCAGCCGGTCGAAGTTGATGTTGGCTCCGCAGTTGAGCGCGACGAACGTGCACTCGGTGCACTGTTCGCGAGCGACGTACTTCTTGATGCCGGCCACCGCCAGCGCGCCGGCCGGCTCGGCGATCGTGCGGTTGTCCTCGAATATGTCCTGGATAGCCGCGCAGATCTCGTCGGTGCTCACGAGCAGCACTTCGTCGACGTACTTCTGTGCGAGCCTGAAGGTCTCCTCTCCGACCCGGCGCACCGCGACGCCGTCGGCGAAGATGCCGACCCGGTCGAGCGTGACGCGCCTGCCCGCCCGAAGCGAGTCGTGCATGCTCGCCGCGTCCACCGGCTCGACGCCTATGATGCGGACCTGCGGGTAGAGCGACTTCACGTACGCCGCGATGCCGGCAATGAGCCCGCCTCCGCCGATCGGCACGAATATCGCGTCGAGGGTCCCCGAGTGCTGGCGCAGGATCTCCATGCCGATCGTTCCCTGCCCGGCAATGACGTCGGGGTCGTCGAACGGGTGGATGAACGTCAATCCCCGATCGCGCGCTATCTCGACCGCCTGCGCGTAGGCGTGGTCGAAATCGTCGCCGTGCAGCACCACCTCCCCGCCGAGGTCGAGCACCGCCTGGACCTTGATGTTCGGAGTGGTCTGCGGCATCACGATCACGGCCGCAATGCCGCGACGGCGCGCCGCCAGCGCCACGCCCTGGGCGTGATTGCCGGCGGAGGCGCAGATGACGCCACGGCGGGCGACCGTCTCCGAGAGGTGCGAGATCTTGTTGTAGGCGCCGCGGAGCTTGAACGAGAAGACGGGCTGCAGGTCCTCTCGCTTGAACAGGACCCGGTTGCCGAGGCGCCGTGACAGGCGCGGCGCCGCCTCGAGCGGCGACTCGATGGCGACGTCGTAGACGCGCGCCTTCAGGATGCGTTCTATGTAGCTCTCTTGCATGGGCATGAACGGCCGTGGCTTGGCCGGTTACGTTAGCAGGAATGCGCCCCGCCGGCGGACCGCAGTGCCTTCTACTTTGCTCCAATGCACAGCATACTTCCCGCGTGCCGCGCATTGAACTGATGATGTGTGTTCTCGCCGGGTTGAGCGGCGGCCTGGTCGGCGTGCTGTGGAGCGGAAACATCTCGGCGCCGTGGCTCGCACGGCGACGCGGGGCGCAGGCCCCTGTGCTGCAACCGGAAAGCGCGGCGAGCACGCTCGCCGGCGCGGCGATCCTGGCCGGCGGCGGAGCCGCTCTCGGCTTCCTTTTCTGGCTGGGCTGGGGGCTGATCTCGCTGGTGAACGCCCCGTGGTATGTGCCGGGAGTGCTGTTCGGCCTGCTCACCTGGGCCGGCGTCGTCGTACCGCTGCTTGGCGGCACGGCGCTCAGGCTGCAGGGCTTCAGCCGGATCGCGCTGATCCTCGCCGTCGAGTGGCTGGTGACCTGTCTCGCGGTCGGCCTCTTCTGCGCGTTCGCCTGGCACCGCTACACCTGAGCCGACACCATGCGCGACGTCTACGTGCTCACCGCGGCGCAGGCGCTGTCGGCCTCGGGAATGATGACGATGACGTTACTCGGTGGCATCCTCGGCAGCCAGCTGGCGCCGTCGCCAGACCTCGCCACGCTGCCCGTCTCCTGCGTCATCCTCGGGCTGGCCCTCGCGACGATTCCCGCCTCGCTCGTGATGCAGCGGATCGGCCGACGCCGCGCTTTCATTGCAAGTGCATTGCTCGCCTCGGTCGCCGCTTGCGCGATGTCCTGGTCGGTCGTGCGGCAGGACTTCGTGCTGTTCTGCGCGTCGGCGCTGGTACTGGGCTCGAACCTCGCGTTCCAGCTGCAGCATCGCTTTGCCGCCGCGGAGTGCGTGCCGCCCGGGCAGGTGAGCACCGCCATTTCGCTGGTGATGGCAGGCACACTGTTCGCCGCGGCTGTCGGACCGCAGCTCGCGCTCGCGCTCAAGGACATCGTGCCGGGGCACGAGTACGCCGGATCCTTCCTCGGAGTCGCGGCACTTTGCCTCGCAACCGCACTGGTGCTCACGGCCTACCGGGAGCCCGTTGGACGCGAGGCACATGCGGCCAGCGGAACGGTCCGGTCGCTGGCCATGATCGTGCGACAGGGCGCGTTCGTGACGGCGGTACTGGCGGGAGTCGTGTCATACGCGGTCATGAGCTTCATCATGACCGCGACGCCGATCAGCATGCACGTGCACGATCACCACTCGGACAAGGCAACGGCCTGGGTGATCCAGAGTCACCTGATCGCGATGTACGCGCCCTCCATTTTCAGCGGGCGGCTGATCGCGCGCATCGGCATACCGGCGGGCATGACGGCGGGGCTCGTACTGATGCTGGCGTGCGTGCTCGTCGCGATTTCCGGCCACGACCTGATGCACTACTGGTGGGGGCTCGTAACGCTCGGCGTGGGCTGGAACCTGCTGTTCGTCGCGGGAACGGCGCTGCTGACCACCACGTACCGGCCAGCCGAGCGCTTCCGGGCGCAGGCGGTCAATGAGTTTTCGGTATTCGGATCACAGGCCGCGGCGTCGCTGCTCGCGGGCCCGGCGATTCACGCGCTCGGATGGCGCGAACTGAACCTCGTCGCGCTGCTGCCGCTCGCGGCCGCTCGCTCAGCGATCGAGGAACTCCCGCGCATGACGCACGACCTCGGCAGCGCCGGTGTCGAAGAGCCCGCCGTTCTGCTCCGGCAGGTCTACACGACGCGCTTCCCGGAACAGCGCTTCCGCACGGGCCGTCATCTCCCAGAACTCGTCGCGGGGCCGCAGCAGCAGCACCGGCTGCCTGACGAGCGGCAGCCGCTCGCCCGCCGGATAGTTGGCCGCAGCCGCCGTGCCCCAGGCTGCGGCGTCGCCCGCCCGCAGCGCGGCAGCCAGATCCTCTCCCAGGCGCGAAACCGTTGCGTGTACGCCGCGCGACTGACGGACGCGCTGCCATTCCTCGACGAGGTGCGAGCCATCGTCCCGCGCACGCGCCGGCCATGGCTTGGCGTTGAAGGCTTCGCGCTCGCGCGCGTCGAATACCGGCGTGCCGGCGAGCAGGACGCGACGCACCTGCTCTGGCCTTGAGATCGCGAGTTCGACGGCGGCCAGCGACCCGGTCTGGTAACCGAGCAGGTCCACCTGGCGCAGGCGCAGCGAGTCGAGCAGGTCGCCGACCGCCGCGGCGTACTCGGCGACCGACGGCGCCGCCTCGGGCGCGTCCGACTCGCCGCAACCGGGCAGGTCCGGCGCATACACGCTCCGGTCCTGGCCGAGGTCCGGCAGCAGCCCGCGGAACACGCGCCCGGACAGCGGGGCCGGGTGGACGCACACGAGCGGCACGAGTTCGTCGAAACCGCCGCTCGATGGAAATGCGGTGTGCACGTGCAGCTGGCCGTAGCGGCAATCCACGTACATCTTGCGGAGGTGAACGGTCACGGGCGGCGAATTCCTGCTGGAGAGACTGGCGTTGCGTGCGGCGCTGCGGCTGGTGATGCGTGTCACTGACGTTGAACCTCGGGATCGGTGGACATCGTGCGGGGTTGGATTCTCCGCGCGGTCGCCCCGGATCACGTTGACTCAACTCTCACAAACGGGCCTATTGGCCTGACTTAATGCCTGACCCCTCCACGGAAGCCGTTCTGTCCACCGCCGGCACCTGCTTATGTTGCACCGGTCAGGTGCTGTCGAGGTACCACTCGTAGTCCCGATCTGAGACCAGCGCGCCGAACTTCTCGTACTCGCGTCGCTTGAGCGCCAGGAACACTCCGAGAAACTCGGCGCCGAGCGAGTGGGCGAGAAACTCCGATGCCGCGGCCCGTTCGATTGCCGCGCGCCAGTCCGTCGGCAGGTCGCCGCGCGACGCCTGCTCGTAACCATTGCCGACGACCGGTGGCCCGGGGTCGATGCCGTTGTCGATGCCGTGCTGCATGCCGGCCAGCAACAGCGCCGCCACGAGGTCGCGGCCGGCCCCGCCGGCACGCGCAGGCTCACCGAGCGGTTGTTGACGCCCCACGTGGGAGCCACCGGCGCATAGCTCATGGCCCGGAAGCGCCTGTAAGAGTTCGCGTGTGGCGCGAACACGGCCATGCCGTCCGCCAGTGTGTCGCGCAGCCCGCCGATGGCGTGACGCAGCAGCGGCGTACCGGCCGGCTCGTCGCTCGCGAAAGCATTGCGCCCCTGCTCGTCCGCGAGGCTCGCGTGAAGGTGCATGCCGGTGCCGGCCATTTTTTCGAACGGCTTCGCCATGAAGCAGGCAATGCAGCCATGCCGGCTCGCTACGCCGCGGATCGCCCGCTTGAAAAGCACGGCTTCATCGACTGCACGAAGCGCGTCGGCGCGATGCTCCAGCGTGATCTCGAACTGTCCCGGCGCGTACTCCGACATCAGCGTGCGGACGGGCAGCTTCTGCGCGCGGGCCGCGGCGTAGAGGTCGTCGAACAGCGGCGACATGTCGTCGAGGCGCCCGAGCCCGTAGGCATCGATGCTGCCCGTCGAGCGTCCGGTCATGAGCCCGCGCGCGGGCCGCAACTGGCCATCCTCGCCACGCTGCAACAGGTAGAACTCCAGCTCGACCGCGACGACCGGTGTGAGTCCCTTCCGCTGCAGCCGTTCGACCGCCCGCGCCAGCGCGTGGCGGGGGTCGGCCTTGGCGGTGCGACCATCGAGTTCGAACATGGTGCCGAGCACCTGTGCCGCCGGTCGCGACAGCCATGGCGCGCGCGACAGGGATCCGGCGACCGGGCGACAGGTCTGGTCGGCATCTCCGACAGCCCAGACCAGGCCAGTCTCCTCGACGTCCTCACCGGTGATGTCGAGCCCGAGGATGGATCCGGCGACGTTGCGCCCGCTGCGATAGAGCGCCTCGACTTCCTCGCGGGCGATGTTCTTGCCCCGGCCGACGCCGTTGGCGTCGGTGATGACCAGCTGCACGGTCTCGATGTCCGGATTGGACTCGAGGAACGCGCGCGCCTCGTCGGGTAGCCCGACGACCGGCGTGTCTTGATCGCGCTGCTCCATTAACTTCAAGCCGTGCTGGCCACCCGGTGCGGCGGCGCGAAGATAGTGAGGGAAACGCGCCGATGGTGGCAAGCGCGCTCGGGACGGGAAGCCTTGCCCCGACCCGCGGAGGTTGATTGCGGCCCGGCTCTGACATAGCGTTCGCGGTGCCGTGACGGTGTGAGAATAGCCGACGCCGCAGATCTTTCATCCAGCAACTGGAGGACGCCTCGTGACCTCATCCAGGCTGATCGCATGTCTCGCACTGGGATTCGTCGTCGCGTCGGCGCAGCTGCAAGCCGCAGGCGCCGCGGAAACGCGAGAGGTGGCACTGAAGAGAGTGAACCTGCTCGTCGGCGATCTTGATCGCTCACTGGCCGTCTATCGCGACATCCTCGGGTTCCGCGTATTCGAGATCTCGGAGTCAAGCCCGCAGTCGTACAGCTACGCGGTGTTCGGCATTCCCGCGGCGGCCAAGCTGCGTTTCGCCACGCTGGACAGCTCGACGGAGACGCGTGCGCTCGCACTCACCGAGGTCAAGGGCGTCGAGCTGCCGGCCCCGCCCTCCTTCGGCACGTCGTCGCCGGTCATCCGCATCGCTCGTTTCAACGAGGTGCTTGCCCGCCTGCGCGCGGCGGGCCTGCGCGTCGTGGAACCGCGCCGGTCGAAGACACCGGAGGGCCGCGAGTTCAGCGAGCTCGGTTTCACCGATCCTGACGGGCACGTCGTCGTGCTCTACCAGCTCGACTGACAGGTCCGGCGCGCCGATCCCCCCATGGCCGAAGCATTCACTCTTGCCTTCGATGCCCCGCTGGGCGGCTTGAACACGCTGCGGGTCAATGCGACTGCGAGCTGCCTCGCCACTGCCTCCGATCCTGACGTCCTGCCTGCCATACTCGGCGACGAGCGGCTGCGCGACTTCCCGGTCCTCGTGCTCGGTGAAGGCAGCAACGTGCTGTTCGCTGCCGATTTCCAGGGACTCGTGTTGCGACCCGCATGGCGCTCCGTGCGCATCGGCGAGGACGACGGCCGGACGGCGATCGTGCGGGCCGCGGCCGGCTACGGATGGGACGCGCTGGTGGACTGGACACTGGCGCAGGGACTGCCGGGACTCGAGAACCTGGCGCTGATCCCCGGCCTCGTCGGCGCGGCGCCGATCCAGAACATCGGCGCATATGGCGTCGAGGCGAGCGAGTTCATCACGGCCGTCGACGCCTGGGACCGTGCAGGGGACGGGTTCGTCCGGCTCGACGCGGCCGACTGCGAATTCGGCTACCGCGACAGCATCTTCAAGCGACAACCCGATCGCTGGATCGTCAGCACCGTCGAGTTCCGCTTCGACCGGGCACGTCGGCCGGCGCTCGACTATGCGGGTGTACGCGACGAACTCGCGACCCTGGGCATCACCGACCCGACTCCACCGCAGGTCGCGTCAGCCGTACGACGCCTGCGCCGGCGCAAGCTTCCGGACCCGGCCAGCATCGGTAACGCGGGCAGCTTCTTCAAGAACCCCGTGCTGGTGAACGAGCATGCCGCGCGGCTCAAGGCGGCCAATCCAGCGCTCCCGGTGTATCCCGCGGGCGAAGGCTCGAGCAAGCTTTCCGCGGCGTGGCTGATCGAGGCCTGCGGCTGGCGCGGACTGCGCGACGGAGACGCAGGCATTTCCGCGCAGCATGCGCTGGTGCTGGTCAACCACGGGCGCGCCACCGGCGTCGAACTGCTCATCCTGGCGCGACGGGTCGCCGAATCCGTCGATGAGCGCTTCGGGGTGCGACTCGAACCCGAGCCGCGTATCGTCGGCGCCGAATTCTGAAAGGTGGAACTACCATGACCGACCGTCGTCATCCGGATCCCGCCATGCTGGCGTCCGACGTCCTCGACCGCCGCGGCTTCCTGGCGCGCGTCGGCGCCGCCGCAGGCCTCGCCGGACTGGGCCTCGGCGCCGTGTCCGCGCGGGCGGCGACCGGAAAAGGCTCCGCGACGATCTCGATGGAAGTGAACGGCACCTATCCCGTCGTGCCGCTCACGAAGGAATCGTTGAGCATCGCCGTGATGCAGACCCGCGTACGTCCCGTGGACGCGAAGAATCCGGAGCCTGGCCGTCGCGAGAACCTCGAGCACATGCTCGACCTGATCGACAACACGCAGAATTACGGTCCCACCAAGGACCTGTTGCAGTTCCACGAATTCCCGATCACGGGGTTCAGGTTCGAGTGGGATCGCGCCGACGTGCTGCGTGCCGCAATCGAGCTGCCGGGGCCGGAGAGCGAGGCGCTGTCGAAAAAGGCGCGGCAATATGGCTGCTACATTGTGTTCGGCTCGTACGTACGCGACGACGCGGCGTGGCCCAACCACATCCTCTCCATCACGACGATGCTCGGGCCGGACGGACAGATCGTCGCGAAGCACTGGAAGGCGCGCAACATCATGGGAGTCTTCACCGCGGGACGGCAGCCGATCGAGCTGATGACCTCGACGATCTACAACTGCCTGGACCGGTACACGGAGATGTATGGACCGGACGAAGTCATACCGGTGACGCGCACGCCGTGGGGAAACTTCTGCACGTCATCGGTGCAGCGCGAGCCGGAACTGTTTCGCGCGATGACACTGAAGGGCGGCGAGGTATTCCTGCGCACGGCCACCGGAGGCTTCACGCCGGCCGACATCCAGGCCTGCGCCATGTACAACGGGGTCTACGCCACGATCTGCAACAACTCGATCTCGCCCGGCAACCGCGGCATCTGGGAGAACGCGGGCGGTGGCGGCAGCGCGGTCTACGACGCTCGCGGCGAGATCATTGCCAGGGCCGAGTCGGGCGCCGACGGAGATTTCCTGGCCGCTCTACGCGCCCGTCTACGCCAAGTATGTGAACAACTTCCCGCCGAGCCTGTTCACGAAGCACCTGCCCCCGACGCTGCCCGACGCGGCGCGGTTCCTGAGGGACCCGAAGAACAGGAACTGGAAATAGCGGCCAGCGGCCTGCGTGCAGTGCGCGGTGGAGACGGCGCTACACCAGGGCAGTTCGCGCTGGCCCCATTGCAGGAAGCGGCGCGCATGGACACGCGCGGCCACCGCGTTCGTCATTGTTCGGCCTACCAGGCACCAACGTTTGGCATGCTCTGCCACGGCTCCTGTGGCGGCAGCGCTGCACCCTTCTGCAGCAGCTCGACGGAGATGTTGTCCGGCGAGCGCACGAATGCCATGCGACCGTCGCGGGGCGGCCGGTTGATCGTGACGCCATGCTCCATCAGCCGCCGGCAGGCGGCGTAGATGTCGTCCACCTCATACGCGAGATGCCCGAATGCCCGGCCGATGCCGTACTGCTCGGGGTCCCAGTTGTGCGTGAGTTCGACCTGCGCGGACTCGTCCCCGGGAACCGCCAGGAACACCAGCGTGAACCGGCCCTGGGCGTTGTCGTAACGGCGGACCTCGCGCAGGCCGAGCGCGTCGCAATAGAAACGGAGCGACTGGCCGATGTCGCTGACGCGAACCATGGTGTGCAGGTATTTCATCGTCTCTCGCTGCCTGAGCCGGATGGGCTCTGCCACGGACATGTTACGGCTTTAGTCGCGCAAATCCCTGCCCCGGATTCGCGGGGCTTGATCTGCAGGCCCGCCGCGTAGCAATCTGCCCCCCCGAAACTGCGCAGGCTCTGACAATGCCCCGACGCCTTGCCCCGTTCCTGAGCCTGATGCTGCTGGCAATTGCCAGCGGCCATTCGACAGCCGCCACCGGCGCGAGCTTCGAGGGTCTCCTGCCGTCCACGGGACTCGAGTTCAACGTCGTCGGGAGCGCGGATGCCCCGGTCACGATCATCGAGTTCAGTGACCTCCAGTGTCACCACTGCGCACGCAACGCACTGAACACGTTTCCGGAGATCAAGCGCAACTACATCGACACCGGCAAGGTGCGCTACGTGGCACGGGATTTCCCGCTGGCCATGCATCCGTTCGCCGTGCCGGCCGCCATCGCGGCGCGCTGCGCCGGCGAGCAGGGCAAGTTCTGGGAGTACCGGCACGCGGTGTTCGAGCGCCAGAACGAGCTCGCCAACGCGCCCTACGATGCGCTGGCTGCGGAACTGGCGCTCGACGTGCCCCGGTTCGCCGCGTGCCGGAACGACGGCGCGCAGGAGGCCGCCGTGCGCAAGGATGTAGCGCTGGCTGGATCGAACCGCGTCACTTCGACGCCGACGTTCCTGCTCGGCCGGGTCGTGAACGGCAGGCTGGAGGGCGAGGGGTTCGCCGGCGCAAAGCCATACGCGGATTTCGCGGCCCGCATCGACGCCGTGCTCGCCGCGGGCAAGTGACGCCTGCGGCACCGGGAGCAGGCCCGCCGTTCGGCGCAGCAGCACGATTCTGGCTGCACCTGGGCCTCGTGTCGTTCGGAGGCCCCGCAGGACAGATCGCCGTGATGCATCGCGAGGTCGTCGAGCGGCGTGGCTGGCTCGACGAGCGGCAGTTCGCGGGCGCGCTCAACTTCTGCATGCTGCTCCCTGGGCCGGAAGCGCTGCAGCTGGCCATCTACCTCGGCTGGAAGCTGCACGGCATACGCGGAGGGCTGGCCGCCGGGCTGGGCTTCATCGGACCTGCCGTCCTGCTGCTGCTTGGTCTCTCGTACGCCTATGCGCGTTTCGGCAACCTGCCGGTGGCGAGCGGTATCCTGCTGGGGCTCAAGTCTGCCGTCGTCGCGATCGTGCTGCAGGCGCTGGTGTCCATCGGCAGGCGCGCGCTCGGTCGCCCACTACACGTCACCCTGGCGCTGGCGGCCTTCGTCGCGCTGCAATGGCTGCGGCTGCCGTTCCCGCTGGTCGTACTCGTCGCCGGCCTGGTCGGTCTCGTGTCCGCATGGCGCACGCCACGAGTGGCATCACCAGCCGCTCGTGCCGATGCGGCGCCCGCGGCATCGCTGCGGATCGTCGTCGTCGGCCTGGCGCTGTGGATCGTGCCACTCGCCATCGTGGCGGCTTCGCTGGGCGCCGGATCGCTCTGGACGCGCCTGTACCTGTTCTTCTCGCAGGCGGCGCTCGTCACCTTCGGCGGCGCCTACGCCGTGCTCGGCTACGTGACCCAGCACCTGGTGCACGATCTCGGCTGGATCACGGCCCAGCAGTCGGTGGCCGGCCTGGCGCTCGCGGAGACGACGCCCGGCCCGCTGGTGATCGTGCTTCAGTTCGTCGGGTTCATGGCCGGGTGGAACAATCCCGCGCCGCTGGAGCCGACCGCTGCGGCAGTGCTCGCGGCGCTGCTCGCCTCGTGGGCGACGTTCCTGCCTTCGTTCGTGTTCATCTTCCTCGGCGCACCGTACGTCGAGCGGATCACGCACGAGCCTCGGGTGGCGGCCGCGCTCGCAGCAGTCACCGCAGCCGTCGTCGGCATCATCGCCACGCTCGCGGTGCTGCTCGGCCGTGTCGTGCTGTTTCCCGGCGGGTCGGGTGGAGGGGTCTCATGGCCCGCGCTGGCCATCGCGGTGGCAGCGTGGCTGGCGCTGACACGAACGAGGCTCGCGCTGCCATGGATCCTAGCCGGTGCAGCCGCGGCTGGGCTCTCGGCCCAGGCGCTGGGCGCGGCCTGGTTACGTGCCTGAGGCGCGCATCAGAACATGCCGGTCGCGTCAGGCGACTTCGTCTCGGCCTTGCTGCGCGACTCGATGAAGTCGCCGGTGATCATCTCGTCGTAGGACTGGCCCGGGCCCACCATCGGGTAGACGCCCGCGTCCGGGTCGATGATCACCTCGAGGAAGGCCGGGCCGGCGAACTCGATGAACTCGCGCACCACGCGCGGCACGTCTTCCTTGCGGTCGAGCCGCACCGCGTAGCCGAAACCGTCGGCCTGCGCCGCCTTCACGAAATCCTTCTTGTGCAGCGACTTGTCGCTGGCCGACAGCCGCCCCTTGAAGAAGAGCTTCTGCCACTGCTTGACCATGCCGTCGCCGAAGTTGTTCAGCACCACCACCTTGACCGGCAGGTCGTAGGTCGTGACGGTCTCGAGCTCACCGAGGTTCATGCGCATGCTCGCGTCGCCATCCACGTCGATGACGAGACGGCCGCGCCTCGCGAACTGGGCGCCGATGGCCGCGGGCAGCCCGAAGCCCATCGTGCCCATGCTGCCGGAGGTGAGCCACTGCCGCGGCTCGCGGAAATCGAAATACTGCGCGGCCCACATCTGGTGCTGCCCGACGCCGGTCGCGATGATCGCCTCGCCCTTCGTCAGGCGATTGATCTCCTCGATCACGTGGTAGGGCTGGATCAGCGGGCTCTCGCGATCGTAGTTCATCGCGTGCCGCCGCTTGAGGCCGTCGAGGTGCGTGCGCCACGCAGACCAGTCACGGGCAAAACCGGACTGCGTGGCATGCGAGCGCAGTGCCTCGAGCGCCGCAGGCAGCAGCCCCACGTGACTCCAGTTCACTCGCTTGACCTTGTTGATCTCGGACGCATCGACGTCGATGTGGACGATGCGCTTCGCGTTCGGCGCAAAGCGCTCCGGCACGCCAGCCACCCGGTCGTCGAACCGGGCCCCGAGTGCGATCAGGAAGTCGCAGTCGTCGACCGCGTAGTTCGCGAAGGCCGCGCCGTGCATGCCGAGCATGCTCATGGCCAGCGGGTGCGTCGTATCGACGGCGCCGATGCCCATCAGCGTCGTGACGACCGGGATGCCCAGATCGGACGCGAAGGCACGTAGCGCGTCCGCGCCGTTGCCGTTGATGACGCCGCCGCCCGCGTAGATGAGCGGGCGCTCGGACTCGGCGAGCATCGCGAAGAACGAGTTGCATTGCGCCTCGGTCACGGCGCTCTTCTGCAGCGCCGACATGCGTTGTCGATAGCCGCGGATGTCGAGGTGCCCCTCGCCCTTGAACGGGCCCTGCCAGTTCTGCACGTCCTTCGGGACGTCGATGACGACCGGGCCTGGCCGCCCGGTGCGCGCGATCTCGAAGGCCGTGCGGACCGTGGCCTCGAGCCGCCCGGGATCGGTGACCAGGAAGCAGTGTTTCGCCACGGCACCCATGATGTTTGCGACCGGCGCTTCCTGGAACCCGTCGCTGCCGATGGCGGCGGTCGGAACCTGCCCGCAGATGACGACGATCGGTACGGAATCGGCGGTGCAGTCGCGCACCGGCGTGACCGTGTTGGTCGCACCCGGACCGGAAGTGACCATGCAGACGCCGACCCGACCGCTCGCGCGGGCATAGCCCGCGGCCATGAAGCCGGCGCCCTGCTCGTTGGCCGGCACGATCAACGGAATGGGCGCACCGCGACCCGGGACGGAGTTCTCCAGGTTGTAGCGGAACACCGCGTCGTAGGTGGGCAGGATGGCGCCGCCGCTGTAGCCGAAGATCGTGTCCACGCCCTCGTCGGCGAGGACCTGCACGATGGTCTCGGCGCCGGTCATTACCTGGCCGGCCTTGGGGTGGGCCGCGTGGCTCACTGTGGCGTGGCTCTGTTTCACAAGAAAATCCTGCCCGGATGGCCCGGGGAATTCATGTTGCGCCGCAATGCAGACTAGCAGCCGCATCCGTATGCGTCCATCTAGGCGGACCCTCGTCCATCACCTATGCTTCGCTTCAGGCCGACGCGGCTCGGATCGCCGCAAAAGCGTTTTACATCAAATAGTTACGATTAGATTGCGGAGCGATTCCGCGGGCGGTTCACGGTGAAGAGCATGCGCCACATCATTTCCGTCACGCTGCAGAACGAGGTGGGTGCCCTGACCCGGGTAGCAGGGCTGTTCTCCACCCGGGGCTACAACATCGAGTCGCTGAGCGTGGCGCCGACCGACGATCCCGCCGTCTCCCGCCTGACGCTGGTCACGACCGGCAGCGAGGCGGTCATCCACCAGATCTCGAACCAGTTGCTGAAGCTCGTCGACGTCGTGGACGTCGAGGACGTCACCCGCGAAGAGCACTTCGAGCGCGAACTGCTGCTGATCAAGCTGAAGGCCAAGGCCACGCAGGTCGGCTCGCTCTGGTCGGCGACCCAACGCGCCGGTGGACGCGTGATCTGGGACGCCGCGGACAGCTTCACGATCGAGCTCACCAGCAGCGAGGCCGAGAGCAACCGCTTCATCGCCGAGGTCTCGAACTTCGGCGAGGTGCTCGAGGTAGTCCGCTCGGGCGCCCTCGCCATCCAGAAGGGCAAGGAAGTCCTGGAGTCATGAGCCCGCGCCGCTAGGGCAGCGGCGACGAGCCCACGCAGCCATCCATCAGCGCCGTGAGCGCCGCGCGGATCTGCGGCGGCACCGGCACCGGCCTGCGGCTCGCCGCATCGACGTATACGTGCACGAATCGGCCTATCGCCGCCGGCGCGGACTCCTGGTTGCGGAACAGGCCGATGCGGTAGACCACGCTCGAGTTGCCCAGCTTCTCGATCGCGAGGCCCGCGTGGATCGTGTCCGGAAAGCTGAGTTCGCTCATGAAGCGGCAACTGGTCTCGGCCACGATGCCGATCGCCGGCAGGTTGCGGATATCGGTACCGCTCGCCTCGATCAGGTACCCGTTCACGGCAGTGTCGAAGTACGAGTAGTAGACGACGTTGTTCACGTGGCCGTAGTGGTCGTTGTCCATCCAGCGCGTGGTGATGGTCCGCAGCACGGCGAATTCGCCACGTTGCTCGGGCAGGCGCCGCTCGTTCAGTTCACTCATGATCGATTCGTCCTGCAGCCGCGTGGCCTCACGCGTGCGCGACATTAGCCCGTGCATCCGGCGTGGGGAAGGGGCCATGGATCGGGCCGGCGGAACCGTCACGCGGCAGGGACGCCGCGTGCGAGCCTACATGGACGTACTTGCGGCGTGCTTCTCCGAGGCCTGCGGCGCCCCGCGACAGCCGCTGCGATATGCTGACGGGCATGAAAATTCAAGCCGCAGTACTCCGCGAGATCGGCCGCCCGGCACCTTACGAGCAGTCGCAACCGCTCACGCTCGAGGAAGTCGAACTCGACCCGCCGGGCGCCGGCGAAGTGCTGGTGCGCATTCGCGCGGCGGGGCTCTGTCACTCCGACTTGTCGGTGATCGACGGCAACCGGCCACGTCCGCTGCCGATGGTCCTCGGACACGAGGCGGCGGGCGTCGTCGAGCAGGTCGGCGAAGGCGTGACGAGCCTCGCCCGCGGCGACCACGTCGTCGCGGCCTTCGTGCCGAGTTGCGGCCACTGCGGGCCTTGCGCCGCGAGCCGGCCGGCGCTCTGCGAGCCGGGTTTCTCGGCCAACAGCGCCGGCACGCTGCTATCGGGCTCGAGGCGGCTGCACGACGCGCAAGGCCGCCTGCATCACCACCTCGGCGTGTCGGGATTCGCCGATCACGCGGTGCTTGCCGCGAACTCGCTGGTGCGCGTGCCCGGCGACCTGCCGTTCGCCGAGGCTGCGCTGTTCGGCTGCGCGGTCATCACCGGCGTCGGCGCCGTCGTGAACACGGCTGCGATGCCGCGTGGCTCGACAGTCGCGGTCGTCGGCCTCGGCGGAGTGGGCCTCGCAGCGATGCTCGCCGCGCGCATGCTCGAGGCAACCCACATCGTCGCCATCGACATGAACGACGCGAAGCTGGCGGTCGCACGTGAGTTCGGCGCGACCGCCACCGTGAACGCCGCGGACCCACAGGCCGTCGAGCAGGTTCGCGAGCTGACCGGGGGCGGTGCGGCGTTCGCGTTCGAGATGGCCGGCGCGGCGCGCGCGCTCGAACTCGCGTACCGCATCACGCAGCGTGGCGGTACGACCGTGAGCGCGGGCCTGTCGCACCCTGACCAGCGCTTCAGCCTGCCGCACCTCGGGCTCGTCGCCGAGGAGCGGACCCTGAAGGGCAGCTATCTCGGCAGCTGTGTGCCGTCACGCGACATCCCGCGCTACATCGAGTGGTATCGGGCCGGGAGACTCCCGGTGAGCCGGCTGCTGAGCGAACGAATCCGCCTCGACGAGATCAACGGCGCGTTCGACAGGCTTGCCGCGGGCGCGTCCATCCGCCAGGTGGTGGAGATCTCCTGATGCCGGCCTCCGGCGCTGCCAGGCCGCGGCGGGTCGTGCTGCTCGACTTCGACGACGAGGTCGAAGTCGAGCAATGGGTGGCCGTGAACGACGTGGTCATGGGCGGCATGTCGCGCAGTGCGTTCGAGACGGCGAGGCCCGGGATCGCGCGGTTTCGCGGCGTCGTGTCGCTCGAAAATTCAGGCGGGTTTGCCTCGGTCCGGACCGCGCCTCGCCGATGGGACTCGTCCGGAGCGTCCGCCTTCGTGCTGCGCGTACTGGGCGACGGGCACGCCTACAAGTTTACCGTGCGCACCGACGACGGCCTCGACGGTGTCCAGTACCAGTCCCGTTTCACACCAGTCGCCGGCGAATGGCAAGAGGCACGACTGGCGGTCGCTTCGTTTGCGGCGACCTTTCGTGGACGCAGCGTCCCCGGATCACCACCACTCGACCCGGCCCGTGTGCGCGCGCTGGGGCTGATGATCAGCGACAGGCAGGCCGGACCCTTCGAGCTGCTCGTCGACTGGATAGCAGTCGAGACCGGCTGAGCGCCGCGGCGGTGCCCGGCTAGAAGCGCGCCTTCGTCGTGACGACCAGCTGCACGCTGTCGATGTCGTCGTCGCCGTCGAGCGGGAACGCGAGATCGATGTGCAGCACGTTGCCGAAGGCCGACCGGCTCGTTCCCAGCCTGAGGCCGATGCCGACGTCACTGAGCAATCCGAGGCTCGTCGCGCCGGTCACGTCCGTACCCCACGTGCGGCCGGTGTCGGCGAACACGGCGCCGGCGACGTGGAACAGCCGGAACGGATACCACTTGGTGTAGTACCGCTGCTCGAGCGTCAGCAGCGCCTTTGCGGTGCCCGCCTGGTAGGCGATCGGGTAGCCGCGCAATCCGGTGTCGCCGCCGAGCGTGAGCTGCTGGTCCTGGTCGAGCTGCTCCGTCACCGTGCCGGTCAAGTCGACGAAGAACTTGCTGCGGGCCGAGGTCTGCAGGTAGTAGCGCGACTCGGCGCCAAGGATGCCATTGCGGATCTCGCCGTGCTCGTAGCGGCCGGAAGCCCAGGCAGACCCGAACAGCGATTGCGCAGGGCTCAGGTCCGTGCCATTGCTCGCGTATGCCGAAGCGAGCACCGCGTCCGTCGCCGAACCGAATGACTCGGCCGCAATACCAAGCCTCACCCAGCCGTTGAAGCCGACCAGCACGTCTTCGGTGCGGCGGATCTGGTCCTGGTTGACCCGCTCCTGGAACGAGTCCTGCAGCAGTTCGAAACCGACCCAGGGATACACGAATTTGCGATCCGCCGGCAGCGGCCCGCCGAGCGGCGCGCCCTCCACGGGCTCGAAGTCGTCCTGCTGGTAGGTGGCGCCGTATGTCCAGCGTCGCACCCAGCCATCCTGCAGCCCGGCCGACCAGCCCCCGTTGACCTGGTAGTACTGCGCCTGCGTCTCGAACTTGCCGACTCGCTTGCCGAGTGCCCAGCGGTCGGTGTCGAATTCGCTGTCGGTCAGCAACGTGCCGGCGGACCAGCGTGTGTCGAGCGCATAGAACGGCCGGTCGAGGTTGAAGTACTTCGTCGAGCCGTCGCTGGCATCGCTGTACGCGACCGCGAGGCGTGTGAAGTTCTTCAGGAGGTGCGGATCGTAGAAAGAGAGAGTCAGAGCATCGCGATCCACGTCCGATTGCCACTCCAGCTCGAGCGCCTGCCCCCGCCCGAGCAGGTTCTTCTCCCGGATCTGCAGGGCGTACTCGTTCTCTCCGCCCGCGCGGCTGAAATTCACGCCGGGATTCAGCGTCCAGGTGTCGCGCGTGCGGACCTCGAGATCGACGTTTCTGCCGTCGTAGGCGACCGGAACGATCGTCGCCTCGTTGAGGTAGGAATTCGCGCGCAGGTTGCGCTCGGTCTCCTGCACGACGCGGTCGCTGTAGCGGTCACCGGTCTCGAACAGCAACTGCTCGCGGATCACCGACGCGCGAGTATTCATGTGCAGCCTGTTCGCGGTCCGGTACAACCAGCCGTCCTCGCCCTCGATACTGAGGTCGAAGATGTCTCCCGGAATGACG
>PDVJ01000131.1_pt1 | contig 21620 bp, 15 predicted proteins | sample 1369811 | NCBI WGS metagenome assembly PDVJ01 (sample SAMN07795376, study PRJNA414565) | Alkali sediment metagenome, whole genome shotgun sequencing project. | reverse complement strand
GGTTCTGTTGAACGCAGCGTATTCCGGATCAAAGTCACCAGACCCACCAATTGAAAACGATCCGGTATGCGGTGTGAACGTGGTTGATGGGAGTAAAGTAAAATCACATTCTATTCTTGAATAGCTTGTTGCATTAATATAGATTTGATCAATATAGACCAAATCATCGTCGTAGCTTGCATCACATTGGAAGCGGAGTCTCATGTTGGTGGNNAATCGATAATTGCTTTCATTAATGTAGACGATGGTATGGTACCAGACACTTTTTGTATANGTACTCGGGTAGTTGATNTCAAGGACGGTNACCCAGGCGGTTCCATTGTAATAGCGAAGCCACCAATCTTCTCCGTCTGCCCACCCGTTGCCTCGCCACATCCACCAGAAATCAATCTTTAAGGATTTGTAAGCGGGGGCATCAATATCGATACTGTTGGTGAGCGTGAACGCTGAAGATGTGCCGCTGTTGTCTCGCACACATGCGGAGGAGGTTCCTTCGTGCTTATAGGAAGTAGATCGATAACAATCAGCATAGGTTCCATTGCTTCCAGGGACATAACTGTCCCATGCTGAGTTGAAATTATCATAGCGGAGGTTTGCCCAGTTCTGCTGTTGTGCTCCGCCGGTTCCATTGTTTTCTATCCACTGATTTTTTTCATCTTGTGCTTCGAAGCCGGTTGAGAAGATGGTTTGTCTGCCTGCAATACCGGTTCCTTTTCCAATGGCACCAACTGGAGCATCACCGGAGCCGAGGAGTTTGCCTGCGGCATGGATGTGTTTGTAGGTATCGAGTCTGCCGTCAATATAAATAGCGCAATCCCCTAAAGAAGCGTCGTAGGTCGCGGCAATGAGATGCCAGGTGTTATCATTGACCAGTAGGGTTCCGATAATATCGGCAGCACCATCACTTGAATTTGTACTCCATTTCACGTGTCCGTCTGTAAGTGCAAGTTCCCAGTATTTATTTCGGTTGTATGACATGATTGTTCCTGAGGCAAGACTGGTTTTTATCCATGCTTCGACGGTGATCTTATCAATGTAGTTGTTCTCAAAACAGTACGGGATTGAAATGAAATCATCACCACCAAATTGGTACGCACCACCAAGAATACCTGCGTTTGTCCAGGTTGCTCCGTTTATGGTTCCGTTGTAGAAATTTCCTGAGTAATCTTTTGTTTGGAAGGGGTTCTGGGTATCAAACGGCATTAAAATTCTTGCGAATGAGGTGTACGGTCCAGTTGAAGCAATCATCCAATTGTAGATGAAGGAAATCGGATTAATGTTGGGGTGGATTGTGTAATTATAACAAATAAGGTCTTCGTCAATTGTTCTGGTTTGTAAGGTTGATATCGACATAGGATCAGGTACTGGTTCGGTACCCGGCCCGGGGGGGTGTTCGTCTGGTGCGAGGATACCATCGAAGATGATCTGTTCACTCCCGTCTTTTTGTACACTCCACACTTTAACTTGTATCTGTTTTTCTGTTTCATTTAGACATATATTTATAGGAAGAGGATCGCCCATCATCAGTGGTGAATTTTCATAAACAGACATATTTGTTTGTCCATTTTCGCGTTCAGAGAGGATTTTATAGGAAATAAGAGGCTCTCCACCAACGTGTTCTATTACAACGTTTCTATCGTCATCAATATATCCCATTAATTTGATATGTGAATCAGGTGAAGGAAGCGGCACCGGGAAAACTTGATAATAAATAGCGGCGAAAGCACCGACTGCAATAAGAACAAGAATAATCGCTCCTATCACTTCCGATGCTGCATAAGAATTACCAGAGAACGTCTTGTTCTTCATCACTCCTAACCACAAGTAATTCTCTGTTGTCATTCTCTATTTAATGGTATCGTGACATTATGGCTGGTTTGACAATCTAGAAGAGGATTTTAAAGGTGAGAAAGGAGATGAGAACGAGGATAAACGCTTGGCGTATGCCTCCAGAGAGTCGTCCCTCCATCATGAAGCCACCGAGGAGTCCGCCGCCAAGGCTCTGTACAAAGACAAATGTAAAGAACATAGTTTTTACCTCACTGGGATCAATATTTGCTATTCTGATGTTTCCGATTGCTTTTCCCGCCATTTTTCCTTGAAGCGCGTAGATTGCCTGGAAGATCGTTCCGTTGATGACCAGGATGACGGCGAGGAACACAAAAAAACTAATGAAAATAACAATACTGTACATGGACATCTCGGTTCGTCGTTGTTGTTCGACGCGTCGGATTTGGTCGAGTTCTTTTGCGGCTGCGTTGAAGACCGCGGAGGTGTTTCCGCCGATTTCCAAGGCCTTGTTGATGGTGATAGCGAGTCGTTTTACTTCATTGGTATTGACGCGTTCCCCAAAATTTGTTAACGCTTCATCTATCGGGATACCCCAAGAAAGCTGTGCAACCGTCATTTTGAGTTCTTTGGTTAACTGCCCGTAATCACCCTCAGAGGCTGATTGGATGGAGTCGTAGATAGTCATACCTGATGCGGAGGAGTTGGCGATATCTCGTAGGAAGTCAGGGAGTTTATCCATGATTTCGCGTTTTTGTTTTTGCTTCATAGAGTTGTAAAAGCCAAGTGGTCCGATGCAACCCAGGACACCGAAGACAAGGTAATCGATGGGTTGGATAAAACCAACATTGATAATGGGATGACCAATGAAAGCGAAGAATCCAAAGACAAAGAAAAGAGATGCGAGAAGAACCGAAATTCCGATGATGACCTCTATTGTTTTATCTTTTCCGTATTTTCTGTTGATGTTGTATTCTTTGACGATTCTGAGTTTCTTTATACTTCTTCACCCATCCCTGATTTCATCATCACATAGAATCCGAAATATGCCATGGGGAGTATGAGAAGGGAGATGATATACAGGAAATCAAAGGAGATACCACCGCTGGTAAGTCCCATAATGGAGAGGATGATCACAAGGAACAAGGGGAACGCAATCACGGTGGTGACGAAACTTTCAGCCATGATGGCGAGGGACTCGAGGTTTTTTTTGCGCTCGTCTAAATCGTCGAACATGTATCGGTCGACGCAGCGATTAAAATACGGGGCTAACTCGCTTCCTGATTGGAGCACTGCGATGATCCCCTGAAGAAAGTCTTTGAATTTTCTTGAGGGGGAAATCACTATCGCGTTTTTTAATGCGGTGATCGCATCAAGACCCATGAGCTCAATTTCTGTGGTGATTTTCTTTGCTTCTTTTTGTACTTCACCATAGAGTTCTATACCGGAGAGGGTTCCAAAGATTTCTGATGGGGAAATCCCAGCAACAGACATCGTGTTGATGAAGTTAGCGACGTAGGGGAGGTGACGGTCGATGTTTTTTCCTCGTGATTTTGCTTTAGTAGCTGGTAATTGAAGGTACACCATACCAATAAGAACAGGGACAATGGAAGTAACAACCAGGAGAAGTAACGCGGTGATGTTGTTCGGAACGAGAAGATATAGGAACAGTGTTGAGAAGAATGAAGTGATAAACCCAAGTATGATGTTCATGAGAACCATCGAGTAGTACTCTTGGTACATCATGCTGATGTTTGCTTTTTCAAGCATGTTGTTTTTACTTGTCTCGCTGAGATTGAATTTTTCAAAAGTGCCAGATAAGAGTCGTCGACAAAATCGCGTGTATTTCGTCGATTTCATTCTTTCGTATCCCTCTTTACGAGTTCTAGGATTTTTTCAGGGAATTTCTTGTACTCGGCGATGATGTTGCCGAATTTCTTATACGATCTGATGTTTTTCTTTCGCATCCATTCGAGTACGAGAATCCGGTTGTTGAGTTCTTGCAGAAGTTGTTCGTCGGTCCAATCATTCTGTTGTTTGATGCGGTTGAAGATTTTGCTTGATCCGGAGCTATCAAAACGGTCGTCGGTCTTGGAAATCCAAGTGTAGGGTGCCATGAAGATGAGTTGGTTGGTGTCGGTGTCGAGTTTGATGATCTCGGTGACGCTCGTCATGCGTCTGACCATTTTTCCTCCAATGTCGACCGCGTTTTGGAAGACGATGATATCTAGTGAGGTTAGGAGGGCTCGTGGGAGTTCTATGGGCGGGTTTTCGAGTCGTTGAATAAGCGTATGAATCGTGCTTGCGTGAACTGTGGCATACGCGGTGTGTCCGGTCGCCATGGCTTGGAAGAGGCTGTATGCTTCTTTTCCTCGGACTTCTCCGACGATGATGACGCGCGGTCGTTGTCGCAATGCTGCTCTGATGAGGTCGAACATGTCGATGTCTTTTCCGGTTTTGCTTTCATCTCCTGCGGCAAATCCTTTTCTGGTGGTTCCTGCGATCCAGTTTTTATGAGGGATGTTGACTTCTCGTGTGTCTTCGATGGAGATGATTTTATGAGAAGAAGGGATGAAGAGCATGAGGGCATTAAGTGCCGTGGTTTTTCCGCTGGCGGTTCCTCCACAGAAGAGTACTGAAGCGCCGTCTTCGATCGCCATCCAGAAGTAAGCTGCCATTTCTGTTGACATTGATTTGTACTCGATTAAGTCGATAGGGGTGAGCGGTACCTCTTTGAATTTTCGTATCGTGAAGGTGGATCCTTTCGTGACGGTTCGTGCGAGGGTTGCTTGTAAACGGGAGCCGTCAGGGAGTTTTCCGTCAACGATTGGTGAGAAAATTGAGATTTGTTTTCCGGAGACCTGGCAGAGTCGAACGAGAAATGAGTTGAGTTCTGGTTCTGAATCAAAATAAATGTTGGTTTCGATAGCCTCGTATTTTCGATGGTGGATGAAGATGGGGGTTTCTGGTCCGTCGCAGGAAATATCTTCAATCCCGTCGTCATGCATTAGGATATCGATGCGTCCGTAGCCAAGGAAATCTCTAAAGATATGGTAAAAGATCGTGTCTTTGGATTCTTCTTCGAAATAGATATGGTTATCACTGATGACTTGTTCAATAGTTAGTTCTAAAAATTTTTCCTTTTCTTCAGGGATCATATCAAATGTGTTAATATCTGCGAGCATTTTGAAGAGGTGAGAGATTTCGTTTTTTGTTTGTTTTTCTTCTTCGTTGAGTTGTGGTTCGATGACTTCGAAGACGTATTCATGGTTGGTGTGGTCGTAGATGATGCGTTTTGTTCCTTGTTTTTTCCAGCCAAATCCTTTTTGTTCTTCAATGATTTGGATTTTCTTATCACCGATTTGTAGGATCTCTCCAGGTGGTGCTTCGACTTTTTTTTGTCGTGCTTGTGCAAGCAGGCTTTTTGGTGTTTCTGTCGTTTTTTGTTCTGGAGGCTGTATTTGTTGTGTTCGTTCAGAATTTACTTTTTTTTGTTGTGCTTTTTCAAGAAGACTTCGTGGTTGTTTTATGGTTTTTTCTGGTGAAGCTATGCGATATGCTTCTGTTGATTGTTGTTTGTCTTCATTTTGTGTTGTTCCTTCTTGTTGATGAGTGGTTTGCTGTGGTTTTTTTGCCTTGACGAGGAGCAGTTCTTCTGCAACTGCAGTGTGCCCTTTTTTTTGTTGTGCTTTTTCTAAAAGACCCATGGTTCTCACTTTATTTTGTATTTATTCATTATTTTCTCGTACAGTTCAAAATCTTCCGATTGTGCAAATCGGTTGATGACGTCCTCAGGCAGTTCTCCAAGGAGTGTGTCGGTCATAAGAAGGATTTTTTTAATATCTTCGTCAAGTTCGAGTGATGCTGGTTGTTTTTCTTTCTTAAAAAGGCTTTTGTTTTCGGTTTTTTGTTTTGTTGGTTTTTGTGGTTTTTCTTTTCCTTTGTTTTTGAGGTGTTGTTGTTTCTGTTTTGTTTTGAGTGCTCGTTTTTCTTCCTTCTTGCGTCGTTTTTCTTCGATACGAGCTTGTCGTATTTCAAGACGTTGGAGTCGCTTTTGTTCTTTTTCTTGTTTTTTTGTTTCACGCTTGGTTCTTGCGAGCTGTGGTTCTTTTTTATGTGGTTTTTTTTCTTTTTGTTTGAGCTCTTGTTTTTTTTCTTCCAGTATTGCTTTTTTGGTTTCCAATTTTTCGAGTTTTTCGTGTTCACGTTCGAGTTGTTTGTGTATTTTTTCTTCTTGTTGTTGTTTTTGTTCTTCTTCTTCGTTCTGTTGTTCTTTGAGTTCTTTGGATCGTTCTTCGAAGTCGACGGGAATGTAGGTTTGTTCGATTTCTAGTTTTTTTTGTTTTTTATCGCTATTGTCTTTGCTGCTGAGATAATAGAGTTGTGATTTTTTTTCGCTTTGTTCGGCTTGTTTCATTGCGTTGTTTAAGACGTCTTCATATATTTTTTGTTTGAGTGATCGTGTATCGATAACCTCTATTCTTTTGTGATGATGGTCTTCAATGCGGGGTTTTTCTTTAGCGTGATTTTTTGGGGTAGTGCAACTAGTGGTTTTTTTGAAGGTGGTATTATCACCGAAGAGACTGCTCAGATCAAGGATTTCGACGCGTTCTTCCGCTGGTGGTTTTATTTGGAAGATGGTGTCTTTGAATTCTTGGCTTGTGATGAATTTAAATTCAGGGTTGAGGGTGAGTTCGGTTTTGAATTCTTCAGGGATGTTTCGAGTTGTCGTGCAAGATGGTTCTATGCTGGGTTCCCATGCGAGTTCCCTATGAGAAAGTGTTTTGTTCAGTGGTGGTCGTGGTTCGATGGGACTGGGCGCGGGTGCAGGGATGATGGGTGGTGCGTGAAACGATTCAGCAACCAGGGTTTCTGGTTCATGTTCCGCCAGGAGGTTGTCGATTTTTTTAATCATGGTGAGGTGAAAATCAATGGAGTTTTCCTCTGGCGATTGCATGGGAATCGGTTTTTTTGAGAAAATCGTTCCAGTTATTGGTAAAAGTATGGTGAGCTGATTGTACCTGCCTGAGTTGTTTTTTTCTTGATGAGGCATACGTTTTCCCATCCCGTCCTCTGTAGAAGATGCTCTACGGTAATGATTCGTTGTTGCATCCCAATATTATTACAAGTAGGTAAGGAACTATTTTCTAATAAACGTTTCGTTGTTTAGCGATTAAATAATGTACTTATTTTAATAATCAGCGTCGAAGCTTGGATCAAAGATGCTGATAATTCTAGCAAATAGAGTGTTTCTCTTTTTAAAAAAAGTGTTGTTTTTCGTTGTGTGTGGGTTCGGTCTGTTGTTTTATCGTTTTGTGATTTGACGGTTTTTGTATTCTTCTTGCGATAGTATAAATATGGTGAAAATAAAAACAGATGGTTAGGTTGGTGTGCGTAAGCATACTTGGTGTGGAGAGAAAAAAAATAAAAACCGTTTGAAAGACAACAGATGAAGGGTAAGGAGGCGATTGATGAGGCATCTGTGTTTCAAAAAGTTTTTATACCAAGTATCATATGCATCTTCCAATAAAAAAGCTTTGAAAAAAAGCTAGGAGAGAATGGGAAAAATGAAAGCAAATAGAAAATTTATTGAAGCAGATGAACACGCAGTATCTGCTGTTATTGGTGTCATTTTAATGGTTGCCATAACAGTAGCAATTGCAGCAACAGTCTATGTCTACGTCAGTGGCATGATCGGTGGAACAAAAACACAAACACCTAATGTAGCCTGTACAACAGATGCAACAACCAATAGAATACAAGTTGCTACCGCAGATTCAAACATAAAATGGACAGATATTGTGGTTACTGTGGATAAAGCAGGTGCATCATACCGAGCTTACTATGCTAATGGGACAGCCATAGCTGCAGTTAATAACACCGCTGGTGCAGGTGTTGCAGAAGTATCCGCTGGTGATTATATTCTGCTATCAACTTATGTCGGTAATGTTAAAGCGACGTTAAAATACAACCCCACAAACTCATTACTCGGCTCGTGGACAATCAACGTCTAAACCACAACAAATCTTTTCTTCTTTTATTTTTATATTTTTTTTCTTTCAACAAACACCCAACAGATATATAGTAACTTCATTAAAAAAATTAAATGGAGGAGACAAGATACATTATGATAACTCACAGAGGATTTAATCAAAGTAAACACGCTGTTTCAGCAGTTATCGGCGTCATCATCATGGTTGCGATAACCATAGCAATGGCAGCAGTCGCCTATGCCTATTTTACTGGTATGATTGGAGAGTCAAAAACAGAAACACCAGTCATTTCCTTTACACCATCTACTACAGAAAAAACAATTCAGGTTGCCTCAGCTGATGTTGATGCAAATTGGAACGATATCAACATAACATTTAACAATGCTACTGGTTTTGCATATCTTACAAAAACTGGGGTAGTGAGCGCTGGAGACACTATTTATCTAGAAACTGATCAAACGCTTACTGGAACGGTGACTGTTACTTTCCGACATAATCCAACAAATACGTTGATGGGTGACGCCTATACATTTCAAAACGTCCAGTAATCAATCGAGATTTCTCCAGTTTTATTAATTTTAAGAAGAGAGATATCTCACTATTTCCTTAATAAATAACTCCGTTTTTTCTTTTGGAACCATCGTCCCGTAATAGCCTCTGATTTCCTATTGAATTCCAAACCACTGAATTTTCATTTTAATAAACAAAAATCAGAAATCATTTTTACCTAACCTAGCAGAGGTTTTTGGGAAAAAGCGTTTTCAGAAAAACGAATCAGGATGATATCACTGATTCCTGATTAATCATGTATGAATTTTCATTTATCTAAAAAAAGTTTAATATCGACTAGGACATACATCACTCAATAAAAAAGGTTTATAAAAAAGCTAAACGAGAAAAAGCAAAATGAAAGCAAATAAAAAATCAAGAGCACCGGACGAACATGCAGTATCCGCAGTGATTGGTGTTATCCTCATGGTTGCTATAACAGTAGCAATTGCAGCAACAGTCTATGTCTATGTCAGTGGCATGATCGGTGGCCCAATAGATCAAACAGCGAATGTCGCTTGTATCACTGATTCTGCGACAAATAGAATAACCATTACTACCGCTGCTGTGAATATACTATGGAAGGATATCGTCGTAATTCCTGATAATTCGACCGTGAACTGGAGGGTATATAATGCGAGTCACAACCCTTTGGATGCAGTAAAATCCACAAGTGGAGCTACCGCTGAAATAGCAGCTGGTGATTATATAGAATTTGACTTTACTGCACATCCAGGGATGTCAGGGAATGTGAAAGTGTCTTTGAGATTCACCCCAGCGAACACATTACTTGGAGTGTGGACCATAACTGTCTAATGAATCCAGTTAGATGATATTATTTTACTCGATACAAACAAATCATCAGCTCTATATTTTTACTGTTTTTTTGTTTCAACGGAAATTGATAGAAACTGCAATATCTGCTGTACAAACGACTCTGTTTTTTCTTTCGGAACCACCGCACCAAGAACTTCGGTTTTTCCTCCACAACGATACCCCAGCATTTTCCCTTGTTGTATCAATGGTTGTAGATTCTTGCTACTTCGTACATAAATCTGATCCATATCTTTGAAAAACCCGGTGTTCAGAACCACTGTATCCTTCCCTGAATCCCATGCAATCTTTCGCGTCACCGTTGAAATAATATTAAACTTCGTATGAATTCTTTTTAAGAGAAAACCTTGTTTTTCTTCACCAGGTGCAGCAATGTGTTTTGCTATCTCTTTCTCAAGCAAAACCAAATTATTTTTCCAGCGGATATTCTGCAGGATCCTCCGAGCATCGGTGTATTCCACAAGGAGATGCGGTGCTTCTTCGACTGCTTTTCGATCACCAACCTTATAGTTGGAATCAAGCAGATACACCATCATAAGGAGCTCATCAAACGTGAATCGCTTCTTTGTGCAAAAATCAGTGATCTTTGAATAGAACGCTTTGTTTGTTTGAATACGTTTCTCATGGTCACCAACAATGCCAAGCAACGCAAACACATTCATCGGGTTTCCTAGGAAATCGTTGACGATCCAGCTTGTAGAAGGGTATAACTGAGGGTCTTCACCTTTACCGATGGGATTATGATGAACCACATCTGGAATCGGCTGTTGCAGATGATGATCAAAGATGATTACCTTTGCATGCTTCGCTAATCGATTTATATTATCCTCGGGTAAAGCCATATCAACGACAATGACAAAATCATATGAAGAATACGCGGTCAGTTCTTCTTCAGTCAGAAAATAATTCCCAAGCACCGGGGTTTTATTCAAGACATTTTTTGGAAGTTTTTCGAACAAGAGTCGTGCAGAGCAAATCCCGTCGGTATCCCAATGATGTATCAATACACCAGATCCTTCTAATTCCTCAAACATACATCAACCTCTGAAAGCCCAGAATGATAAATCAATTACCTTAATATGGTCTTTTCTGTTACTATCCTCTATGATGGTTGATGCAACAATACTAGATATTATTCGGCTGATAATAGGAGCGATACTGCTTGCCTACGCCTCTTATACAGACATTAAAACACGACGAGCGTCAAACATTCTGTGGGTGATCATGGCAATCGTTGGAGCAATTCTGATAATAATTCAATTCCTTTATGTTAAAGATGGATTTCCAAACATCTGGTACCTCGTCTTTATCCCGATCATGATCGGACTGATGTACCTATTTTTCCAAATGCGACTGTTATTCGGCGGGGCAGACGCAAAAGCACTCATGGCACTTGCGATACTCGTTCCCATTCAACCAGTAATTGAGGGTTTCCCGTTGTGGAGACCATATCTTTCCCTCCCAGGATCTTGGATTATCTTTGCGAACGCAACAATCCTCTTTCTGTTAATTCCCATAAGTCTCTTGATCATTAATATCGGGAAACGAAACCTGCGGTTCCCCCACTGTTTGCTCGGCTACGTAATCTCAGTAGAAAAAGCAAAACAGACGTTTGTGTGGCCCATGGAAAAAATAAAGGACGGAAAACGAAAACTGGTGTACATGCCAAAGAATTTCGATGTTGACGAAGAACTTGCGGAATTCGAAAAACTCGGGATAAAAGAAATCTGGGTCACCCCAAAAATCCCGTTTATGATCCCGCTGCTCGCCGGGTTCCTTGCCGCATTCATCCTTGGAGACATCCTCCTTCAAATAGTCCAATTAATCCTGTAAATCATTTCATATCATAATAACAATGAAATACCCCTTTTGAATGTACAGTCGCTAGTTCTATGGCAAAGAAAGATTACTACGAAATCCTTGGAATAGATCATTCCGCAAGTAAAGAAGAAATTAAGAAAGTATATCGGAAACTCGCGTTACAATACCATCCAGATAAAAACAAAGACAAAGGCGCGGAAGAAAAATTCAAAGAAATCTCAGAAGCGTACGCGGTCCTGTATGATGACGAAAAACGAAAGATGTACGATCAGTACGGTCATGCAGGAATTGATCAACGGTACACCTCAGAGGATATCTTCCGAGGAGCGGACTTTGGTGACATCTTCCGAGGAATGGGGTTTGATTTTAATGACATTTTCGAGCAATTCTTCAGCCGAAGGAATGGATTTACCCAACGTCAACGTGCCCAACGTGGAAGCGACATTAGGTACGACATCGAGATACGTTTGGAAGATGCGTACCGGGGAATGGAAACCGAACTGGAGGTGCCACGAACTGAACTCTGTGATGCTTGTAGGGGAAGTGGAGCAAGACCCGGGACCAGCCCGAGACGGTGTTCAGCTTGTGGAGGCACAGGTCAGCTCCAGGCGTCCCGTCGGACCGCGTTTGGTATGTTCACCCAGATTAGTGACTGTTCCAAATGTCATGGCCAGGGAACTGTTATAGAAGACCCATGTCCCTCCTGTCGAGGACGAGGAAGCATACAAAAGACCAGGAAAATCGAGTTAAAAATCCCTAAAGGAATCGATGACGGGGCGCACCTCCGACTAGCAGGACAAGGAGAACACCCGAAGGGCGTTACCCAGAGCGGTGATCTGTACGTTGTAGTCCATATGAAGGAACACCCGGTCTTTGAACGACAAGGACCAGACCTCTACCGAAAACTTAACGTCTCCTTCCCACAGGCAACCCTAGGAGCAACCCTGCCCGTGGAGACTCTCGGTGGAATGGAAAAGCTAAAAATCCCAGAAGGAACTGAAAGTGGAACCCTTTTTAAGCTCAAAGGTAGCGGTATGCCGAAGATACACGGCTCCGGATCTGGGGACCTCTATACCCTCATCCAGGTAAAAACCCCAAAGAAACTCAGCAAACGAGCCAAACTCCTCCTGGAAGAGCTCCAAAGAGAACTCGAAAACAACGACGAAAACTATAAATAGGGGTTCTACTAAGTAGTATATCGAAAAGAACTAAAAAAAGGGGGCAGTAAAAATATGAATCCTTTTGATGACGAAAATCACGAAAGAAAAAAACGAAACCCGATTGACCCGTTCCGAGGAGACGATGATATCTTTAGAGATATCTTCAATAATGACAGGATACGAGATGTTTTTAATGATGATAAAATGATGGATGATATCAAGAAAATGGCAGAAGAAATGATGAAAATGTTTACGAACGCCCAACCAGGGAAATCCGTTGTTCACGGCTATAAAATCGACTTTGGCCCAGACGGGAAACCTCAGATTGAGGATTTCGGGAACCGATCGATAAAATCTCCCGGAGGAGAATCAACAATCTCTGAGGAAATCGAGCCGCTCACTGACATCATCGAAGGGAAAAACGAAGTCGCCATCACCGTCGAAATTCCTGGTGTTGAGAAAGACGACATTGACCTGATCGCAACTGAGGGCACCCTTGAAATTAAGGTGGACGCACCGAAGCGTAAATATCACAAACTCATCGACCTGCCCTGCAATGTTAAAACCAAGTCAACAAAGGCGACCTATAAGAACGGGATCCTTGACATCGTCCTTGACAAAAAGGAAAATAAAAAGGACAATGGTGGGTTCAAGGTCAGCATCGAATAAACAACCCTTTTTTCCCTTCTTTCCGCTTTGGTGTACAAATCTTTATGTACGATACTCTCTATTTGTGAGGATGAAAACGGGGAGCATGAATGGTTAGTCTAACCTTCTACGGAGGAGTCAAGGAAATCGGGGGAAATAAAATCCTGCTCGATGACCATGGCACTAAAATCTTCCTTGATTTCGGCATGAGTTTTTCTCGAAGAGGTAAGTATTTTGAAGAGTTCCTAAACCCAAGAACAGCAAACGGCATCGGAGACTTCCTGGAGATGGGGTTACTTCCAGAGCTTCCAGGCATTTATCGAACAGACCTTCTCGAACACTATGGAAAAAAACCGGAAGAACCGATCGTTTCTGGGATTGTATTGTCTCATGCACACGCTGACCATGCGAACTACATTTCATTCCTGCATAAAGACATCCCGATCTACTGCGGGGAAACATGCAAAAGAATCATAGATGCAGTCGCAGAGCAAACCACTCGAGACCTCGAAAACGAAGTGATTGACTTCCGCCTCAGACCCCTCTACCGTTCTAGATATAAGATACCACCTGTGACACGAAAATTTCATACATTTATCACAGGAAAAAAATTCAAGATTGATTCCATTGAAGTCGAACCAATCAATGTTGATCACTCAGTGCCAGGTGCTTACGGATTTATCATCTACACCTCCGAAGGACCTCTCATTTACACCGGTGATCTACGGATGCATGGATTACATGCGGACATGACCGACGACTTCGCAGCAGCAGCACAACAAGCCAAACCAATTATGATGATCACTGAAGGAACCAGAATCGATAAAAAGAAAACCAATGAATCAGAACAGAAAATATACCATGACTCCAAACAGAAAATACGACAATGCAAAACCCTTTCTATCGTCGATTTCAATTTCAAAGATATTGACCGATTCACCACCTTTTACAAGATGGCAAAAGACCTGGGAAAGATTTTAGTAATTAACTTCAAACACGCCTGCTTTTTAGAACAATACGGTCATGATAAAAAACTAAAGGTTCCATCAATTAACGACCCGAACCTCGCGCTTTTAAAACCAAAACGGCTCACCGGAACCTACATCGATGAAGACTACACCGACACCTATATCAAAAAACGATTACACAACAAGAACATTGTCACCGCAGCCGACATCACCAAAAACCCCTCTAAATACATGATCATCTTAAATTTCTGGTATTTCTCAGACCTCATTGACCTCAAACCAAAAAACGGATTATACATCCACTCACTCTCCGAACCATTCAACGAAGAAATGGAAATATCCTACGACCGGATGAAAAACTGGCTGCGGCATTTCGACATCGAATTCTTTCAATCCCACTGCTCCGGGCATATCAACGGCGACGACCTCAAAGAACTCATCACCACCGTTCATCCAAAGAAACTCTACCCCATTCATACAGAACACCCAGAATTATTCCAGAAACTCCCCATTAAGACAACCATGGTTAAGGAGGGAAAAACCTATAAGCTCTAAACGATATCGAACAACAAGTCAAGGGAGGATACCATAATGGTGGATATCTACCAATACGATAAGAAAAAAGATGAGCAAACTATTATTAAAACTGATACAGGAAAACGAAAGAAAGAACAATACATTGAAAACCTGCGGGAAGGCGACGCGGTCAATGATTTTTTTGCCGTGAAAATAAAAAAAGCACAACGACCCTATAAACGAGGCATGTTTTTCGAGTTCCTTGCTACCGATAAAACCGGAGAGGTTAGCGTCAAGTACTGGGGTGGAGACAACAAAGACCGGGTGAAACGACTCTATGAAAGTTTCAATACAGGCGATGTCGTCCAAGTCCGAACCGGGATGGTTGAAAACTATGAGGATAGACTCCAAATCTCGGTAAATGAGAACACGGGCGGGGTGCGAAAATGTGCTCCAAATGAGTACGATGTCACAGATTTCCTCCCAGCATTAACTGAAGAGCGGATCAAAGAACTCTACGAAGTAATTAAAAAAGAAATAAAAAGCGTTCAGAATGAACCGTTGAAAGACTTGCTCGCATCTTTCTTTAACGACCATGAGTTTGTCATGTTGTATACACATTCACCTTCTGCGATCTCGCATCACCATAACTACGTTGGAGGAAACATGGAGCATACCGTTGGCGTGATTCGTCTTTGTCAGAATATTTTTGAGATGTATCCGAACATCAATAAGGATCTTCTCTTCTGCGGTGCGATACTTCACGACGTCGGGAAATTAAAGGAGTATACCTATGCTGCAGCCATCGATATCAGCGATGAAGGTAATTTCATTGGCCATATCGTGATTGGGGAGCAATGGATTAGAGAGAAAATCCAAGAACTCAAGACAAGCGGAAAAGAATTCCCAAAAGAGCTGGAAAACCAACTCATCCACCTTATCCTCAGTCACCATGGTAAATACGAGTGGGGTTCTCCAAAGATGCCAAAACTCGTGGAAGCATGCATTCTTCACCAAGCGGACCTCATGGATTCCCAGGTGAAAAACTACCTGCAGATGATCGAGGATGCGAAGAAACTCACCGATGAAGATTGGACGTTTATCTACGACGGAGATGCGAAAAAAAGACGAGCAATCTATTTAGGGGAATACTGATTAAGGGATACGATCATGAAAAAAGAAATCGTAAAAATACTCTGCTGTCCCACCTGCAAAGGAGATCTCAGTCTTGAGGTAAAAAAAGAGGAAAAAGGTAACATCATCACTGGAACTTTCACGTGCTCCCACTGTCAATGTACATATCCTATCACCGATGGGATTCCTGATCTACTTCCACGTTAAAACATTAAGTGTATTCGTTCCAGCTTTTAATTTTAAGATCAGTAAGAGATGTCCTTGAGAGCGCTTCAACAAATCGTTTGGCAAGTTGTATGTTCGTAATCAGCGGAACATTGAAATCGACGGCTTTCCGTCGAATTAAATAATCATTATCCAGTTCTTCTTTTTCGATGTTTTTCGGGATGTTGATGACTAAATCGATTTTTCCTTCTGCAATGTAGGTCAGTGTGTTTGGTTCCCTTTCATCGAGCGGCCAATAAAGTACATCTGCATCGATGCCGTTGGTTTTCATGAAATCAGCGGTTCCTTTTGTCGCATAAAACATATACCCTAGAGTTTTGAGTATACGAGTGCTTGAGAGAAAATCTGCTTTACTATCAACCGGTCCTGTGGAAAGTAAAATGGTTTTCTTCGGTAGTTTGAATTCTACAGAAAGTAAGCTTTTAAGGAATGCCTCGTTGAAATCATCACCAAGGCAAGCGACTTCACCTGTTGACGCCATCTCCACACCTAGGATTGGGTCTGATCCTTTAAGTCGTGTAAATGAAAACTGTGATGCCTTGACGCCTACATAATCCAAATCAAATGCTGATCGATCAATACGAGGCATCCGTTTCCCCATAATAATTCTGGTTGCAAGATCAACAAAATTAATTTTAAACACTTTAGAGACAAACGGGAAACTGCGAGATGCACGCAGATTACACTCGATGACCTTCACATCATTTTCTTTTGCGATGAACTGGATATTGAATGGCCCTGTAATTTTTAATTGGTCTGCAATGTTTTTTGCAATGGTTTTCACCTGCCTCATTGTCTCAAGGTAAGTTCTCTGCGGAGGAAGTACAATCGTCGCATCACCAGAATGAACTCCAGCATTTTCCACATGTTCAGAAATTGCATAACAATAGAGTTTTCCATGGTCTGCTACCGCGTCGATCTCAATTTCTTTTGCTCCGATGATGAATTTACTTATCACAACCGGGTATTTCTTGCTGATATCAGATGCTTTTTTTAGGTACTCTCGTAGTTCTTTGTTACTGAGTGCGATGCTCATTGCTGCACCACTAAGGACATAACTTGGCCGTATTAAAACAGGGTAACCGACTTTATTTGCAAATTCTTCTGCATCCTCTAAATTGGTAAGCTCTTTCCATTCTGGTTGATCAACCTTTAATGTATCAAGTAAAGCTGAAAATTTATGGCGATCCTCGGCGATATCAATATCCTTCGGTGATGTTCCCAGAATTGGGATGTCAGACTCATACAACAGAAGTGCTAGGTTGTTGGGAATCTGGCCACCCATCGAAATAATCACCCCAAGCGGGGTTTCTTTTTCACAGACATCCAAAACCCGCTCAAAGGTCAGTTCATCAAAATACAATTTATCGCAGATATCATAGTCGGTACTCACAGTTTCGGGGTTATTGTTAATCATAATTGTTTGGTATTTTAGTTTTCGTAAAGTCGAAACAGAATTTACGCAACACCAATCAAACTCAACCGAGGAACCAATCCGGTACGCCCCACTACCAAGGACAATAACTTGATGCTTTTGTTTAAAATCGAGATCATCGGCATTTGCATTATACGTGAGATAAAGATAGTTGGTTTTCGCAGGGTATTCTGCAGCAAGGGTATCAATTTGTTTTACAAAAGGGATAATGGAATTTTTTTTCCGTCGTTTCCGCACATCAGATTCGCTACTCTTAGTCAATAATGCTATTTGATGATCTGAAAATCCTTTTTGTTTCGCTTCTTTTAGTAATGATAGTGGAATCGCAGATAGGCTATATCGTTTTAATCGTTCCTCAATCTCTACAATGTTACGTATTTTATACAGGAACCAGGGCGTCACCTTCGAAAACCTAGCGATATCCTCAATGGAATACTTTTTTTTAATAGCCTCAACGATTGCGAAAATCCGTTTATCAGAAGGTTCCCGTAACTCTTTTTCTAAATCAGAAAACTCTAAGGTATTACAGACGATGCCGTTCATTCCGACGTCCAACATCCGGATTGCTTTCTGTAAAGCTTCTTCAAAGCTCCTTCCAATCGCCATGACCTCCCCAACAGATTTCATCTCGGAACCAAGACGGATGCTTACCCGTTTGAATTTCTGCAGATCCCATCGAGGGAATTTCACGACAATATAATCAAGAGCTGGTTCAAAACACGCAGAGGTTTCACCAGTGATGATGTTCTGCAATTCAGTCAAACTATAACCAAGGCTTAGTTTTGCAGCGATAAACGCGAGCGGGTATCCTGTCGCTTTTGACGCAAGCGCAGAACTGCGACTTAACCGTGCATTGACCTCAATAATACGATAATCTTCGGATAGAGGATCGAAGGCAAATTGGATGTTACACTCGCCAATAATCCCCAGATGTCGAATGACTTTAATTGAGATAGAACGCAACATAAAATTCTCAGAGGCAGAAAGAGTCTGAATAGGAGCGGTAACGATGCTTTCACCCGTATGTATCCCCATAGGATCCACATTCTCCATGGAACACACCACGATACAGTTATCGTGGCAATCCCGCACCACCTCATATTCCAGTTCTTTCCACCCACCTAGATACTCCTCAATAAGGATTTGATTCGTATATGAAAACGCTTTTTTAGCCAGCTCTACTAATTGTTTTTTATTGGCAGCGACACCGGATCCAAGACCACCAAGTGCGTAAGCTATCCGACACATCACTGGATAGCCGATTTCCTCTGCAACAGCAATTGCATCGTCGACATTTTTTACACCTTTACTAAGAGGAACTTTCAGATTAATTTCTTTTATTTTTTCCACAAATAGTTCTCGATCCTCGGTGTTCTGAATTGCTTCAACCGGCGTCCCAAGAACATCTACTTTATATTTTTTAAAAATCCCATTCGCAGATAATTCCAGTCCCACATTAAGCCCGGTTTGCCCACCAAAACCAAGGAGGATGCCGTCTGGTTTTTCTTTTTTTATCACTTGTTCGACAAACGACGCAGTCACGGGCAAGAAATAAACTTTATCTGCAAGGTAATCAGAGGTTTGTATGGTGGCGATATTCGGGTTTACCAAAATCGTTTTAATTCCTTCTTCTTTTAGTGCCTTGATTGCTTGACTCCCTGAGTAATCGAATTCCCCTGCCTGGCCAATCCGTATCGCACCAGATCCCAGGACTAGAATCTTTTTCCATTTTGGTTTCTTTTGTTTGATCATTTCATCGCTCTTACAAATAGGTCAAATAAAAATTCGGTATCATCAGGACCAGGGGATGCCTCTGGATGGAACTGCGCCCCAAAAAACGGTTTTGAGATATGTTTAATGCCCTCGTTGGTCTGATCATTCCCGTTGTAAAACCATTCACGCCAATCCTGTGGCAATGTATTTGCATCAACTGCATACCCATGGTTCTGCGACGTGATATAACATCGGTTTGTTCCCGCTTCCACACACGGTTGATTCTGACTACGATGACCATACTTGAGTTTGTAGGTATCAGCACCTGCAGCAAGTGCCAGGATCTGAGACCCAAGACATATACCGAGAATCGGAATATTCTTTGATAAAACAGTTCTGACATGCTCAATTGTCTTTTCGCATTTCTTCGGATCACCGGGTCCATTAGACAGAATAATACCGTCAATATCTTGGTCGGTGAAATCATACTCCCAAGGAACACGAATTACCGTAAAATTACGTTTCAGAAATGCATTGATGATACTGTTTTTCACACCACAATCAACAACCATGACTTTCCTCTTACCTTTTAGATACACCACCGGTTCATGGACGCTGACATCGGCGACAAGGTTCTGCTTATTAGGATCATAAAACGATATTTTTTCATGTGCATGGACAATTTTTCCAAGAAGTGTTCCTTTTTTGCGTAACTTTTTCGTCAACTCTCGCGTATCAATTCCATAGATGCCTGGGATATCGTGTTCCTTCATGAATTCAGATAATGATTTCTTTGCATTCCAATGAGAATAATTCTCTGAGTAATCTGCAATGATTAGTCCTTCAATTTGGATTTTTTCAGATTCAAAATATTTCAATAGATTGTCTTCTCGTTCGTTACCTGGTACTCCATAGTTTCCAATTAAAGGATATGTAAGGACTAAGATCTGTCCTTTATACGATGGATCAGTAAGACTCTCCGGGTACCCGACCATTCCGGTGTTGAACACGACTTCTCCAGCAACTGGACGAGAGCTCCCAAATGAGTAGCCAGAAAAAAAAGAACCATCTTCAAGTACAAGTTTTAAGATCATTTTTTTTGGTTCCACGATACAACAGCCTCGCCCGTCAAAATCTTACTGACGTCATTGGATGAATGTATTAATGTTTTAAAAAAATACCTAATTTTTCTAATATACCGTTACGATTTCATGAAATGGCTAATGTCGGTTAGCAGATCCTTTGATTCCCGCATATCTTTTATATACTGATGAAACCGCGGTGCCCTTTTATCTAGGATCACAGCGACACCTCGATCATTCTCATTACGAATCAATCGACCGATCGCTTGAAGCATTTTACGTGCAGCAGGCCCCTGTACGGTGTATTCCCAACCTTTCCCAAACTTCTGATCATAATAGTTCTGCAGACCACGTTGGCGTGCAGTTGGTTTCGGATATGGAATGCCAATAATGACTGCTATCTCGAGTTGTTCTGCAGGGAAATCCATACCTTCGCTGATCCGTCCTCCCATCACGGAGAAAAGTGCGGCACCATCTCCATCATCGTCCCCACAGGATTTGAAATCGGTGACCAGCTCCATGAGCTCTGACTGTGACATGTGTTGTTCCTCTATGTAGAGGCATCGCTGGATCTCCGCGAAATGCCCGTTCTTCCGAAACATCGACAGCGTATTAAAACTAGGGAAGAACACCATGGTATTCTTCTTGAATGTGTTGCAGATACCACTGACATGCCGCCACATTTGAGGCATGATGGTTTTATCTTTCATCAACTCATCATATCTTGTTGTGACATCGCGAACAAAAAAGATCTTCCGATTCTCCGGGGGGAATGGTGATGGATACACCGCAAGTCTGGTTTCTAGGGGAAGACCAAGGGAATCACGGTATTCATCCAATGGTTCAAGCGTTCCAGACATATGGATGCTACAATGGACCTGCTTGAGGATGCCCGTGCCGATTGATGGGTCTAGACAATATGCTTCCACCCGTGGGTTTTTTCCTTCACCAGCATCCAAGACGAGTTTTATATACTGGTCCATCTCAATAGTAATCCACGAACCAAGGAAGAGCCCAAGCTTGTGTAAATAGGAACGAGGGAGTTTTCCATCTTTCTGTTTGTACTCTTGGATTTTTTCTCCGTACGCGAGGAGGTCGCTGACGATATCCTTGAGTGTTTTACTGGTGATCTTCAAGCGTGAGAGAAGTTCAATCTCAAGCTCATGGGAAGGGATGAGCGCATCGTTTTTTTCATGGTTGATTCTTCGTATACCGCCCTCCAAAATTCCGTACACGTAGGTATCTCGCAGGTCGTTGACGACATCCATGAGTTCCTTACAGAACGCAGCAACGGTGATTCTCCCGTCTGCAAGTGAGGGGTTTCCAAAATGGTCTGCTTCCAGCAGGCAGCTGTTTAGCATCCAGGTGCTCAACTCCGCGGAGAACAACTCTCGGAGATAATCAGGGAGGTTGTGTGCCTCGTCAACAACAAGAATCACATCTTCTTCAGAGACAGAAAGCCAGTCAAACAGTTTGATTCGGATCGCTTTGTCAAACACGTAAACGTAGGGAACTACGACGACGAGGGCGTCATGGACGATGAGTTTATTGATCTCATATGGGCAGATTTTTTGTTTTTCACAAGCGTCGATGAATTCTTCTGTAGTAGGTAGGTGTTTCTGTGCCCATGCCATGATTGTTTCAACGCGATCTTTATCGCCAAGGTAACATCGATAGTAGCTGCATCCTTTGCTTTTTCCTGAGACCGCGAGTTTCTTTTGATGGGAGCAGAATTTTGAGAGTTCCTCTGAGCT
>PDVJ01000130.1_pt1 | contig 21661 bp, 25 predicted proteins | sample 1369811 | NCBI WGS metagenome assembly PDVJ01 (sample SAMN07795376, study PRJNA414565) | Alkali sediment metagenome, whole genome shotgun sequencing project. | reverse complement strand
TGATGGTGGGAGGCGGGGAGGGCGCCGCCCAGGTAGAAGCGAGAAAATATCTGAAAATTCCCTATGTGCCCGAATCGAAACCCTGACCATGGGGGAATCCCGCTATCCTTGATTCTGTTCTTGAAAAATAACGTTTATGAATGCGGTTCGATGATTACTTTGAGGGATTCCTCTCCTTCCGCGACGAGCTGAAAACCTTCTCCGGCCTTTTCGAGAGGGAATCGATGGGTGATCATCTTCCATACAGGGACACGACCTGCCCTGATGAGCTCTATGGCAATTACGGAGAGATCCACTCCCGGCTCCGTCGTTGCAAAGCACAGGACTGTTCCGCCGCGCTCCACCGATTTCAAGGCCTGGGCAAATGCAGCCGGTGCGCCGGCACAGACAATAACAAGATCGGCGAGCCTCCCCTTATTGATCTGCCGGACACGTGCAGGGATATCTTCCGTGGCATGCAGAACCGCATCTGCCCCGAATTCCTTTGCCGCGTGCAGCCGGTATTCACTAATATCCGTCGCAATGATGCGCCCCGCCCCGAGGCTTCGGGCCATAAGCAAATGGAGCAGTCCGGAGATGCCGCTCCCCAGAATAAGTATGGATTGACCGGGTTGCAGATTTGCCACCCTCTGCCCGCGGACTACGCAGGCCAGGGGCTCGATAAAGACGCCTTCTTCATAGGACATCTCTTCCGGTAAAAGAAAGACACCACGATCCACATTGAGTCGCGGTATTCTGATGTATTCGGCAAAACCTCCGGGGTCATAGTTTGTGGTATGCAATGTTTCACAGGCGGTATGGTAACCTCTCTGACAGTAATGACAGGTGTTGCAGGGAATGTGATGGGATACAAAAACCCTGTCGCCGATTTTATAGTCCAATACATCTTCCCCTGTCTCGACAATCTCCCCCGCAATCTCATGGCCTAACACCAGTGGTGCTTTGCGGATACGGTACCACTCCATGACGTCGCTGCCGCAGATGCCGCTCGCCATAACCTTGACCAGCAATTCGTCGGGGCCGATCTTTGGCATCGGCATCTCTTCCAGCCTCACATCCCTGTTATTGTAGTACATTGCCACGCGCATCGCCATTGCCCAATCCTTAACTTCCCTCCCCTTGTGGGAGGGATTGAGGGAGGGGAATATTCATAAAACCACGGGTCAATTCATCACGGCTTCTCCCGCTTGAGACTGTGAAACAGCTCCCAGGCTTCTTTCGCGGTATAATTTTCATGGATGATAGATCGCAGGGCTCTTATCATGGCTACCGGGTGGGGATTCTGCCATACGTTTCTTCCCAAATTGATACCTACGGCGCCCTTTTGCATGCCATCATACACGAATTCCATGACTTCCAGTTCCGTTTCACATTTCGGACCACCCGCCATCACTACGGGGACGGGACAGCCGCTTACTACCTTGTCGAAGTCCTTACACCAGTAGGTTTTTACGACCCGCGCTCCAAGTTCCGCAGCAATGCGGGAGCAGAGCGCCAGGTACCGGGCATCCCGCTTTTCCAGTTCCTTGCCGACTGCCGTAACCGCCATGACGGGGATGCCGAAATCCTCGCATTCGTTGACAAGATCCGAAAGGTTTGTCAAGGACTCACGCTCATAATCGCTGCCGACAAAGATGGAAATTCCTACGGCCGCAGCGTTGAGGCGGATTACTTCCTCTATGGACGTAGTAATGCTTTCATTTGCCAGGTCTTTGCCGACCACGCTGGTGCCTCCGGATACCCTGAGAATGATCGGTTTGCTCTCGGCAGGGTCCACTGCCGCGCGCAAGACGCCCCTGGTGACAAAGAGGGCATCGCAATAGGGAAGGAGGGGCGCGATGGTTTCTCCCGGTTTCTCCAAACAGGATGTCGGGCCCTGGAAATACCCGTGGTCTATAGGAAGGAAAAAACAATGGCCGTCAGCCTGAATAAGTTGTGACATGCGATTCTTCATTCCCCAATCCATTTTCAATTCCTCCTTTATCCAAGACATTTATCTTGACAAATATATTTTAATTATTGAATATTTTCAACACAAAGCTGCACACGTTTCGTACAAAAGGAGAGAAGAGAAGAAATCTTTTTGAGGAAAGGAATGGCTATGAAGATAAAACTGATCACCATTTCCATTATTCTTATATTGTGTCTCCCTTGTATCTGTGTTTCGGAAACAACGGAAATTGTTTCGGAGGGTATTTATAACATGGGGGATGGGGAAACACCCATCATCGCAGAAGGAAAGGCATTGGAACAGGCGAAGAGAGTTGCCATAGAACAAGCGGGGACTTATGTGAAAAGTTACTCAAAGATGAAAAACTTTCAGATCGCAGAAGATGAGGTGCAGGTACTGGCATCGGGCATAATGGAAGTGACAGTGCTGGACAAGAAAAGGACTGTGGCGGAAGATGCAATAAAATTCTGGGTGAAAATCAAAGCGCTCGTATACCCGGACAGGATGGAAGTCATGGCAGAAAGGATCAGGGATCATGGTCTTGCTGAAGATTACAGTAAGATGAAGGATGCCTATGAGAAAAGCCAAAAGGAAATCGAGGAACTGAAGAAACAGCTTGCCGCAACGAAGGACGACGCGAACAGGAAGCAAATTGTGGCGAAAATTACGGAACAGGAAAAAACTTTTACCGTAGGACAACGGTTTGATGAAGGAATGCGGCTTGTGATGACAAACAACATGGATGAGGCGATTGCAACTTTTACAAAGGCCATTGCTGCTGATCCGAATGATATCAAAGCATATACCCAGCGGGCAATCCTGTATGCAAAAAAAATGCAGATTGACAGGGCAATCGCCGATTTCAGCAAGGTCATCGAAATCAAACCGGATGATGCCAGAGGATACGCCGGACGAGGAATCACATACAGCAGGATGGGCCGGCATAAGCAGGCCATCGCTGATCTCACCAGGGCGCTTGAACTGCGACCGGAAGCGCCCCCATTTGTCCTTGCCAGGGTTTATATCTCGGTAAATTATTGTGTCTGTGGACGTGGCGATGACCCTTTTTCTCCTTACTTTTTTCCTTCTTTATGGCGGAATGCACCTTTATCTTTTTGCCAGAATAAGGGGGGCCTTCCATCTCAGTTCGGTGGGCGTTATAATCCTGATCATCTTCATGGTGATCATGATACTCGCCCCCGTGCTCGTGCGCATGTTCGAACGGCATGGCTATGAAACGCTTGCCCGTGTCATGTCGTACACAGGCTATATATGGATGGGGATTATGCTCATATTCTTTACCATTTCCCTGCTTCTTGAGCTCTCCCGCCTCCTGATATACACAGGAGGACTTATTCTCCACAGGGATTTTTCATATTTAAAAGTACCTCCGCTCCACGCCTTTATACTGCCCCTCCTTATTTCTCTGGGTGTCAATGCATATGGCTATTTTGAGGCAAAGAATATCAGAATTGAGAACATAACAATCACGTCGGCTAAAATTCCCGAATCGTCAGGCAGAATCAGGATTGTGCAGGTATCGGATGTGCATATCGGGCTCATTGTGAGAAATGAGCGCCTGCGGCGAATGGTGGAGGAGATAAAAAAGCTGGAGCCCGACATCGTCGTGTCAACGGGGGATCTTGTGGACGGACAGCTCAATAATCTCGAGGGCCCTACGGCCCTGTTGCGTGAGATACACCCTCGTCTCGGTAAATTCGCCATCACGGGGAATCATGAGTTTTATGCCGGGCTTCGCCAGTCCGTCGATTTTATGCGGGATGCAGGTTTTGTCGTCCTCAGGGGCGAAGGTGTGAACGTGGCGGGAGAGATCAATATCGCAGGTGTTGATGATCCTGCGGGAGCGCGCTACGGCCTTCCCAGCGGGGTGTCGGAACACCGTATGCTGTCACTACTTTCCGGAAAATATTTCACTCTTCTTCTCAAACACCAGCCGGTTGTGAATGGCGCTGTGTCCGGTTTGTTTGATCTCCAGCTTTCCGGACACACCCACGGGGGGCAGATTTTCCCCTTCAATCTCGTGACGAGCCGCTTTTTCCAGTATCATAGAGGGTACTTCGATTTACCGAATCATTCATATTTGTACGTAAACAGGGGCGCCGGCACGTGGGGGCCGCCGATCCGCTTTTTATCACCGCCGGAAATTACGGTTATCGATCTCGTGCCTGAAAAAAATGCTCAATGAGCATTACTTCTCGTGTGCAAGAAAACCGGGCCATAGGTAATAAAAACCGGTTTTCAGGCTGAAAGGTTCGAGGAGATCCATGCTGATAACTGAAACAGATACATCCTCAGACGCGACGCCGGCGACATTGTAGTAATTATCTTCAGGGAATTCTGCACGGCGATATACGATCACTCTCGCATCATCCGGAACTTTTGCCACCTTTTTTGACTCTTTCACGGCGTCGCTTAAATAGCCGATGGTGTCTACCAGTCCCAGTTTCAACGCATCATCAGCCAAAAAGATACGTCCCGTTGCTACATCCGTCAGTGCCCGCTGATCGAGATTCCGGTGTTTTTGGACTAAGCGTATAAATCGTTCTCCGAAATCATTCACCGCTTTTTGAAGAAGCTTTTGCTCTTCTTCGCTGCTTTCCCGGAAAGGTGATCCCATGTCCTTATTTTTTCCGAACTTCTTCACGTCCACACCCAGGCCGAGTTTATCCATCAAGCCGGTCACTCTGGGCTGAAGGAAAATAACGCCTACAGAGCCCGTGACCGATGTCGGGTGTGCCATGATTTTATCTGCGGGAAGAGACATGTAGTACGCGCCGGATGCGGCAATATCCATCATGGAAATAATTATTTTAGCACCCGTTTTCTCCTTAAATGACATTATTTCGTGGTAGAGAAGATCACTCGCGGTGATCGTGCCTCCGGGAGAGTTTATCTTCAGCAACACCGCCTTGATCTGCTTGTCTTTTTCTGCTTTATTCAGTTGCAACACAACCTGTTCGACCAGGCTCGGCGAGGTACGGAGGACACCTTTTTTGGGCATGTCTGAAATCAATCCCGTTACGGGGATCAGCAGGATCTTATCCTTCCCCACGCCTTCGAGCGTGAACTCCCTGAGAGGTTCCGGTGCTTCCCTGAAAAGCCTGACTTGCGGTCCTGAACATGCCGTAAGAGAAATCAACAGGATTATTATGGTAAGATAACGCGATCGCATAAGATACCCCTTTCTATATCTTGTCAAACATGCCCTGAAGTTCCTTAATCAAGGCGATCTCCATTTCGATGAAGCGGTCGTCGGTGAGGATGAATTCTACCTCGTAATACGTTTGGTATTCCACCGCACTTGTCACATGTTCGACGACCTGCGTAATGGCAATGTCCTTGAGGCCGCCATAATCCGTTGTGCGGGATATTTCCGTCTTGCGGAGGATGAGACGCATAGCCTTTTTTGCGTCTTCGATGGTCTTAATGATGATATCAATCCCCTCCAGCTTTTTCATGGCCCTGATAATTTTTTCGTCCCGTACTTTAATTCTCATAAATCCGCCTCATGTGATGAAATCATGGTGTAGTTCCTTAAGGTACAAGGGAGTGTAGTAAATATGTTGCTGAGTGTCAACAGAATTGAAGAGGATATGTGCCTCCGCTTTTACCGGGGCACTGGATGAAATCATCAGACATGCAGATGCATAGTGTGCACAAATGAATAGTAGATTTAACGGAAAAGAGGAGGTAATATTGGAGATATAAATATAAAAAGGAGAGAGTATATGCGTAAAGCCAAAGATATAATGACAAAGGACGTGATCACCGTTGAGCCGGAGACGGAAGTTACTCACGCCGCGAAATTACTGCTTGAGCACCATGTCAATGGCCTTCCCGTGGTGGATAAAGAGGGACACTTGAAGGGAATTATTTGCCAGTCCGATCTGGTCGTACAGCAGAGGAAGATACCCCTGCCCTCGTTCTTCATCATGCTCGATAGTTTTGTTCCCCTGGCCTCTCCCAAAAATATTGAAAAAGAATTACAAAAAATGTCGGCACTGACCGTGAAAGAAGCAATGACCCCCAATCCAGTGACTATTGGTCCGGAAACCGACCTGGAAGACATCGCCACACTGATGGTGAAGCATACAATACACACTTTGCCTGTTGTGGAGCAAGGCAAGATCGTCGGTATAATTGGCAAGGAGGATATTTTGCGCACGCTTATATCCGGTGAGAAGATATAATACAAAGACTATTCAGAATTTCAAGAAAGCCTATAGGGGGAGGAGCGCATGAAGACAGGAAAGGAATATATGGAAAGACTTCGGGCTATGAAGCCTGAAGTCTATGCATTCGGGGAGAAAGTAGAAAATCTTTTCAATCACCCATGTTTTCGCCCTCCCATCAATGCCCTTGCGCTCACCTATGATCTGGTAACGGAGCAGAGCGATCTTATGACAGCCGCTTCGCCTTTCACAGGAGGAAGGATACACCGGTTTCTTCATATCTGCCTGTCGCCGGAGGACTTGGTAAAGAGAGCCCAGCTTGGCAACTTCCTCACTCCGCATCACGGCGCCTGTGTTGGCGCCAGATGTGCCGGAACGGGCGCCCTCAATGCACTGTTCGCGACGACCTATGAAATGGATAAAAAACTGGGCACGGATTACCATCAAAGGTTCCTTACGTTTTTACGTCATGCGCAGGAGGAAGACCTCGCATGCAGCGGCATGGTCACCGATGCGAAGGGTGACAGATCATTAAGCCCCGGAAAGCAATCTGATCCGGATGTCTATGTGCATGTGATCAAAGTCCAGGATGATGGGATTATCGTGCGAGGCGCCAAGGCCCACCAGTCCGGAGCGGCCATCGCGCATGAGAATATTGTTGTTCCCACAACATCCATGGGACCGGATGAGCAGAAATTTGCCGTAGCCTTTGCCATACCTCCCGATGCCCCCGGGATTGTCCACATTGCGGAAGCGCCTGCCTCCAACGCGAGAAGGTTCGGCGGTGATGAAAGGGATTTCGGGAATTACCGATACGGTGTCCACGGCTCTACCCTTGTCGTATTTAATGATGTGTTTGTTCCTAAGGAAAGAATCTTCATGTGTGGTGAATACGAGTATTCGGGAATCCTGGTGCAAAGATTTGCCGCCTTTCAACGCTTGGCAACGGCGGCATGCAAATCCGGCCACTGTAATCTTATATGTGGAGCGGCGGCAGTGGCTGCAGAATATAATGGCTGCGAGAAAATGGCGCACATCCGTGACAAACTTACGGAGATGTCCTTCCAGTCAGCATTGGCCTTTGGTTCGGCAATCGCGGCGGGTTGCCTGGCTGCGGCCACCCCCTCCGGGGTGTATGTGCCGCATGCGCTCATGGTCAATGCCGCGAAAATGCAGGCGGCAAAAGCCGTGTGGGATGCATCGCAATTGGCCTGTGACATTGTCGGAGGTGTTGTCTGTACGGCGCCGACGGGGAAGGACTTTGATAACCCGGACATTGCCCGGTATGTGGATAAATACTTTAAGGGGAAAGCGGACATATCCACGGAGGACAGAATCCGGATAGTCCGACTTATAGAATACCTCGCAGGACAATCCTCTGTCGTACCTACGGAATCCGTGCATGGCGCAGGGCCGCCCGCAACGCAGCGATTAATGATCCGTGCGGCAACCAATATTGACTATCTGAAAAAGTGTGCCTGCGTCATGGCTGGTATTAAAAGAGGTGAGACAAAATAAATCCGATCGTATGTGCATTCAGCAAAAAAATCGTGAATTAGCTGTTTAGATGTTTATTGTACTGACCGGTCTTGAATTATTAACTCCAATCCGCCTTTTTCCAATAACGTTACTACTTCTTTGTGGCCCCTTCTTGCCAGGGCTGAGTCAGGATAGTCTTTCATATAATAAAAATGGTCCTCATCACGCCTCCCACTTTTATCACACTTATAGACGCGGGTTATATATTGCTTAGGCGGGACAGAATTTATTATTATACTTTTGTATATTGGATCTGACTCATCTTTCCAGACCCGCGTTGTCAATACACAGTAATAGTCCCAGGGCCACCACCTTGCTATGATTGTACAATCAACCTGTGGGAGTTCCGGCCATAGAGTATCAAGCACCCAACGTGCATTCATTATTTTCAAGACCTATACATTACATTAACATAGAGAGGTTAATAAAAAAAGGCACTCCAGCATATGATAAACCATATAGAGGAGCGCCTCTTCCTTTCCGATCATAAACTTATAAAAGCTTCACGTTTGCTGCTGCCGGGCCTTTTGCACCCTGTTCAACATCAAAACTGACACGCTGACCTTCATGTAACGTCTTAAAACCTTCAGCCTTAATAGCACTGTGATGAACAAACACATCGCCGCCGTCATCTTTTTCAATGAATCCGAAGCCTTTATGTTCATTAAACCATTTTACTTTACCTTCTGCCATCGCTTTCATCCTCCTTTCTCAAAATTATATTAAGTCGGATTGCCACAATGACAGACAGAAAAAGGCCACCAAGACTAAAAAGCTTGGTGGCCATCTTTGCACTTCAAAATGTTTTATCCAAACTTATATCTTGCTGTCAGTTTATGATGCCCTTGAGCGGAAGTCAAGAATTTTTATTTAATTATTTCAATAATTTTTTCTGCGATTTTAAGATTAGCGTCCATCGAGAAAGCAGGGCTTTTGTGGCACCTTCTCCTTGACACAGGATCATTTTGCCCTATACTTGTACCATCTAAAGGCAGGTGCCTGGAAAATGCTGGAAAGTTTACAATATTAATCCGCCAAAAATATCAGGACCTTGAGGGAAGGCGAAGCATGAACGAAGACTTAACAGAGAAACTGTCACCCGAGTCGTGCGCGAGTAGACTATTTGAAATAAGCGGCACAAAATTTGACATTGACGTTGCTTCTGACCTATGGCCGAGAATTTTACAGCATAAATGGCTCATGTCTGAAAAACTTGGTCGTGATGTGGGCTTGCGGGTTGCATGCATCGATTTTCTCGAAAATATAGAGCAAGCCTGTGAGGAATACCTGGCCTATAAACGGAACGACATCCTGAATGAGATGGGGGCCCAGACCAGCAGAAAAGAAATATGGGATACCATCTCCGATTCGCAGCCCCCAAAACAGTTAGTCCAGAGGAAAATAATACTTCCCCTGACAGAGCGGGATCTTTCGAAAAAGCATGGGGTTGTTCCTCCCAAGACCATTATTTTCTTTGGACCGCCCGGTACGGGAAAAACTCATTTTGCCAGAGCAATAGCCGGGGCCCTTTCCTGGTGGTTCATTGAAATTGCTCCAAGCATGCTGATGGCTGAAGGAACCGAAAGGATGGGCGCTAATCTGCGCATGATAATGGAAAAGGCACGAAACCTTGAAGAGGCCGTCATTTTTATCGATGAGTTTGAAGAAATTGCAGGCAGTCGGGATGAGGCGAGCCGAATTGATAAATCTATTACCAATGAGTTTCTCAAGCAGGTCCCGCTGCTTAAAAACCAGGGCAACAATGTTCTCCTCATTTGCGCTACCAATTACATCAGGCAACTGGATGCCGCGCTGCTTCGCCCGGGAAGATTTGATTGTATTATTCCGGTGGGTGGCTTGAACGAGGATGAGAGAAAAACTATTCTTGAATACTACCTCTCCAGGCTTCATACGGAAGATGACGTCTCAATTTACACCTGCTGATATGGAATATCTCTTCCAACAGGTCGCGCAGTTTGCCTTTGAACAGGAACTTGCCACGAAGCGTGATTATCTGGTATCTACGGAAACTATTTTTGAGATTATACCAAAAATCCGTCCGTCTCTGACTGATGAAATCATCGAAGAGTTTGAGAAAGACAGCATCACCTATTCCCGCGTTTAAAAGACGCATCTGCCTTATCTGATCACTTGCATCCAATTAGTCTGTGAGGGGCATCCCTTTCTTGTCGATGTATATCAATTTTCCTTCGCGTGTGACCTGGGCTCGCCCCTTGTTGAAGTTCTTGACAGAGTCGAATTGTGCCGCAATGGCAATGTTTCCTTTTCGATTGATATATCCCCATTTTCCCCCTTCCCAGAAATGGTGTTCTCCTATCATTTTCTTACTGCATCCGGTACAAAAAGCTGCCAATCCTTCCTGAAAAGGGGCTGCGAAATCAAATTTCGGCTTTATGACGACCTTTCCTCTTCTGTCGAAGAAGCCAAACTTGCCTTCTTGTGTAAACCGCGCCAATCCTTCTTGAAAGGGATCGGGACCATTATCAAATACAAAAGGTCTGATTATGATGGTTCCTCTTCTGTTAATATAGCCCCAACCGGCATCATCGAGAACCGCGGCAATTCCTTCCGGGGAAACATCGTGGGCTGCGATGAATTTGGGTGCAATGGCTACCTTGCCCTGGGCATCCTGATAGCCCCATTTCCCCTCTTGCTCAAAGGGAACCCATTGTTGCCGGGCCAGAACGCCCGGAGCACACAGAAACAGGAACAATGAAACAACAAGAGCGCGAACAACGATTTTCATAACACTATGCCTCCCCTTCTTGCAAAATAGGTACTTCCATCCCGGGATGGTGTAAAATTACCGCCTAAATTTACCGCATAATGAGCGAACACACCAAGGATTATTTTGTTGCAACGGGGTTTTATGGTGAAACAATATTTAATATCAATCAATTCTGGGAATTTCGATGCAAAGAAAAACCGATATCATACCTTGTGGTTTATTGAGGGGTGAGATATACAGTACCAGTGATTTCATTATACCAATCCTTTAGAGGGTACTCTCTCTGATTCCCCAGTGATGACGCGCGTATATCACCTCGGAGAAAGGCATATAGTATGGAAAAAAAGGGTGTGGGATTTTGGTTGGGCATGATAATGCTTGCCGCATTGACCATCTGCTGCGCATACCTTGCTTTTTTGGGAATGCAGGCAGGCGACAGATCGGGACCCTGGCTTTTTGTAGCCTTTGCGTTTCTGTTCGGCATACCTCTTCTCTTTGGAATATTACCTATGGTATCCGCAAAAAATCCCGCGTTCAAACGCCTGCACGACAAAGCCATAGGCGCTGATCATCCGCGGACTACTCGATTTGTACCCCATTGGTTCATGATGACGGCGATTATCGTCATGGGTCTTGTTCTTTTGTATTGGCTTATCGCGGGAATATTATCACTGATAGGGCGTTGAAGGAATATTCAGGGTAACGAAACAACATGAAGGGTCTCACATTTGCACAAAAGTCAATTATTCGAATGTATCGGCCGCTCGTGTGGCTTCGGGCTTTCAAGGAGCGGCGAAGAACTCCAAAATTTGAAAAGGGTGCCGTTTCTCATCCGATACCGAAAACCGGTCTGAACTTACACATCATGAGTTTTAATATTCGTTGCGGGACGGCAAAAGATGGAAAAAATCACTGGATATTTCGCCGCAACCGGGTACACGAGATATTGAATTATTATCGCCCGGATGTTTTGGGCCTGCAGGAAGCATTAGACTTTCAAATTTCCGCAATCCGTACCATGCTTCCGGGATACGAGATGGTAGGTATTGGAAATTTGGGTGGAAGCAAGGGTTTGCATAATGCTATTTTTTATGATTCGGCGCGGTTCTCCCTGTCTGCGGAGGGCACCTTTTGGTTTTCTAATACCCCCGATATTCCTGGATCAAAAGGGTGGGGGAATATCATCCCTCGCATCTGTACCTGGGTGCGGCTTATTGAGAAAGCCTCTCAGCAGGCTTTTTATTTCTATAATGTCCATCTGGATCATATTTCCCTGCGTTCACGAAAAAACAGCGTTGTTTTTTTGACCAGGCACATTCATACCCGGTCTTCTCCGGACCCGTTTATACTGGCGGGTGATTTTAATGCCGTAGAAAAGAGTTCACCCATACAATATTTACAGGGCAATATGCCTTTAAAAATCAAGAAAAGAGGGAACGTAGTGAACCCCGAACCGCTGGTGGACACGTTCCGGGCGCGATACCCGCATCGTCGTAATGTCGCTACCTTCCATGGGTATCGAAGAGTATTTTTCCGGTTCAAGCTTGATTATATTTTTGTCCCCTCATCAGTACGCGTCCACGACGCGAACATTATTCAGGTGCGGTGGAAAAAGTATTACCCCTCTGACCATTTTCCGCTGTATTCCCGAATTCACATGGGTCCCATGTGAGCGATTACATGAAATTAATTGGCGGGAGCGGCGTGAGGATTTGAGGATAAAAATGTTACCAGCTTATTCCCATTGATCTCAACATCCTTTGACAACCTTCCTGCCCCATCCCATTTTTCTTTAAGGATCTGAGTCTGTACAACGCCCGCTGTTAAAGCCGTAATTTGATCCTTTCTTAATTGAAAATTTACAATTTCTGTATGGCTTTCAAGATAGGTTCCAAGTTCTTCCAATAATATTCTTTTCACCTGTTCGAGGGCGATGGACCGTGAGGATACCTTGCTGTCGACTTCCCATGCACATCACTACTTGACCTGAATAAACCTTTCAAACCATTCAATCACTTTATCAATGGAAACGCCCTTTCTTGTTATCGCCTGTACAGAAAACAGCGTGTATGTTCCTGTTGACCGTGAACATACGTTCCCCTTTTCATCATAAATAATGCCCTCCGTTATGGCCTCCTGACCTTCTTTCACATCCAGGACCTTTCCTTCAACCATAACTTCTTTACCCACCCGAACGGGTTTAATAAAATCAACGGTCATTGATTTTGTTAAACCGAGGGATTTCAGTGAATACATCATTGCTCTGGCCATAATTTCATCGAGGATGGTCGATAAGACTCCGCCATGAACCAGATTTTCCCAGCCGGAAAGATGATCGGGAACAGTTACCCAGGAATAAATCGATGAACCATTTGTATAAAATTCCATTTTCAAACCGGACGGGTTCATCGGTCCACATCCGAAGCATTTGTAATCCGTCATGCTAGGCAATAGCGTGCAGTCTTCTTTTCTGATCATGAATAACAAACTCCTTTCGCACTTCCCATTTCCGGAATGGCATATGAGACGCTGTTTTGCATTACCACTTGGCGTAGTGTTCTTCCGTAAAGCCGGAAACGTTTTGCAGTTCCCAGACCTGATTTCCGTCCCGTAATGTCCCTTCAAACCGGCCAAAGGGCTGGTGAAATTTGCTCACGATAAGGCCGGCATTTATATTCGCTGAACGCTTGCCCTCTGGTAGGAACTGGAGCCGGACCCGGCCGTCGTTCGATTTGATGTGCCAGGGCTTCATGATGTCTACGTCATCATACCGGAAATCCACGACATCAGTCTTGACAAGGCGGCCATTGACCCAGAATACGTTTTCTGTAAAACCCGTTTCGTTGACCCCCTGGACAAGATTGAAGCCGATGCGGTTTCCTTCCCTGTCTATACCACCGCCGGAGGCCCAGTTCCAGAAGGTCTGGCGGGCAAGGTAGCCCAGGGTATAGTCCTGGACGCCGAAAGATTGCATTTCCTGGATATCCCACGACACGCCCTTGTGGCGTATTGTCCCCCGGACGGGAATACCTGCTTCCTTGTGGGTGTAGTTAAAGCCTTTCAGACCCGTTCGGGTTAGGCAGACAAGAGGTTCCCTGTACTTGCGAAACGAAAGGCTGACGGAAAGCTCTCCCTTGACGGTCCCCTCGACGGCAATGGTTTCGGGATCGCTCGTCATGCGGACCGCTGTTTTCCCGCTCTCGAACGTAATTCCACCTGTGAGCGAAGTTCCTTCGAAGATCGCAGCACCCCCGCCAGGTGTGAGGATTTCATATTCGCTGATCCGGGCGCTCCGGCGTTCAAAGAGATAGGCAAACAGAGTGCACATGTAGCCGAGGCGGACGACGGCTACGCCGAAAATGATGTCGTTGTTGCAGACACCGAGGTATTCCCATCGCTTGATCCGGTACTTCAAAATCCGGCTCCTGGCGAAAGATGTGCCGCTTTTCTGTCCGTAGGGACGGAAATCTTCCAGATTGAGGGATGTCAGAGGTCCACTGTAGATGCCGAAACGGGGCCGCCCATCGATGCCGATCAAGGAACTTTCATGTGCTGTAATCATCGTTTTCCCTTCATGTGGTTTAGGGATCTTGCCTTCACCCGCATAATATTTATTTACGCACCGCTTCTTCGTGCGTATCTGACCAAATGGACCGGGCAGCCATGATTATCATGAATTGGGCAATGAAATACAGGCTGATGTTGATTACCCGTCCATAGGGGACGGCCATAAGGAATTTGTTGAACGCCAGAACCACATCGGAGGCGATAAATATAAGGGCGCCCCAGAACAGCCGGTTGTTTTTGGCGGGAACCAGGAGCGCTCCGATGCTCATTGTGACAATCACCACAATGTAGAGCACCACGGGGCCGTACAGACCCGGGGCTATGCCGCGGAAGATCCATATCATCACGCCGGCGAAAAGGACAAGCCCCGCTATCATTACTTTGCCGAATCTCTCAGGGCGTTTCGCATACCGTAAGAATAAGACGGTGTAGAAAAGATGAGCCACAAGAAAGGCCACCAGTCCGAAGATAAAAATGTTTGCGAATGGCAAATCAAGCAGAATATCTCCGCATACGGAGCAAAACAGGGCTCCGGTCAGGCAGATTCTGACAAAACCCCGCACATCCCGAAGCACCAAAACCATCAACGTGCTCACCGGAATGGCTTTAAGAACTGTGCGGCCGATACCGGCCATATCCATTGCCAGGAGCACCAGAAATACTGACGCTGCCGCTACATAAATAAAGATGAATCCGCGGAATTGCGGTGTTGTTATTGTGTTTATTGTATTCTCCTTATGCCGGTAATGTTTACATAATTATCGCCTGTTATAGAATGGGATTGCCTGCCTTAATCCATTTACACAAAAGCCCCTCGCAAGGATGTTACTTCTTCCGAGGGGCTTTATCAAGCCGTAATGCCGTCTTGTCTCGAAGCTGTAGTCAGCTTTCTCAATTATTATGTCTTCTCGGTTAAATTCTCGGTCTTCAAAGAGGTGCCTTTCAACACCAGGACCTTGATAAGGTTATTCATTTTTTCCCACCAGTGACATGACTCCAATAAGGTCATCACGGCTTCTTTCCTTGATTTTAGAATAACGCTTTCCATGATTTTTGTCAAGGTGTTTTTGGAGAATTAAACAACCTGTGATTCCCGTTATCCGTTGACAAAGAACCGTCTTTCTCTTATATGCTAAGCTATGAAAGCGAGACCCGTACCGATTCTTACTGGCGCCGCACAGTATACCCAGCCGAAAGACGCGAACCCTGCCCTTGACCCTCTTGGCCTCATGGTCAAGGCAAGCCTTGGCGCCTTCGCCAGCGCCGGAAGTAACGCGTTACGATCTGTCCTGGATACGGTCTGCGTGATCAACAGCTTTTCCCGGGACGATGAATATCTGCCGCGTGCCCTCAGTAAAACACTGGGCATCACACCTGAGCATGCGATCTATTCGCTCATCGGGGGCAATTCACCCCAGATGCTCGTGAATCGCTTTGCACGGGACATTGCCGCGGGCAGGAGACGGGCCGTCCTGCTCACGGGCGCCGAGGCGATCTATTCAATGTACAGAGCATCAAGAAGCAGGACAGTTCTTGATTGGCAGGATAATGTGACGTTTCAGCATCTCAGAAAAAAGAATCTGCCCGCCAGTTTTGATACCCTTCTCCGTATGGGGTGTGAACACGAGAGGGAAATCCTCGAGTCATCAGGTGATGCCTACGATGAGCCCAACAATGCCGTTGAAGAGGCCTACGATCTTTTTCTGCCGCAGTTCATGTATCCCTTTTTCGAAACTTCCCTCCGCCATGCATCAGGAAGGAGCGTCGGGGAACACCAGCGTTATATGGGACGCCGGTATGAATCCTTTTCCCGTATCGCTTCCCAGAATCCCTATGCCTGGAGCCGGAAGACATACTCTGCGGAGGAGCTGACAACAGCTACCCCGCAGAACCGCTACGTCGTCTATCCCTATACCATCCGCACCATGGCCAACATCAATGTGGACCAGTCGGCGGCCCTTATCATGATGAGCGATCGGGATGCGGATGCCCTCGGCATTGACCGTTCCACATGGGTATATCCCATGGGAGGAGCAGAACTGAGCAACATCTGGCATGTGTCTCAGCGGCCCAGACTCGACGATTCCCCTGCCATAACGGAAGCGGCAAGGCTTGCCCTGAAGCAATCCGGACTCTCCCTGTCTGACATCGGCATCTTTGACCTCTATAGCTGTTTCCCCTCAGCCGTGGAGATTTCCCGTCGGGCTATCGGTATTCCCGAAAACGATCCGAGATCCCTGACTGTAACCGGCGGGCTTGCCTCATTCGGAGGGCCCGGCAATAACTATACGATGCACGCCATTGCTTCCGTAGTGGACCGTATTCGCCATGACAGGCGCCTGAAAGCCATGGTAACGGCCAACGGCTGGTACAATTCGAAACACGCCATCGGTATCTACGGCGCGGAACCCCCCGACTGCCCCTGGGAGGATCGCGATGATTCCGCCGTACAGAAAACCATTGACGCAGAGGCCCTCCCTGAGCCCATTGAACGCGCGGAAGGCATTCTCACGATAGAAGCGTATATGATTCGCTACGATCAACACGGGCGGCCGGAGCGGGCCACAGCTATCGGCCGGTTGCAGGATGGTCGTCGGGCGCTGGCGGATGTCAGGGCGGATATCGGTGATCTCAGGAAGCTTGAACGTATCGAACTTGTAGGGAAGACCGGAGAAGCGCATTATGATGCGGTATCAGGCCGCAACTGGATAACATTCTCCGCGTACTGAACCCGAAGCAACCACCCTCACTTTACATCCCTAACCTGTTTGCCCCTCTCACCCTTTGTCATTTCGCAGAAACGCAGTCACTGAGAAAATTTCCCCCATGTCATTCCCGCGGAAGCGGGAATCCACGAATAGAGACAGTTTACGACAGTTTCGCAAGGATATTCCTCCTTCTATAAACGCAGGCTTAGCGAGAACAGGAAGAGAGCAAATGAATTTAAGAAAATGATTATTCTCCATAATCGTTGCTGTTTTCTATATGCAAGTGCATCAAATCTTGATACATAAAACCGGATTTTCATTCTATTAAACAAATTAGAGCACTGTAAGTGATAAAAATAGCGCGTGCATCAAATAGTCTGACAGCAGACATCTTAGGCGGCCTTACGGCTATGCTCGTGGCGCTTCCTTCGGCCATCGCTTTCGGGATCATCATCTATTCTCCTCTCGGCGCACAATATGCCGGCAATGCTGCTGTTGCCGGTATGATCGGTGCGGTTGCCCTTGGGCTCATCGCGCCTCTTTTTGGCGGCACGCCGCGTCTCATTACAGCCCCTTGCGCCCCTGCGGCCGCCGTACTTGCTGTTTTTGTCGGCCAACTTGTCGATGGCGGCGCCATGCCGATGGAGGCTATCCCCTTTTATGTGGCCCTGGTAGCCCTTTTTGCCGGTATCATTCAGTTTTTGGCAGGGCGCTTCGGCGGCGGGAAATTCATTAAATACATTCCTTACCCCGTCGTCGCCGGGTATTTGAGCGGCGTCGGGATTTTGATTCTCCTGGGACAAATGCCGAAATTATTGGGGCTGCCGAACGGACTCACCCTCTTGCAAGGCGTTTTACAACCTGTTTTTTGGAGCGGACCAAGCATATTCATCGGGCTTGTCACTATTGCGGCCATGCTGCTGGCCCCCAGGGTCCTCAAGCTCATCCCTGCGGCTATTGTCGCGTTGCTTTTTGGGATCGGCGCCTATTTCGCTCTGGCTGTCTTAAACCCCGCGCTGCTCACTATCACCAATAATCCCCTGATTATCGGTCCAATATCGTCGTCGGGGCTGGAGGCATCCCAAGCTGCCATGAGCCAGTGGGCCCATCTTGGCCTCATGAATGTCAGGGACTTCACCATGATCCTCGTCCCGTTTCTCACCCTGGCGGTCCTTCTTTCCATCGATACCTTAAAGACATGCGTGATCCTCGATGTCATGACCCAGTCCCGCCACAACTCCAACAAAGAACTCATAGGCCAGGGTCTCGGCAACATCGCTTCGGCCCTGGTGGGAGGCATTCCCGGTTCGGGAACTATGGGCCCTACTCTGGTAAACGTAGCCAGCGGCGGTCAAACGCGGTGGTCGGGCGTGTTTGCAGGCGTTTTTGCCGGGGTAGTCTTTCTTCTCCTCGGAAACCTTATGGCCTGGATCCCCCTTGCCGCTCTGGCGGGTGTCCTCATTGTCATTGCCGTTCGCATGCTCGACAAAAACAGCCTGCAATTGCTGAAACATAAATCAACCATCTTTGATTTCCTAGTGATACTGGCGGTTGTGATCTCTGCCGTAAGCATGAGCCTGATCGTTGCTGCCGGCGTCGGGACAGCAATGGCAATTGTCCTGTTTCTGAGGGAACAGATACGTTCCTCTGTCGTCAGGCGGAAATTCTTCGGCAATCAGAAGTTTTCCAAAAAACGCCGTGTAACGGAGGAACTTTCCATCCTGGAATCGCAGGGGAAAGGCACGATCATCTGCGAGCTTCAGGGACAGCTGTTCTTCGGTACGACGGATCAACTCTTCACTGAACTCGAATCGCATCTTGCCGAGTGTTCGTTTGTGGTGCTGGATATGCGGCGTGTTCAATCTCTCGATTTTACGGCCGCCAACATGCTCAAACAGATCCACAACCGCGTCAAAGAAAAACAAGGCTATCTGGTTCTTGCTTCAATCCCGCTGAATCTCCCTACGGGCCAGAATGTCAAAGCATATCTGGCAAGCCTGGGCTTTACGGAAACAGGCATGAACCTTAAATTTTATCCGGACCTGGACTCGGCCCTGGAATGGGTTGAGGACGAGATCATCACCACATCATCCGCCGCCGGCAAGGACGCCCGCCGTGCCCTGACCTTGCGGGAATTCGAATTTTTCTCCGGTTTTCCTGATGCAGCCGTAGAACAGCTTTCGGTCTCCATAACAGAGAAATCATTTCACCCCGGGGAGAAGATTTTCTCTATGGGAGACAAAAGCGACCAGATCTACTTTGTCCGTAAAGGGGCAGTAAAACTTGTCCTGCCATTGACAGGGGAAATGATTCACCATCTCCTGACCGTATCCAGGGGAGATTTCTTCGGTGAGATGTCCTTCCTTGACAAAGGGACGAGATCCGCCGATGCTATCGCGGCAGATGATGTCATGCTTTACATCCTCTCACGAAACCAGTTTGAAAAGATTAACGAGGCCCATCCCGAAATCGCCGGAATATTCTTTGAACGTCTGGCATCCGCCATCTCGCAACGCCTGCGGCTGACAAATATTGAACTGATGGCCCTGGGGGAAGGTTGATGATGGATTATTCCCATTGAATGACCCGTTCGCCACTCTCCTATATGCCTTGTGCATCCTCTAAGAGCCATTGGAAGATATCCGGAAGGCGGGCCTGCCATGCCTCCTCGTTGTGGAAATGATTCTCTGCGATGACATGGCGCAGTTCATGATCGCCCATGCCAAGACTTTTCAGATAGTGGTAAAAATTGTTCGTCGCCTCAACGTAATCCAGATAGAGGTGAGATAACCAGTATTGTTCGCGCGATCCCGCATCCATGTAAATCTTGCACCAGCGTCCGGTGGGACTGTCCCAGAAACGGAATATCTCGCCGCCCGCCCACATAACCGCAGGGGAAACGGCGCCAATCCGGCCGAAAATATCCGGGTGCAATTTGACTGTCACGAGGCTCATCAAACCGCCAAGGCTCGATCCCATCACACCGGTCCAATGGGGCTCCGTAAGGGTGCGGTAGCTCTGATCAATAAACGGCTTCAGGTGGTTCACCAGGAAGTCGACGAACAGCCATCCGCGCCCGCCGCTCCCGACAGCCGGTTCCCGCCAGGGAGAATATTCCGAAAAGCGGTCAGGCAGGTGATCGACGGCAACGATGATCCAGGGCGGGATTCGACCTTCCATGACGAGCCGGTCCATGGTCGTGTTCGCGCACCATGTATGATAAAGGGCCGACTCCGGATGGCTGAACACATTTTGTCCGTCAAGCATGTAAAGCACCGGAAGGTGCCGTTCCGGTGCTGAAGAACAGGCATCCGGGGTATAGATGCGCAGCGTTCTTGCCGTCCTTTCCGGATAGGAATAAAAATCACGGATAATCCGAATGTCGCTCATGTCTGCTCTCAGTGAATAATGGGCAGGTTTTTGTTCCAACCTTTATTGGGTATTTACGCCTAAAACCTTTTTTATCGAACACTTACTAAACAAATAGAACCGTCTTCTTTTTCCACGATTCGTGCTATTTGCATACTGCCTATCATGGTGTAAAATTACAATGCAAATTTACAGCAGCATACATATCAAATAAATCAAGAATTTTTTCATTGTTGTCACGAAATGTTTATCACGAAAATAGAATTTTGATGTCATTCCGGGCTTGACCCGGAATCTATCTTTCTTTGTTCCTTGAACCTTTAGACTTGTCTCTCTTCTATTTTGTCATTCCCGCGCAGGCGGGAATCCAGTATTTTTGAATCATGTATTCCGGCTCTCACACGCATGACCAATCCATTAATACGTGTATTTACTTGCCGGAGTAATAATAACACGATAAGATAGCCATCAACTTTTAACCAAAAAAGATAAATAGAAAGGAACGCTATGACCGCACCCCCACTCCTTGAAATATTCTCTGATTACGTGTGACCGTGGTGCTATTTCATTACGGTGCGTATTGATCGACTGAAGAAGGAATACGAAGTTGAAGTCAAATGGGTCGCCTTCCCCCTCCACCCTGAGACCCCGGAAGAAGGCCTCACCCTTGCAGAGCTCTTTGCCGGCAGGGCTCTGGATATTCCTGGCATTTTGCATCGACTCAAGCAGGTAGCGGGGGAGCTTGGTCTGCCCCTGGCCGACCGCACAAAAACTTACAACAGCCGCCTGGCCCAGGAACTCTCAAAATGGGCGGAAGCCGAAGGGAAAGGTGATGAATTTCACAACGCAGTCTTCCGGGCCTATTTCGTGGAGGGTATGAACATTGCCAAAGTGGATACGCTCGTCGGCCTTTCCGAATCCATCGGGCTTTCGGGTGACGAAGCCCGGCGCGTCGTTCAGGAGAGAACTTTTCGGGAAGAGGTGGATGCCGACTGGACGCGATCCCGGGTCCTGGGGATAACGGCCGTTCCTACCGTAATCATGGGTGCACGGGGTATTGCGGGTTTCCAGCCCTACGAGGTTCTGGAACAATTCCTGAAAAGCTGTGGGGTTGAAAAAACAACATGAACCTTTCAGATATGCGCTTTCCCCGGCAGCTGGAGGCCGATGGCACCGTCGAGGTCATCCGTCGGGCATTGATGGCCCGTACCGTAAAACTGTGGCCTGGCGGTGAGCTTGATGTCTCCATAATCACGATGAGTGACCCGCTGAAAAAAGTGTTGCAGAAGGCCAGGCTCAAGGGTCAGATTCGCTGCGGATTCGAGGCGATCTTTGATAAGCTGGAGAGCGAGAGAAAAGGGATTGCGAATGTAAGGGAACGCAAGGACGGTCCCTATGGAGATCGGGTTTCACGGCTGCTTTTATTTTCCAACGACGGCGCTGAGCGTTTTTATCGGCATATTGAACACCTTTTACAGGCGCACGCCCCCAGGTTGCTGGGGTGTCTCCTGGATATCAACGGCAGCGCCCTGGGCAATGTGATCACCGGCAAAGACAAGATGATCAAACTCGTGATGGCAGAACA
>PDVJ01000129.1_pt1 | contig 21728 bp, 23 predicted proteins | sample 1369811 | NCBI WGS metagenome assembly PDVJ01 (sample SAMN07795376, study PRJNA414565) | Alkali sediment metagenome, whole genome shotgun sequencing project. | reverse complement strand
AGGGCGGGCAGGACTGGAAAAGCGGTGACATTTGTCGCACCCAAGGACTTTACCAAACTCCGGGAGATCCAGCATTACGCAAAAATCCAGATCCCCCGCATGCCAATTCCTACGCAGAGTGACGTGGCAGAAACACGTACCCGCACGATGCTTGAAAAGGTGCGTGAGATTATCAAGGCGGGAGGCGTGGAACCTTACATCCGTATCATCGAGCATGAGACTGAAGGTGACCTCAGTACTATTGATATTGCTGCGGCACTCCTCAAGATGCAGATGGAGCAGGGCAGCGAGGAAGCACCGGAAAAGCTAAAAGAGATGGATTTCGCTGACACAGGAGCAGAAGCCGGTATGGTCAGGTTCTTTTTAGGCGTGGGCAGGATGCATAACGTAGCACCAAAAGACATTGTCGGGGCGATTGCCGGTGAGACAGGGATACCAGGAAAGGCCATCGGTGCGATACGGATCCTGGACTCCTATTCCTTTGTCGAGGTACCCCGTGAGCATGCGACCGAAGTCTATACCATCATGAAAGAACGGACAATCCGCAACCAGCCTACCGGGATCGAGCCGGCATCCGGGAAGCGGGCGTAATACCGGTTCCTCTTTTTTTATTCCTGTACTCTCATAAAAAAAAGACACAAGCATCAAATACCCCGCCCATATAATTATCCGGTATGAATAAGATCCTGGTAATTACATCAGCACTCGTGCTCTGCGCAGTGCTTGCCATGGCAGCCGGGTGCACGCAGCCTGCGGCACCGGTAACACCAACCCCAACACCGGCAGCAACCACAGCAGCAGCAACACCCAAAGCCTCATCAACATCAGTTTCTTCGACGCCCGGGCCTACCCAGACCCTGCCTGAAGCGTGGTACATCGAGGTTCAGGTCCAGAGCAATGGTTTTGCCCCGGATCCACAGATAATCACTACGGTGCGGGGCGGTAAAGGGCTCAATTTTATCCAGCAGGTTGATGTCAGAGTCACAAGGTCTGACGGTATAGTGGAGAACGGGAATATTCTTAAACCGCTGAAAGTCGGGGATTCTGTGTCTCTGGCCAGCACTACCGCACCCGGGTATGCTGACCGTGCAGAAGTCTGGGCGACTGATCCTCAGGGAACTAAGGTTAAGATCTTCGATGACTACGTACCGTTCAGGACATACAACTAATCTTTTTTCCCTTTTTTTTCTATTCCATTGGATTCATGATTCAGTTTTTTCGCCAGATTATTTTCATGAGGAGCCGGATCATTACGATGAAAATACCACCAGCCTTATTTGATAAAATAATTGCCTGGTGCAAATCCGAGGGCCAGGGAATATACAACAACGACGCACATCATCTCAAACGGCATGATGCAGGGAGTGTTATTGCAGATTTCTTTTAAGATTACTTTTCCGGTAGCTTATTCGTGATCAGGCAGTGTTTCACTTTTTTCCTGACGGCATCTTCAAGACCGGCGATAGTCCGGATATCCCTCACCGAATCGATACGGTCAATCAGGATCTCCCCGGCAGGTGTAATGCCAAGATTTCTTAAAAACGCCGAAATTACCTGGGTGACACAGGTAAAATTCTCCTCCCCTTTTCTCCCGGCGACAGAAAAGATCAATCCTTTTTGTCCTGTCCGGCCTCCTGCCAGTATTCGCTCAGCATGGTATGCCTGACACCGGTCAATGAGCAGCTTGAGCCCGCCGGGAACAGTGTTGGTGTAGACCGGAGTACATATAACGAGGAGCGATGCTTCCCTTATAGCACCTATGATGTTTCCCATATCGTCGTCAAAGACACAGGTGCCGGTATTATAACACTGGTAGCACCCGATACAGCACCGGATATCCATGTCATGAGGGTAAATGACCTGAGCCGTCCTGCCGAGTTCATGCGCTGCATCAACTGCCCAGCCCGCAAGGATACCGCAATTCCCCAAAGCCCGCGGGCTTCCCTGGATTACGACGAGATCCGAGGTGAGAGCTGCCTCACGTTTTTGTACCCCCTGGCGGTGATTCAGGATAAAATCCAGGGGATTGTTCCGGATTTCACGTTCCCATTCATCTGCGGTTTGATTTGCAACAGCCTCTGCAGCAAGCGGGACAAGCGGGGAATATTCAAAGGAATTGGTGCGGAATACAGAAATTATCCGCTCCCCGTCATTAGCGGTCAGGGTATACCTTATCATCCCGGGATAGAGCGCAGAAAAATCTTCAGAATCCAGGATGAGAATATACCGCTCCTTTCCGGCATTAATTTCAAGAGTTCTGACACGTTTCCGTATCGGTTCCATCAGGCTTACTATCACGTATGAAGACTAAAATGCTGTGCTGTTCTATGAATTTTTAAAAAATGATTCAGATGCCAGAGGATACTTTTGAGCTGCACAGCACGGATACTCTCGCAAAAGCAATAAGGTGCGCCGCCACAGATTCTGGTAATGCCGGTGAGGTGATCCCCGTTTCCTTAACTCCAATTCCTTATCGCATCGCTGCGTTGACACAGGAACGCAACAGCCTTTTTGAATACCCTGTAGAGCGTCTCGCCGGGATTATTAAGGAGATAGGGTTTCGGTGTACATCGTGCGCGAAGTGCTGTACCCGGTCATTTAACGGCCATGTATTCCTGCTCGATCGGGACGTAACCGTGGTAAAAGCCCTTGATCCTTCTTCTCTCGAACCTGCCCCTGCACCGGAATTTTGCGACCAGAATGGCATTTTCTATGTTTCCGGTTATGCAGTACGGACACAGGAGGACGATACCGGATCCTGCTGGTTTCTGGAAAATGGCAGGTGCCGGATTTATGACCGCCGTTTTACCATCTGCCGCATTTACCCGTATATGCTCCACCGAGAACCTGATAATCAGGGGAAGATTGACTGGCGTCAGTTCTCCGGGCTTGATCAGCATGGGGAGTATGGCACGGTCATTTCTGAGGAGGAGAGCCTCCATCTCGCCCGCGAGACTAAGGAATACGAGAATGCGTTCCTCACGCATGAAATTCAGTTTCTCGAATTCATGCAGGTTTATTTCAGCCGTCACCGTCTCCGTCACGTGCAGAAGGTATACGATGACCGGTTGAGGAGGTTTAAACAGGGAGATGAGATCACGGTCATGGTATATTATGATGGTCGTCTCGAGAAGCACCGGATTCGGAACTAACGCTTCAATAATTCTGGTATCACCGTTTTCATATTTTTGAGGCTCAGCCGTATTGCTGTTCCTTCTCCATTACATGGAGTAAGCAAGACCTGGCAGGGCAAATAACGGCATTGTCGGTTCGTTCTTTATTGCACAAAACCGTAAAAGAAATTCAGAGTTTCCCGATAAGCGATACTCTGGTTGGTTATCCGACACGGTTCCAGAAGGTAGTTAATACATTCCAGATCTTTTCCCTGAGCCGGGTAACCTGATCGTCTGACTCTGTAGGGGGGTGAACAGAAGAGCCGTCAGGTTCATAGAGCGAACGATTTATTTCGATCTGGATCCAGGGGATTCCCTTGTGCCAGAAATGTGCGTTTGCGATAAAACCACCGGAGAAAGGATTATTGATTGCCACCTCCCTGTCAAAAGAAAACTCCTCTTTAAATACATCCGAAAGGGTTGTGATAAACTCCACGGGACAGGTGGCGATACTTCCTTTTCTGGCCCTGCCCTGCCGGTCACCATTGTTTCCAAGACAGATTAACGGACGTGATTTGCCGGCATCCTTCTGGTCGGCAGAACCATGCGGGAGCATCGAATGGCAGTCAAATGCAATCCTGACAGGCTGCCGGTCGATAAGCTCATCTATTCGCTGGTGATAGGGGAAATACCAGGTCATGAGAAGGTGATGGATGAGATTCATATCCGGCACCATCCCGGGACGGTACACATTTCTGCCATCAATTGTCCTCACTTTGATAATTCCGTCAGGATCGCGGAGGGGAAGCGGTAAGGGGGGGCGGTTGAGGTCAACAACCATCCTTGAAACAGGACTATCAAGATAGGCTGCTACCCGGTCTTCAAATCCGAATATTATCCGGGTACAGGGATCGCAATAATAACTGAGATCGTCATTATCGAGAAGCAAGAGCGGGCGGACGGTATCAGGAACTTCTGTACCTCCGTGAGGAACTGATATCAGGAACGGGTAGTGTTTTTTCACCATTTTTCAGCGAATGAAGATATGCCGTGAGATTTTGTTAATATTTGGGTGTCTTGTGACACGGTTCACTTCACTATGACGATTAATTCGCCATCGCTGGTGATGGTATAGCGCTTTAATAACATATCGTCATTCATGAAACAATCCGACCCAAATATTTCTTTGATTTTTTTCCGTATCTGGATGGTTTTCCTGCTTTCGTGTGTGATTGGTTTTTCCATTATTCCGGTTTGAGACAGCATATTCAAAAAAGAGTCCTTCACAGGAATATCAATGCATGGCATACGAAGCGTGAAAGTGCGTGAAAGTGCAGAAGTCCTGTAAGAAAAGATTCAATCGCGAGGATTCTTTTAAAAAGGGACATGAATCGATTCAGTTGACAAACGCACATCAGGAAACCGGACGGTATACAAAAGAACCCGCTTTTATGTTCCTGTTTACGGAACGAGGAGGTTATAACGGTCCTAGAAAAGAGGAAGTGAGATACAGGAACGGGACGTTTCTAAACTTGTGCATATTTTAAAAACAAAATCCAATATTGACTACTTCTGTGTATCACCGGTAGTTCGTAATTATCAATTCATTGATCTCCCCACGACGGGCACCATTGCAGTTGATAATGCGTTTTGCCGGGACACGTTCAATTGTATAACCCGCATACAGATCATCAAAGAATGAATCATGGGGATTCTCATTTCTGGGATCGGAATTGCTGAGCATGATTTTTGCCCCTTTCTTATCGAGTTCTTTAAAGAATCCTGCAAGCCTTCGCTGATCAGTATCAGAGAAACCGTCCTTTGAATAGGTGGTGAAAGAAGACGTATCATTAAGCGGGCGGTAGGGTGGATCAAGGTATACAAAAGTCGTGGTATCAACAAATTTTTTGCATCGGGTAAAATCACCCGAAAGAATTGTTGTCGTTTTTAGCAGGGCAGCAACATCATCGAGATTTCCTTTGTTCAGAATCCGGGGATTTCTGTACCTGCCAAACGGGACATTGAATTCACCTTTCCTGTTCATGCGAAAGAGACCATTGAAGCAGGTATGGTTGAGAAAGATACTTTGTGCAGCTCTCGTTACCCATTCAGCATCATAGGTGTGAAAGTGTATCTCCGGCTTTTTTTTATTGAAAGAATCCCGTACGTGATAATAAAAGCGTTCCTTGTCTTCATTACTTTTCGATGTATACGCTGATTCGAGTAATTCCAATTCGTAGACCAGTTTTTTTGGGGATTTTTTTATTACACGCCAGATGAGAATGAGTTCTTCATTGGCATCGAAAATGGTGCTATGGGTAAAAGGAAATCTCCGGTGAAGATAAAAAAACATCGCTCCACCACCAACGAACGGCTCAACATAGCGTGTAATCTCCCCGTTTTTTATCTCAGGGGGAAGACGTAGGCTCAACTGCCTGAGTAACTGTGTCTTGCCACCCGCCCATTTCAGGAAGGGGCCTGCATGGGGAGTTGTTTTCAATGGTTTTGTCATGGGGAGATTTTTTTTCATTTCACCTTTCGTTTGTATAACTGTTATCTTCCTGACATTAGAGTATTCTGAATAGGGATAAAAGCTGCCCGAATCCTGCGATATCTGTATTAATATAAACGTTGACAATATCGCATCGGTATTATTAACCAAAATATTTGGAGGTTTCGATATGAGCGACATGAAGAAGTACCTGGCTGAATTTCTGGGAACCTTTGTCCTGGTATTCATAGGAACAGGAAGCGCTGTTATAGCCGGAAAAGAGATCGGCGTTCTGGGAATTGCTCTGGCTTTTGGTCTGTCCGTCCTCGTTATGGTATATGCCATCGGCCAGATCTCGGGATGTCATATTAACCCCGCAATCACTATTGCAATGCTTATCAACGGTAAAATTCCCCCAAAAGATGCAATAGGCTACATCATTGTCCAGTGTATCGGGGCGATCGTTGCATCAGCACTGCTTCTCGCCATTATGACCGGACTTCCCGGGTATCAGGTTGCACCTGCTAACCTTGGAGCAAATGGTTACGGTGCAGATTACCTTGGAGGGTATTCCCTGACATCAGCTTGTATCGCTGAAGTGGTTACGACCTTTATTTTCCTTATGGTCATTTTTGGGGCTACAAGCAGGAAGGCACCTGCCGGTTTTGCCGGGATAGCAATCGGGCTTTCGCTCGCCATGATTCAGGGAGGTACGGCATTGGCACAACTCTGGCTGTTCCTTGTTGCTCCCGTCATCGGAGCGGTAATTGCAGCGGTTGTCTGGAAATACCTGTTTGAGGATACCAGTTCACCTGCATGATCTGCATCATTTTTTTTTGATTACCGCAATCAGACAAATATCAAGATGAGATTTAATCTGTTTTCCTGCATTATACCTGCACCAAAAAGGATTTTTTTCTTGGTGCCAATCGAATTATTCCCGGTCATGAACAACCCAGTGTTTTCCACTGGAAATACGCATAGATGTTGATGGATTTTAATTTCGGGCGCATAATGCCAGATTCAGGAGATGAATTGCGGAAAGGATGTGATGCAATTTCCCTTCCAGAACCCAGGGACATGGTTTTGCAAAACAAACGGGTATAACAATCGTGAATACAGAGCTTTTGGACGGTTTGGGGCTTTATATATCGTCCGCTCCAGTGGAAGGAAAGGGGTATAAAAAGATTATCAAATTGCCGGATTGGCTGAATAATCAACATAACAGGATAAAATCCCCAAAGCAGTATGCCGGCTGCAGAATTTATCCCTTCATTTCATGCTCTTTTCTCACACATTCTTTGTCCTGACTATCCTGATCCGGGTTTTCTTTGGTGCGATCAATTATATCCAAGCAGTATCATCCCGTGCCGGAATGCAAATCTGGAAGTATCACGGCTTCACGATTACCTGAAAAAATGCAGAAGGGCGGACGACAGGAAATAAACATCAGACACCTGTAGATAGCACCAGAGGACAAAAAAGGGCAGCGAGAGATCGATATAAACTCCCGGTAAGTTTATATAAAAAGGCCATTTTCCTGACATTCTCCTATGGAGACTTTGAAATTGTGATCCCTGACCGTAGTGGAACATGGCAGGAACAGCGCATATACAAAAATGAGAAATGCGCCTGCGTCCCATTCAGGTTACGTTTTCATAATGCAGTTATTTCCGGAGCTCACAATAGTTACCTGTGAAAAAGCCAAGAGATAATTATACCCTCAAAACAAATCCCTACCAATCAAAAATGAAAACCCGCCACCCCATTGACCTGAAAGCCATTGCCGGGAATGCAATGAGGAAATACGGTTTTGAACCCCGGTTCCCGGATGCCGTTGTCCGAGAAGTAAATGCACTTCCGGAAAAAGCGTTCCCCGCCGACCGGAAAGAAACCCAGGACCTGCGCATGCTCCTCTGGTCATCCATCGACAACCACGACTCCATGGACCTTGACCAGCTGGAATACTGCGAACCCGGCCAGAGCGGAGAGATACAGGTAAAGATAGCAATTGCGGATGTCGATTCCTATGTCCCGAGACACTCGAAGACCGACCAGCATGCTGCCCATAACGGAACCTCGGTATATACCGGCGTTGAGACGTTCCCGATGCTGCCGGACAGGCTCTCCAAAGGCATGACCTCCCTTCTTCCAGGAACTGATCATCTGGCAACCGTCATTGAATACACCGTACTCTCCGATGGGAACTTCCGCCCTGGAAATATTTATCGGGCTGTCGTAGCCAACAAGGCAAAACTTGTTTATGAAGAAACCGGCGACTGGCTTGAAGGAAAATCACCTGTACCTGCGACTGTAGGGGACGTTTCTGGGTTAAAAGAACAACTTCTCCTGCAGACAGAGGCAATCAGGCGCCTGAAAAAAAAGCGGAGGGAGCAGGGTGCGCTTGAATTAAACACCATTGAAGCCCAGGCTGTCGTGGAGGAGGATGGCCTGGTGAGAGACCTTATCATCCAGAGGCAGAACATGGCACGGTGCCTGATAGAGGAACTCATGGTAGCAGCCAATGGTACTATGGTGAGCTTCCTTGGCAACGCCGGTATTCCCATGATACAGCGGGTTGTTCGTATCCCAAAATACTGGGAGGAGATCGTTACTACCGCTGCGATCTATGGTGAGAAACTTCCTGCTGAGCCGGATGCAAAAGCGCTTGCTAAATTTTTAATCAGGCAAAAAGCAGCTGACCCCGAGCGTTTCCCGGACCTGTCCCTTACCGTAATAAAACTTCTCGGACCAGGCGAATACATGATGCTCGAGCCAGGTAATGAGCCATACGGCCATTTCAGTCTCGCAGTAACCGATTATACACACGCTACCGCTCCGAACAGGCGTTATGTCGATCTTATCAACCAGCGTCTCTTAAAGTCGGTCCTCGACAAGGTTCCCAGCCCCTACTCCCGGGAAGAGCTTGAAGACCTTTCAGCCTGGCTGACAAGCCGGGAAAAAGGATCCAAAAAAGTAGAGCGTTTCATGAGAAAAGCCGCAGCAGCAGTTCTCCTTCAGCCCAGGATCGGTGAATCCTTTGATGCACTCGTTACCGGCGCTTCGGAAAAGGGGACCTATGTCAGGCTCATTACACCGCCGGCTGAAGGCCGGGTTTTACGAGGCGAACGGGGGCTTACTGTTGGCCAGAAGGTACGGGTGCGCCTGGTGAAGACGGACCCGTATAACGGTTTCATCGATTTCGAATGTACTGGCAGGGCGAAAAGGTAAGGTGCATAGTTCTTTTAAAATACTTCCTTTATTGTCCCCCATAACCCCACTCTGTTCAGTTCTTCCCCATTCCATACTGATATGATGCGCAATGGTCCATTCTTACTCATGAAATATACTGCACGACACGTACGAAAATTCCTGAGCGAGGGCAAAATTGACGCCACGCTCTGGACCGCGCACTTTCCCCTGGTGCTGGTATCCCACGTGCCAGCCTGCAATGATTGTGAGGATTATAAAACCAAAACCTGTGAAGGGGGTAAAAATCCGGTAGACTGCTTCCTTGCCATACAATCCGAATCAAACCAGTGTTCTGCAGCACAGTCAGATACCACAAACCCGATGGAGAAAAACCGGAAATATTACCGCAGCAGCAGAGGCAATATCAAGTCACACCCTACAGGGATACAAAAAGGGTACGATCAGTCAAAGATATAACACCGGAGCACATTTTTGGCTCCGAAGAATTTCTTTTTTACGTTAAAAAAAATCAATACGGTACCCAGGAACGAGCGGCGTTTGCTGACCCCCCTTTACCTCCACACCGGAAGTCATGATGAGGCGGCAGAGCAAATCCTGTGAAAAAAAGAAAAAGATTAAGCGAAGATTGAGAAGTTGTTCTTGATGGAGATAGCATCGATGATCGGTGCAAGCTTTGCCTCAGAGACGCCAAACTTGTCCATATACATCTGCAGAATCTTCTTTTCCTCTCCGGCAAGGACGCCATCGGACATGGCAATATCGCACAGGATAGCAAGCGTAGCAAGCTTCTGCTTCTCATCAAGAGCTTTTGCCACCAGATCAATTACCCCGGGGAAGGGGTTTTCTTTCATGACCTGCATCGCAGTATCAATGGATTTTTTGTCACCGCGGACAATTTTGGCAAGGTCATTGAGTTCTGCTTCGTCGATTGCGCCATCAGCTGCAATGATAGTAATGGCAGAGACAACAAGCGCTGACTTTGATGTGAGCGTTGCTGGTTTTCCGGTCAGTTTGTCAAAAATTCCCATGTCTGTTCACCTTTTTGGATAGGATTTCTCTAGTATTTTATCCCGCAAGGTAAAAGCCTTTTTCGACAAGCTTTTTTTTATAGCGATGGGGCACCGGAACTATCACCCAGTTCTTAAATATCAGTCCGATATAGTATACCTGACAGCCGTCTCCCGGTGACACTATGGCATCAAAAACCCGCGAAGCCGAAAAATATCCTGGTGAAAACGATGCTGATGCTATTTTTAAATTCTTCCGGCGCCCGTTTTTTTTGAGTTTCACCATTGGCATTCCCTTTTGCTTTTTTAAGCTGCTTTTTGGTGTAGCAGCTACCCGGGCAGGTGCACCTGATGACCTTTTTCTTGTGGTCTTTGGGTGGCTGGTTATCTTCTGGGCAGCCGCTGATCTCCTGATGAACATCGGCCGATCAACACTTGACCTCATCCACCGCCCCGCACCGTTTGAATACTGCACCATTGCCCAGGCAGGACGGATTTTTAATAAACCGAGGGTCTTTCTTGCGATCGATACGCTTCTTACGTTTGGGATCATCTGCGCCATGCTCTGGTCGGGATGGATCACCACACTCACACCCTTTGAACTCTACCTGTGGTATGCTGCCACAACCCTGAACCTGATCAGCCTCTCGCTGGTATCTATCTACCATGAAATGAGGCAGAAATGACGACAGCTGACTGCGAAGGGAAGCGCAAGAGTAATAATTGCGGGGATCCGTGCAGATATACAACCTGGCAGCATACTGGTAAGTACAATCTGCGCGGGCAAATCCAGGAAGTTATATTCTCTATCTCCTTTAGTTCAATCCGAGAAAATTACCCGTTAAACAAACCTGAAAAACCGCTCCATAAAAAACGTTTTTTTAATTATTTCCGGCACCAGTATTCCCACCACTGACCGTAAAAAAATCAGGGAAATCGCATTAAAATGCGAGCATTTGAGTTATTGTGCAGGTATTCTCTCCGGATACCGTGCTGTACCAATAATGGCTGCAATAGAGAAGTTCTTATGCTCGGGAGGCGTATAGATTTGCACAGTTTTATACTGTATGAGTAATACCATGTATGGTTCAAGCAATTATGGCGGCCCCAAAAACTACGGCCCAAGGGACTCCGGTCCAAGAGAAATGACGAAAGTAACCTGTTCAGACTGTGGCAAAGAATGCGAAGTGCCATTCAAGCCAACCGAGGGCAGGCCAGTATATTGCAGGGATTGCCTCCCGAAACACCGGAAACCCCGGTTCTGATTTTTCAAAATTTTTTCATTTTTTCTCATTTTGCCTTCGGGTGTACCTTTTCAATAATACCTGCGCTGTGCATGATGAGATTATTCCTGACAAGTCACCTTCATATCGCAGGGAACCAGGCATCAGGTCAGGGAATCGTAAAGCATACTCTGGATGATCAGAGTTACAGTTCAGATCGCATACGTTCATTTCCGATGCTTTTCTTACGATATTGAGGCTCTGGAGAATTCCTTTTCTATTGAATGAAATTTAAAATGCACGCCCTTACTTCGCATCGTCCCCAAGCGCTTCCCTGCTCCGCATCTGGTAAAGCACCATCGGGTCCATTTCCTTGTAGCTGTCGTGGGTTGTCCGTAATATGACATTGGTGATACCACTGTTCACGATCATCTTTGAACAGAGGAAACATGGCCAGATCTGGGTCAGGTCATCAGTCTCAACATCAAATCCGGCGAGGTAGAGCGTGCATCCCCGTGCGTTCTTTCCTGCCTGGAGGAGCGCATTCATCTCGGCATGAACGCTCCGGCACCGTTCATAGTTGGAACCTGAGGGAATATTGTGGTCTTTTCTCCAGCAGGTATTGAGTTCTGTACAATCCATCTGTTTTCGCGGGGCACCCGTATATCCCGTGGACACGATCGTATGGTATTCATCAACAATTATTGCCCCGAAGTTACGCCGCAGGCAGGTGCCCTGGTGTGCACACCGCGTTGCCAGATCCAGAAAATAGTGATGCCGGTTGGTTCGCATTCAAAGAGTGTATGGCAAAACCCGGTATTAAAGAAGCATGGTTTGAAATGTATCGGATTACTTTCACCCTTCACAAGGGATAATCCAATAAAGGATATCGTCCATGGGGGTATGGTGCTTACTATGCATGATATTTCCATCGTTGAAGTCTCAGCCCGGCAAGTGCTGGGCATGAAAAAGACCGGGACCTATATGCTTATCCCGGAACTCCTGATGAAGATCTATGAATTCGCGGTCGGGAAAAAGATCCAGATCAGCGGAGCCCCCATCTTTCTTTGTCACGAGACTACTCCTGAAGCAGTGATGGAGGCAAACGAGAAGGGAACCGCCATGGTCGAGGTCGCATGGCCGGTTTCCGGGACCGTGAAGGGAACACGGGAGATGAACGTCTATGAGCTTCCCGGCGGGAAAATGGTACATACGGTTCACCAAGGACCATACGAATCCTGCGAGACAACGTATCATCTTCTCTTTGCATGGATCGAGGCACAGGGACTCCGGATTTCCGGACCAATCCGTGAGGAATATACCAATGATCCCCGGCTCGTGAAACCAGAAGATATTATCACCGGGATTTATGTTCCCGTCCGGTGAACATTTTTCACAATTTTTCCCTCCCGATTCACCAGGGTTTTATCGAGGAAAGAAATGGTCTTTTACCCTATGAAATAGAGGAGCATCCAGATAAGCAGTACTATGTGAAGCATTGCACACACCGGCACCAGATAAAATTTCATTTTCCGGGTCTTATGCCGGAACACCAGCATCGCAGCACAGGCTCCCAAGGGTCCGAAAAGGGCAAAAAAAAGTAACCGGTTTTCCGGAGTTCTCCTTGCGTTTTTTTTCGCCTTGATCTTGTCATGGGCATAGAAAAAAAATACCACCCCGTTGATAAGGATGTAGAATACAAGGAACAGGACAAAAACCGGTGATGAAATCATTGCTCATTACTGGTGTTTTTCACTGATCACATATCAATGAGTTCAAACATGACCGCAAGGATTTCCTGTGCGGTTGTGCAGTGAAAAAAAGGGTACTGACAAATTTATCTCCGACCGGACCAGAGATAACCACAGCGATGGACAATTACAGGATTTGGGGCAAGGCACCCTTTGCCACTGCAGTTATCCACGGGGGACCGGGTGCAGCAGGAGAAATGGCAGCAGTAGCTCATGAGCTATCCCTGTCGCGAGGTGTAATTGAGCCATTCCAGACTGAAAGGACAGTAACCCGACAAGTAAGAGAATTGAAAAAAGTCCTGAACGATCAGGGGGACCTGCCGGTCACCCTCATAGGACACTCTTGGGGGGCACTACTGAGTTTTATCGTTACGGCAAAAAACCCGGTACTGGTTAAAAAACTCATTCTTGTGAGCAGTGGAGTGTTTGACGATACCTATGCTGCTGGAATTATGCGTGCCAGAGTAAACCGCCTTTCTCAAAAAGACAGAGATCTTCTGGAAACTCTGGCAACAAAACTGAATGACCCGAAGAACAGGGACAAAAACAGAATTTTTGCAGAATTTGGAAAGGTTATCGAAACAGCCGATGCCAGGGATCCCCCTCTTCATGCCAGCGAGGGGGTTGAATACCGCTACGATATCTATGAAAACGTCTGGAAACAGGCACAGGAAATGCGGACAAGCGGGGACCTTGTAGCACTCGGTACACACATCCACTGTCCCGTTGTAGCAATTCACGGGGACTATGATCCCCACCCTGCTGACGGGGTTCGAATTCCCCTGTCCCGCGTGATAAAAAATTTCAGATTTATTGTTCTGGAAAACTGCGGTCACCGTCCCTGGCTGGAACGATCTGCAAAAACCAGATTCTACGAGATTCTCAACGAGGAGTTGGACTAAAAAGACCGGGCAAAAAAAGGTACCGTGAACGAATAATCGCGTTACGGGGTGAGATAAAACCGCCATCTGCAGAACATATCCTTTGGGTGGGGATCGGGAGGGGCAAAGATGCATTCCACGCATATCCGTGGATCAATTTCCTGGGCAAAACCCGTAAATTCTGCACGGTGCATTTCCTTGCAGACATATTCTCCCAGGCCCCGTTTCAGCCGTGCTTCCTGCGTCGGGCAGGAAGGTACGGAAAGGAGGACTTCGTTATCCCGTTCATCGATTTCATACCCTACTATCATCGCCCAGGGAAAATGACGGAGTGCCTTTACAAAACCAGACAGTCCCTTTTCCGTGATAGTGAACCGTTTCACAATATCTTTTGCTGCCATCCCGGCTACACGGCCCCAAACCTGTTCATTGACTTTTTCTGCAGCAGGCTGACCGAACTGTTCGGCAACAGTGATAAACCAGAATGCATCCACAACCCGGTAGTGCCAGAGAAGAAATTCCAGGTACTGGTGTTTATCATCATCGGTCATAGTATCAAATATCTCGAGGTTCGTGGTGCTCATATCTGGATCACCGGGGTGAAGTGTGATACAACATATTAAAAAGAATATATTATGAAGATAGTGTTTAACTGGGGGATGTATGCTGAAGCTTCATTAAATACGCTCCCTGACATAATCTTATAAATAGTTTTAGCTTGTTAATTATACATATAGATTACCAATAACCCCCCTCATTTCCATTTATCCCTTGGATACGAGGTGATTTGATTATGATGCAGGATTACCAGCACGAACTCTCCCTGATTAAAGATCTTCTCAAAAAGAATCCTGAGGGGATGAGTGTAACGGATATTTCAAAAGCGCTCAATAAAAACAAGAATACTATCGGGAGATATCTGGATATCCTGCTCATCTCCGGGCACGTGGATATGCGAACCTATGGAAAGGCCAAAGTATTCACGCTCTCCCAGCGCCTGCCTCTTTCAGCAATGCTCAGTTACTCAAACGAGCTGATCATGGTCCTGGATAATGAGTCCCGCATCATTGATGTGAATGACAATTTTTTGGCCTTGCTGAATCTTTCCCGGAAGGATACTCTCGGGAAGAATATTACCTACCTCAGCCCCCCTGATATCGATGTCCATGAATTACTCGAGACACTCACGACCCGGTTTGAAGAAAAAGAAGACACCATTACGTTCCGGGTAAAAGATCAGGGGGAGCGGATTTTTAAACAGAAATCTGTACCGACTGTTTTTGAGGACGGCAGAAAAGGCTTCACCCTCATCCTTGAGGATATCACCCGTCAGGTTCTTGCTGAACGGGAAATCCGGGAAAGGGAAGAGCGGTTCCGGATGATGGCTGAGAATATTCATGATGGCCTGATCATCATGGAAAACGGGAAAATTGTTTTTGTGAACAGACGTACAGCAGAGATCACCGGGTATTCATTTGAAGAATTATGGAAGATGGACCCGCTCTCGATTATCGATCCGGAGGATAAGCAGGCAGTAGCCAGCCAGATTCGAAAAATGGACCGGAAGGATCCGATACTTACAGAACTCCGGATGTGGATACTGCGAAAAGACGGGCAACGCCGGTTTACATCAGCCCGCATCTCTGCAGTACACCATGCAGATACCCATTATGCGTTTATCATCCTGACTGATATCACGGAACTTAAGGCAAATGAAGCTGCACTCAAAGAGAGTGAACAGAGGTTCCGGATGATGGCTGAGAACATCCAGGACGGGCTCATCATTGTGGAAAACGGAAAATTTGTATTTGCCAACCATCGTATTACCGACATCACCGGATATTCAAAAGGAGAACTTACCCATATGAAATCTGCTGATCTGGTATCCCCGGAAGATCGTGAAAAGATCGAAGACATCGTAAAAACTATCCGGCCGGATTCTGAAAAACCCGGAGAATTTACCCTCTGGATTAACCGTAAAGGTGGCAACCGCCGCTGTATTCTCGGAAGGGTCACAGCAGCTCTGCATGACACCACGGTGTCCACCTATATTACCGTAACTGACATCACTGAATTAACGGAGCGGGAACAGGCACTTCGGGATCGGATTGCAGCACTCCAGAAGTTTATCGGCTAATCAATGCACTGAGGATAGTTGTTTCATTTTTTTATGAGAATGCCGCGATTATTGGATCTCCGCACCGGTAACCCGGATTCTATTTATCATTGATATGTATAATCTATAAAAGATATATTTATATATAATAGGTTTCAACCTTTACCAAACATTCCTTATCAAGAGGATATCCATGATCACACATCACCAGACGGTAGCAAGTAATGACGGGAAAATGGCAACTCTTCCCGCCAGAATGAACCAGCACCCTGCGAGGGCATGGTATTTCAGCCTCATTATAATCGCATGCGCTGTTGTTATGATAGCACCCGTACAGGCACTGACAGGTACCAAATACATGGCAGGAAGTCCAGAACTTTCGGCTTATATATCCGGTTCAAACGAGGTAAGCCCGGGAGACACGGTCCAGCTGAAAGTGATTATCGAGAACAAAGGGGTTAACCAGTTCAAGTTTATCCAGTCAGGAATTATCGAACGTGATGATCTTCCGAACACGGCAAAATTCCTCACCATATCAATAGCTCCAGGAGAAGCCCCGGTCGTAATCAAATCCGATCCCCAGATGCTGGGAGACCTCAAAGGCAGCAGCATCGCAAGCGCTGTAATCACCACAAAGGTACAGCCCAATGCAGGTTCCGGCACCTATTACCTCCCTCTTACCATGAAGTACTCCTACCTGTCCGAGGCAGAACAGTACGGTACTGACACGATACAATATTACTACAGAGAGATAAACGAGACCGTTAATCTCCCGATAACGATCAAGCCGGAAGTAAAGATTGCTGTACTTTCCCAGACAGCAGAGCACCTGAATGCGGGTTCTGAAGGCTATGTTACCCTTGAAGTAAAAAATATCGGTCATGAGAACGGGAAAAATGCCATCATTAAAATCGTTCGTAATGACATGAGTCCTGTACTCCCGGTCACAGGAAGCATGTACATCGGGAACTTTTCAGTTGGACAGGTTATCAGCAGCAGGTTCAAAGTGTCTGTCTCAAGTGATGCCGAAGCGCAGACATACCCGCTTGATGTTCTGGTGATTTACGAGAATGGCGAAGGGGACCAGGCTACATCAGATATAGAGACAATCGGCCTTGAGGTCGGTAAAAAAATTGATTTTAATGTTACATCCACCGCAAATATAGTCTCTCCCGGCCAGAAAAAGACAATCACCGTCCAGTATACCAATACCGGTGGTGCAACGGCATACAATGCACAGGCTCGTATCAGCGCAGTTGATCCCTTCACCAGCAATGATGATACAGCATTTCTCGGAACACTTGCACCTGGCGACACCCGGGAGGCTGCCTTTGAAATCGCCGTAGACAAATCTGCAACGATCAAGGAGTACGCCCTTGATTCAGAGATCCGGTACCGAGATGCACTGGATAATTCATTGATCTCAGACCCGATGAAAGTCAGGATTGTAGTCGAAAAAGAAAACTCCCTGTTGGGTAACCCTCTTGTCCTTGCAGGTATAGCGGCAGTTGTCATTCTGGTCGGTTACCTGGTTTACCGTCAGAGAACGAAACAAAAGTAACTGGTCGCTCCCATGTCGGTAACACCTTGTGGGGTCCCCCTGGGACGCCACACATTGTAGCGGGAAGGGGTTCTTCCTTCCCTTAACAACCATAGCCTCCCCCCATTCACAGACAGGAAGGTTTTTTCATGATTGACCATATTTTCAAACGACTTGCAGATATCATCAACCGCCATCCGCGGAGAGTTGCTGTCGTCATCGGGATAATTTTTATCATCGCCCTGTACGGGATGACCCTCATAACGATGGAGACGGGCAACGATACCTACCTGAATAAGGATTCACCGGAGGGAGTTCTCAATAAACATTATACTGACACCTTCTCATCCAACGTGCTCATCCTTATCGTCGAAACCAGCGATCCTCTCAGTCCCCAGGTCCTCAGCTATATCGACGAGCTTGAACATGATATCAGACAACAGGAAAATGTGGTGGGCTCTGCAAGCATCGCAGGTCTTTTAAAAAGTGCAAACGGGGGCACGCTGCCGCAGTCAAAAGGAGAAATCGACCGGATTGTCGCCAGCATTCCTCCTGAAGTGAAAGAGACGGCAGTCCCGTCAAATGTCCTGACGCTGGTGCAGATTACGCTTTCTCAGGGATTATCTGAGGATGCCAAGAGTGCTACGCTGAAAAATGTAGAATCCCTTATCGCACACAACACTCCTCCACCCGGGGTAAAGATCTCGGTTTCCGGCAGTGCGGCATTTCAAGAACAAATGAAAGCCGAAATGGGATCGTCCATGGGTGTGCTTATAGGAAGTGCCATGGTGCTGATGGTCATAGTCCTGGGGATATTGTTTGCCTATGCCAGCCACCGCTTCCTCCCCGTGCTTTTCGTAGGTATCGGCCTGACGACCGCACTGGGTTTCATGGGGCTTGCCGGAATCCAGCTCAATATGGCAGTCCTTGGTGCTTTCCCGGTCATGATCGGTCTTGGTATCGATTACGGCATCCAGTTCCATGCCAGGCTGGATGAAGAGGCCCGGAAGGGATCGCTTGATCAGGCCGTGCAGGTAACGGTAACCCGTACCGGTCCTGCCGTCATGTACGCGATGCTTGCTACCTGTATGGGATTTATTGCGATGTTTATCTCAACGGTGCCCATGATCCGCTCATTCGGACTGGTGGCGATGATAGGCGTCATGAGCTGTTTTGTTATTTCGCTTATTGGTATACCGACGATTGCACATCTTCTTAATTATACCCCGAAACAACAAAAGCCGGAGGTCTGTTACGCGGTTGGCGAAGAAGCGTGCGATTACATTCCCTCACAAACTCAGGGGGTCAAAACACAAAGTGTAAAGAAAAAGAGCTCGTGGTCGTACGGTCAGTTCCTCACCGATATTTCGGTAAAAATTGCGAAAAACCCCATACCGATCCTCCTGGTTGCCGGGATGATCGCCCTGGTCGGTTTCCAGATCGATCCCCAGATCCCCATCGAGACCAGCGAGAACGCTTTTGTTCCTGGTGACATGCCGGCAAAAGTCCAGATGGATAAAGTGACCGGCATCCTCGGCTCGACAAGTACTGCTGACTTCATCATCCAGGGAAGTCGTGTCACTGACCTTGATACCATAATATGGATGAAGAAATTCCAGGATTATGAGCTCGCCCATCACCCTGAACTTACCCGTGCGACGAGCATTGTCACGTATATTCTCGCGTATAACGGAGGTGTGATGCCTGAGGACCAGAACCAGCTCAACGCCGTACTGGAGAAAATCCCGGCTGAGGTTACAAAACCGTACCTGAGCGGTTCGATGGAAGGGGTCATCCGCTTCAGCACTATCAAGCTTGAGATGAGTTCAATGAATGACCTCAAGCTCCAGATGGAAAAAGATATCAGTTTCCTTCAGCCGCCGACAGGTATCACCCTTCAACCGGTTGGTCCGTTTTATCTTTTCACCTCCCTGATTAACGGGCTCGTATCATCAAAAGAGGCAATGACCTTACTCGGGTTCATACTCGTCTTTGTGTTTCTCGCGCTGGTATACCGTCACCTTCATGCAATTACCCCGCTTGTCCCGATTATCTTTATTGTCGGGTGGAACGCGGTTGCAATGTATGTGCTGGGAATCGCATACACCCCTCTTACGGCAACCCTGGGTTCCATGACCATTGGTGTTGCCGCTGAATATACGATACTCGTAATGGAGCGATATGCAGAAGAGGAGGAGCGCCTGCACGACCACATTGCTGCAATCCAGGAAAGCGTGAACAAGATAGGAACAGCGATAACGATATCCGGGCTTGCAACTTTCTTCGGGTTCTCTGCCCTCTGCCTTTCAAGTTTCCCCATCATCAGCAACTTCGGTATCACGACCCTTATCGCTGTCGGGTTCTCATTGATAGGTGCGATCTTCATAATGCCTGCAATTCTTTCTGTCATGGGAGACCTTACTGAACGACTGGAACGCAGGAAGAAGCACTCCCGGTAAAACCAGTTTTCTGGTTTTTCGATTATAAAACCACGAGATATTTACCCAAAGAGGTTCGCACGTTAGAATAAACAAACCGGAGCCGGTCAATGACAATCGTGCTGGAAGCAAAAAATCTCGTCAAGAGATATGGTGATGTGGTCGCCGTCGACAATGTTTCGCTGGCCGTTGAGAAGGGAGCACTGTTTGGACTTCTCGGCCCAAACGGTTCCGGGAAGACCACGATGATCAAAATGCTGACCGGGCAGACCCGGCCAACCAGCGGTTCAGCAACCGTTCTCGGGATTGACGTAATCAAAGACCCGGTTGGTGTCCGTGGGCAGGTTGGGATCATCCCTGAACAGGAGACACCCCCCAGCTTCCTTACTGCGATGGAGTATCTCGAATTCGTTGCAGCGGTCCGGAAGATCCCGGGAATTGAGACGAAGGCGGACTGGTGGTTCGATTTCCTCGATTTTGCCGACAAGAAGAATGTTCTCTGCAAGGACCTCTCGCGTGGCACCCGCCAGAAACTGATGTTTACGCAGGCGTTCATTCACGAGCCGGCACTTGCTTTGATTGACGAGCCACTGATCAACTTCGACCCGATCATGCAGGACCTCGTCAAGGATTACCTCGCAGGATATGTCAGAAAGGGTAAGACGATCTTCATCTCGACCCACATCCTTGAGGTGGCTGAAGAGATCTGCACAGGTTTTGCGATCCTGCACAAGGGCAGACTGCTCCACACCGGTCCCGTTGCCGAACTGACTGCACGGGGCGAACACCTGCCCTCCTACTTCCTCTCGCTCGTCCGGAAGGATCGCCATGATTGAGCTGTTCACCAGCATGGTAAAAGAGGAGTGGCGGGTTCATTCAACGATGTTTGGCAGTCTCTCCTTTGCCCTCTTCCCGGTCATGATCTTCGGGATCGCGTTTATGGGGTCGTTCCTCCTCCCCCTTATGCGGACAACCCTCCCGGCCGGGAACCTCACGCTGATCATCCACGCGACGTACCTGATGCTCGGGATCATGGTAGGCGGGTTCGGGCTGCTGGGTAACGAGGTAATGAACCGGAGGTTCGGGCAGGCAAGCCTGCTTGCTTACTCTGCACGGAGCCTCCCGCTCTCCGAGAAGTTCATCTTCACAAACTTTGTCATCAAGGACACCGTCTATTACTTCTTCCTCTGGGTACTCCCCTTTGGCCTGGGGTATATCCTGGCATCGCCGTTTACCGGTGTCCCCCTTGCAGATGCCCTGCTCCTGCTTCTCACCCTGACACTCTCGTTCCTCTTTGGCCTCTGCGGCGTCTTCTTTCTCTCAGCAGTCTATGCCCGTTCACACCTGGCACTCTGGCTCGTCCTGCTGGCCATGGGTGTCGGAGTAGGTGGCCTTGCGGTTCTGACTGGTATGAACCCGGTGCTCTTTTTCCCGCCCCTGCTCCTCAACAGCGCGTTCACGTGGGCAAACTTCCTGATCTCCTGCGGGGTCCTGGCACTCCTTTTCGCGGTCGCGATCGTGCTGTTCAATCCTGAATCGGTGGGTTCGGAGAAGGCGTACAGGGACTCCTTTGCGCCCCTGATGCAGCGGTTTTCGTTCCTGCCAAACCCCCCGCTGGCTGCCAAAGATACACTTGACCTGTACAGGAGCGGGAGCCTTGTCGGCCAGACGATCTTCTCGTTCCTCCTCCCCCTTGCGGTTATCTGGTTCTTCTTATCCCTGCTGGGCCCGTTCTTTCCGCCCCATGGCCTGCTTTTCCTGGTTGCCATTACCACCGGTGTAATCGCGTCTACGATGTACACATGGGTCACGATGTTTGACACCTTCGGTCCGTACGCATGCCTGCCCGTTGCAGTCAGTACACTCATCAAGAGCAAACTCACTACGTTTGCAATCCTGCAGGTTATCCCGGCCGTCTTCATCGCAGCAGTTGCAATCTTTTCGGGGGAAGCCGC
>PDVJ01000127.1_pt1 | contig 21743 bp, 24 predicted proteins | sample 1369811 | NCBI WGS metagenome assembly PDVJ01 (sample SAMN07795376, study PRJNA414565) | Alkali sediment metagenome, whole genome shotgun sequencing project. | reverse complement strand
GCGAGCCGCACCATCCGAACACGCAGATCCGTTTTGCGCCGAGGGCAATGATTTTCTCCATAACCATGACAGCCTGGGGAGCGCCCAGGAATGGTCCAGTAAGGGCTAGGGAGCAACGGGTCTGATCTTTCGAGCGGAAAATTCTGAAAAAGCCGAGATCAAAGCGATCCATCGGTTTGAGTTTCGAAAGCCGTTCCAGGTCTTGAGAAATGACGACCATGAGGACATCAGGCCCAAGAGTTGGGTCGTTTTTCCCTTTCCTGGGCTGAATAACAGCGTCGTCACTCTGAAAAGTCAGGCTCAAAGAATCCGAAGTCCTTTCATAAACCTGTCCGATAACCTCATGAATCCCTCCCCCTTGATGGGGGAGGTTTACCCGCCTCTGGCGGCGCCGAAGGCGATCAGGGGTAAGGGTGGAGGTGTTTCCCCCTCCCCTTCATCCCCTCCCACGAGGAGAGGGGGAAGTATTTGTCGGACAGCCTCTCGTGTCGTTCTCCCCGTGGAGGTCATAGTAAAGGGGATGCTCTTCCAGGGCAACCTGAAAATTGATGGGCGGGCTTGAAAAAAGTCTTTAGAAATGGTCTTCAACCTGTGATAGAATTAAACCAAATCTGACCATTATCCCCTGCTCACAGGGCGAGCCTCATTTTTCTTGACACAGAACGGTAAAAGCGATTATTTTGTTCGTTTCGACTTAGAAGAACAGGCCTTTTTGTCATGTTTGAGAGTCTATCGGAGAAGCTTAGCAAAACCTTCAAGAAGCTCAAGGGTCAAGGTAAGCTAACAGAAAAAAATATCCAGGAGGCTCTCAAGGAAGTTCGGATGGCCTTGCTCGAAGCGGACGTAAATTACAAGGTCGTCAAGAAATTTGTGGAGGATATCCGCCAGAGTGCCATGGGGCAAGAAGTCCTGGACAGCCTCAGCCCGGGGCAACAGGTCATCAAGATCGTCTACGAAGAATTGATCCGGCTCATGGGAGGCAGCAGGCAGGAACTCAACCTCACAGGCCGGCCGCCCTTCATCTTGATGCTTGTGGGGCTTCAGGGGTCAGGGAAAACGACAACCGCTGGCAAGCTGGCACTCCACCTCAGGAAAAAGGGCAGGAATCCCTATCTCGTGCCTGCGGACATTTACCGGCCGGCGGCTATTGAACAGCTGCAAAAGCTGGGCAGCCAACTGGGAATTCCTGTCCACGACACCGAGAAGAACCGGAAGCCCGAGGATACTTGCCAGGAGGCACTGTCCATGGCCGGTTCTGTGGGCGCGGACGTTCTTATCATGGATACGGCAGGCCGCCTCCACATCGACGACGAGCTCATGGCAGAGCTGGTGAGGATCAAGGAGAGGGTCAGCCCCACAGAGATCCTCCTGGTGGCTGACGCGATGACCGGCCAGGATGCGGTGAATGTGGCCAAGCGCTTCAACGACCTCCTGGACATTTCAGGGGTTATCCTGACCAAGATGGAGGGCGATGCGAGAGGAGGCGCCGCTCTTTCCGTCAAGGCGGTTACGGATAAACCCATCAAGTTTATAGGGGTGGGAGAGAAGCTGGACGCGCTGGAGCCTTTCTTCCCGGACAGGCTGGCCTCCCGGATTCTTGGCATGGGGGACATGCTTTCCCTCATCGAGAAAGCCCAGGAGGAGTTCGATGAAAAAGAGGCCCTGAAGCTCGCAAAGAAACTCAGGAAAAGGGAGTTCGACCTTGAGGACTTCTTGTCTCAGCTCAGGCAGTTGAAAAAGCTCGGTTCTCTGGAGCAGATCATGAGCATGATTCCCGGCATGGGACAGCTCAAACAGCTCAAGAACATGAAGCCTGATGAAAAGGAGCTGGTCAGGGTCGAGGCCATCATCAATTCTATGACCAAGGAGGAGAGAGGGAACTACAAGAGCGTCAACGGCAGTCGATAACTACTCAGGTAGATAGACTGAAGGTAGATAGACTGAAGGAAAAGACATGCGCGATCACACAAAGCCAAGATCGTTTGGATACGTTGGCAGGTGATTGTGTCATGGATGATCATTGTTGCCCTTCAGTCTTCAGCCTTCAGCCTAAACACCTGAGCAGTTACACTTTGACAAGAAAAGGGGGTGGTAAAAGGAATGGCTGTAAGGATTAGACTGACCAGGTTGGGGGCTAAGAAGAAGCCTTACTATCGTTTGGTTGCAGCAAACTCGGAAGCGCCACGTGATGGAAAGTTTCTTGAAATACTGGGGTCCTATGACCCGACCAAGAATCCGGCTCTCATCAAGCTTCACAAGGAAAAGGTGAGTCGCTGGCTGGAGAAAGGAGCCACGCTTTCGGAATCAGCGAGATCTATTTTGAAAAAGGAAGGGTTGCTTAAGAGTTCCAAAGGCTAAGACATCACATCGAACGGACTTGTTCCACTCTGGAAGGAGGGGGGGTATGGAGATGAAGGAGCTGATCACGTACATCGCCAAAGCGTTGGTTGACAAGCCGGAAGAAGTGGTCGTGACGGAGATAGAGGGGGAGCAGACCTCTGTGATCGAGCTGAAAGTGGCCAAGGAAGATCTGGGAAAAGTGATCGGAAAGCAAGGCAGGACGGCCCGGGCCATGAGGACGATTCTCAGCGCATCCTCCACGAAGATCAACAAGAGATCGGTTCTGGAGATCATCGAGTAAGGTTGAGCAAAGTCTTTCCCGAAGCGCTGCTCCTGATCGGAAGGGTCATCGGGCCGCACGGGGTGAGCGGCCTTCTGAAGATCCAATCCTATGCCCATTCAGAGGATACCCTGCTCACGGCGGGCAGGGTTTATCTCCGGAAGAGCCCTGGAAAAATCTCCGAGTACGAGATCCTTTCTGCCCTACCCCACAAGGGGGGTTCACTGATTCGACTGGAGGGCTTGAGTTCCCGAGATCAAACAGAGACCTTTCGAGGCGCGGAAATCTTCATCAGAAAAGAAGCGGTGAGCCGCCGGAAGGATGAGTATTTCTGGCACGAGCTCGTCGGCCTCAGAGTTTATCTGGAGACGGGCCGCTACCTGGGCACGGTGAAAGACATTTTACCAACGGCCGGCAACGACATTTATGTGGTCCAGGAAGGAAAAGAGGAGTTTCTCATCCCGGCCATCCATGAGGTGGTGAAAACGATCGATCTAGAAAACGGGAAAATGATCATTTCTGAAATGGAAGGGCTTCTTGATCTGAATGCGGTTTGATGTTCTCACTCTTTTTCCTGAGCTGTTTTCATCTTTTTTGAAAGAGACGATCCTGGGCCGTGCGGTGAAGGCCGGCCTGGTCGACATTCGCATGGTCAACATCCGTTCCTTTGCCAGGGGGCGCCACCTGGTCACCGATGACAGACCCTTTGGAGGCGGCGAGGGCATGGTGATGAAACCAGGGCCCATCTCAAGGGCTCTGGAATCGATCGATAGAATAAAGGACCGATCCCTGGTGCTTCTCCTCACCCCCCAGGGCAGGACTTTTGATCAGCCACTGGCCTGGGAGCTGTCCCGCACGGAGCAAATCATCCTCATTTGCGGGCGTTACGAAGGCGTGGACGAGAGAATCCGGACGAGCAGCATTGACCTGGAACTCTCCATCGGCGACTATGTTCTGAGCGGAGGAGAGATGGCCGCCATGGTCGTGATGGACACGGTGAGCCGCTTGGTTCCAGGGGTGCTGGGAGGCGAAAGGTCCGCGCAGGAGGATTCTTTTGAGGAGGGGCTCCTGGAGTACCCTCAGTACACGAGGCCGAGGGTGTTCAAAAACCAGGAAGTGCCCGCTGTCCTGCTCTCCGGCGATCATGAGAAGATCCGGGTGTGGAGAAGGACGGAGTCCCTGAAACGAACCCTTGAAAGAAGACCGGATCTTCTGGAGAAGGCGAAGCTGACCGAGGAAGACAAGCGCATCCTCGCCAAGCTGAGACAAAGGACGGAGAAGTAGCCATTACGCATTGATCATTTAACATTGATCATTGGACATTGAAGACTTCGCTTTTAAGGTTGATGATCTCCTAAAAAGTCGTCACCCCGTTGAAAAACGGGGTCCAGAGAATTCGTAACGAGTTAAAACACTGGATTCCGGCGCCTGTCCCGGACCCCGATCCGGGATTCGCCGGAATGACGGGAAAAAGCGTTTTCTGACTTTTTGCGAAAGCATCAAGATTGGCGTTTTGGTTTTCCGATGATCAATGGTCAATGAGCAATGTTCAATGATAAATGATCTAGCTGCGGCCAAGGGCCGGCATTAGGGGAGAGAGAATCAGCTATTCTATGCGGCTTCACGTGGGGTTACTTCATTACCCCGTTTACAACAAGAACCACGAAAGGATTGCTTCGGCCATCACCACGTTTGATCTTCATGATTGCTCGAGGCTGGCCAAGACGTACGGGGTCAAGACTTTTTTTGTGATCACACCCCTGAAGGATCAACAGGAGCTTGCCGGGCGGGTTCTGAGACACTGGACCGTGGGATACGGCGCAGAGTATAACCGGACCAGGAAAGAAGCGCTGGAGTTGATGAGCGTGTCGCCTTCTCTTGAGGCGTGTGTTGAGGAGATAACGACCCGGGAAGCAGAGAAACCTGTTCTCATTGTGACGGATGCAGCAAAGAAGAAGGCGCCTAGCCTGACCTACGCACAAGCAAAGGCCATGCTCAGAGCGGACAAAGCGATCCTTCTTCTCTTCGGGACAGCATGGGGTCTTGTGGACGAGGTGTTCGATCAGGCCGATTACCTGCTGGATCCCGTAGAAGGCTATACGGACTACAATCATCTCTCTGTGAGGTCAGCAGCGGCCATCATCTTGGACAGGCTGGCAGGCAGAGATCAGTTGGAATCGTGAGGAGGACTTATGGACGTCATTGAAGCGATCGAAAGAGAACAGATGCGGCTGGACATACCCGACTTCAGAGCGGGTGACACGGTTAAAGTGCATGCCAAAATCAAGGAGGGAGACAAGGAGAGAATCCAGGTTTTCCAGGGTGTGGTGATCCGAAAAAGAAAAGGGAAAATGGGGGCCACCTTTACGGTACGGAAGGTTTCTTACGGGATCGGGGTGGAACGGATTTTTCCCGTTCATTCGCCCAATATTGATAAGGTCGAAATCGTGTCCAGAGGCATGGTCCGAAGGAGCCGCCTTTACTACATGCGCAAACTGAAGGGCAAAGCCGCGCGCATTAAGGAGAAGAGATCGTAACCTTTTTCAGGCTCCCCTTTCTAAGCTTCCACCCTTTCAGATGGGACGCCCCTGAAAGGGTGACTCCTTTTTAGGCAGGGTCGCTTGATGACTCCAGAAGACAACCTGTCTCTTTTCCCCGAGAGCGATTCTTCCCGTGATCTCGACACGCTCTTCTTTGAATCCCTTGTTCGAAAAGCCGGTTACCGTGTGATTGCAGGCGTGGATGAGGCCGGGCGGGGGCCCTTGGCCGGCCCGGTGGTGGCCGCAGCGGTCATTCTCCCTGAAGGCGTGGTCATGGAGGGAGTCCGGGATTCCAAGGAGATGACGGAAAGCGCGAGAGAGCGCGCGTTTCCTCTCATCCACGAGAAGGCTCTGTCTGTTTGCGTCGGGGTCGTCTCGGCAGACGATATTGACAGGACCAATATTCTAAGGGCGTCCCTGGAGGCCATGAAGCGGGCGATCCTGTCCCTGGATCCGCGGCCCGAGTTTTGCCTCGTGGACGGGATCCACCCTGTGCCGGTCCCGATACCCTATCGGTGCCTGAAAAAAGGGGACCGCCGCAGCCACAGCATTTCCGCGGCCTCCATTGTGGCCAAGGTGTACCGGGACAGAATCATGTGCTCTTTTCATGAGAAGTTTCCTGTGTACGGGTTCTCGGAAAACAAGGGATACGGCACGGCGCAGCATCTGGCCGCCATTAGGGAACACGGGGCTTGTGCCATTCACCGAACGACCTTCAGGGGGGTGACCTGAAGTGACGAGAGAAAGACTGGAGCTCGGAAAAGAGGGAGAAGATCTCGCCCTCAGGAAAGTCGAAAGCCTCGGATACAAGTGCATCGCACGAAACTACCGTTGCTCTCTTGGCGAACTTGATCTTGTGGCCCGGGACGGGGAGACGCTGGTTTTCATCGAGATCAAGACGAGAAAAGGAAAATCTCTCGACTATGCCAAAGAGGCTGTGCATGCTCGAAAGCAGCGGCAGATGTCCAAGGTGGCTCTGGCTTACATGAAGAGGAACGGGTGTGAAGATGCAAAGGCAAGGTTCGATGTGGTGGTCATCCATCAGAAGGGCCTGGACAAAGAAATCGAGGTGATCCGGAACGCTTTTGATCTGGCGTACCCGTGAAATGAAGAAATAAGCAGTAAGGAGTATGCAGTAAGCAGTGAAGATCGTTACCTGCGGTGAGCTTCGTAGTGAAATAGAATATCGAATTTCGAACAAGGAACCGCAGAATTATGAAGTGTTCACTTCGACATTCGATATTCCTTGTTCGACATTCTGCGGTTTAAAGGGTTTTCAGCACAATTCACAAGTGATATTGCCACGGTCTAGAATTTGGGCAGGGTGAGCTTGGTGGGAGGACGCAGGGGGGATCGAATTCTTGAAAGCGGAAACCGAAGCAAAGACCGGAACCCTCTACGTCGTCTCCACGCCTCTTGGAAATTTGGAAGACATCACGCTGAGGGCTCTCCGGGTTCTGAAGGAAGTGGATCTGATCGCGGCTGAAACCATTGAGCACACGAGGAATCTTTGCCGGCACTGTGGGATCGCGACGAAGCTGACGTCCTTTAATCAGCACAATCAGAAGACAAAGGCCCCTGAACTGGTCGAGAAAATCAAATCCGGGTGGAACGTGGCCCTTGTGACGAACGCGGGAACACCGGCTATTTCAGACCCAGGGGTGTTTCTTGTGAGCAGGGCTTTGAAGGAGGGGGTGAGGGTTTCGCCGGTGCCGGGCCCTTCTGCCGTGACCGCGGCTCTTTCCGTATCCGGGATGAGAGCGGAGACGTTTCTTTTTTACGGGTTCCTGCCCCACCGGTCAGGCAAAAGGAGAAAAGAGCTGGAGACCCTGAGAGCGTTGCCCCACACGCTTGTTTTCTTTGAGGCCCCTCATCGTCTTGCGGACATGCTGAAGGACCTCGGAGACGTCCTGGGTGATCGGCCCATGGTCCTTCACAAGGAGATGACGAAACTTTTTGAAAGAGCCGTGGCAGGCACTGTGGGTTCTGTCTTGAGCCGGCTCAAGCAAGAGGAGATCCGCGGAGAATACACTCTCGTTGTGGCCGGGAACGAGAAAAAGGAAAAAGAACAATCCCTGGACGAAAATGTTCAGGAGGAAATGGGGCACCTGTTGAAAGCAGGGACCATGAGCCTTAAAGATATAGCCCGGAAGATCTCGTCTGAGACGGGAATGGAATACAGAAGAGCATACAAAGCCTGCCTCTCTATGAAGAGGGCGGAGTAGAGTCTTAAACTGTAACTTCTACCCATACTGCGCAGAAGTATTTGAGCCCTGGCCAGGGGGTGTGGTCTCTTTGGAGCCGCGGAGTTCTCGTAAGGAGTAGGCACTAAGCAGTAGGCAGTAATCCTTTCTGCATACTCCCTACTGCATACCGCTTACTCATGGCGTTGCAGCCAAAGGCATGCATTAAGTTCCGGTGGTTATTTTCGATTGATGGAGCAGGTCAAGAAACTTAAAATCTCCAACGAGCTGGGTTTGCATGCACGAGCGGCAGCAAAGATCGTGGCTCTTGCCGCTCAGTACAGGTCAAACCTGTCTCTCAGGAAAGACGAGCAGGAAGTGAACGGGGCAAGCATCCTATCCATCCTGGCGCTGGCCTGCCCCAAGGGAACGGAGATTGAGGTGAAGACCGTCGGCGAGGACTCTGAAGCGTTGATGGAGGCGATCATGATCCTCTTCGAGCAGAAATTCGGTGAAGGGAAATGACGGACTCCAGGGTGAGAAAACTAAAAGGCATTGCGGTCTCGTCCGGAATTATCATCGGCAAGGCTCACCTCGTTGACCGGTCCAGGATCAAAATTCTCTACCAGTACCTCATCAGCGACCAGCAGGTGAACAAGGAGGTGGAGCGCTTCAAGGACGCGCTCAATGCCGCAAAGGACCAGATCATTCACCTCAAGAACCGGATGCCCGAGCAGATCAAGAGACACAGCTTCATCCTGGATACCCATCTCATGATCATGGATGACAGCATGTTTTTCAATGCCACGATCAACGCCATTCTGAGCGAGAAGATCAATGCCGAGTGGGCGTTGAAGAAGTCGGTTCAGAATATCGAGGATCTCTTCTCCCAGATCGACGACCCGTACATCAAGGAACGGATCGTCGATGTGGAATACGTGGCCGAAAGGGTGTTGAGAAATCTCGCGGGGAAAGAACTGGAAAGCCTTTACGAAATCAACGAACGCGTGATCATCGTGGCCCATGAGCTTTCCCCTGCAGACACGAGCTCCATCAACATCGCCAAAGTCATGGGTTTCATCACCGACGTGGGCGGCCGGACCTCTCATGCAGCGATCATCGCGCAATCCCTGAAGATCCCGGCCGTGGTGGGGCTCGAGTCCGTGACCCGCCAGGTTCAGGACGGGACGCTCCTCATCGTGGACGGGAACACGGGAGAGGTGATCATCGACCCTGATGATGACCTGATCATCCTTTATCAGGAAAAACAACTGAACCAGGAACGATTCGAGTCGAGCATCATCCGGCTGAGCCACCTTCCTGCGGAGACAAGGGACGGGCACAAGATCTCGGTGAGGGCGAACATCGAATTCCTGGAGGAGGTCGCGACGGCCAAAGACCACGGCGCCGAGGGGATCGGCCTTTACAGGACGGAGTTCCACTACCTGCGGTCTCAGGGGCTGCCCAGTGAAGATGAGCTTTTCGAGGACTACAAGGAGGTGGCGGAGATCATTGCCCCGAATCCCGTGACCATGAGGACCCTGGATCTGGGCGGCGACAGGTTTTCATCGGAAATCTCGTGGACGAAGGAAACGAATCCGGCTCTCGGTCTCAGGGCCATCCGGTTTTGCCTGCAGCAGCCCAGGATCTTCAGGAGCCAGCTGAGGGCGATCCTGAGAGCGAGCGCCTTCGGCAATATCCAGGTCATGTTCCCCATGATCTCAGGGCTCCAGGAACTTCTTGATTCAAGGAAAATCCTCAAGGAAGTGATGGGCGAGCTGGACCAGGAGGGAGCGGCTTACGACCGGAATATCAAAGTGGGGCTCATGATCGAAGTCCCCTCTGCGGTGACGGTGGCCGACATTCTGGCCAAGCATGCGGACTTCTTCAGCATCGGCACCAATGACCTGATCCAGTACGCCCTGGCCATCGACAGGGTCAATGAGCATGTGGCCTTTATGTACCAGCCTTTTCATCCTGCTATTCTCAGGATGATCCTGCAGGTGATCAAGGCGGCCAAGCAGGCCGGCATCAAGGTGGCGCTCTGCGGTGAAATGGCCGGAGACCCCCTTTGCACATCAGTGCTTCTGGCCATGGGGATTGACGAACTGAGCCTCAATGCAGGCGGGATCCCCATGATCAAGAAGGTGTTCCGGTCTCTTTCTCTGGACCAGGCCAAAGCGGATCTCCGAAAGATCATGAAGCTGGACACGGCCTCACAGGTGCGAGAGTTCATTGTGAAGAAGATGCAGCCCGTCCTAGACGAACTCGATCACAAGCTCTTCATGGCCGGCGGGGGGTGAGATGGAGAGGAAGATCATATGCCAGAACAGGAAAGCGGTCCACGACTACATTATCGAAGAGACTTTTGAGGCCGGCCTGGTTCTGGATGGACCTGAAGTCAAATCCCTGAGAGACGGGAAGGCAAACCTCACCGACAGCTACGCCAGGATTAAGCGAGGAGAGGTTTATCTCTATAAAATGCACATCAGCCCTTACCCTTTTGCCCATCACATGAAACTGGACCCGGAGAGAACGAGGAAGCTTCTCGTTCACAAAAAAGAGATCAAACGGTTGACGGGCAAGACCGAGGAGCGGGGCTATACCATGGTTCCGCTCAAGGTGTATTTTTCCAAGGGATGGGTCAAGGTGGAGCTGGCCCTGGTCAAAGGGAAAAGGAAGGTGGACAAGCGCCAGGCCATCAAGGAAAGGGACATGAAGCGGGAGATGGACCGGGCCAGGAAAAAAGGAGAGTATTGACAGTACCAGGGAAAAGGGTTACTTTATTGCTGTACGTTAATTCATCCTGCCAATAACCTTCAAACAAAGGGGGCGAAACGGGTTCGACGGGGGTAAGGAAGCTTAAGCTGCATACCGAGGTTCCACCTGGTCTCGTAAAAAAGGTGGGCTTAAACACAAACGCAGACGATTATGCGTACGCCGTGGCCGCTTAAAGGCCACCGTCCTTTTTGATCCACCCCTGCGGGATTGATCAGGACGACGGATAGCAGGGTAGCTGACCCGATGGACCTGAACGCCGAATCTTAAACCATTTTAGATCTCTGTTTGTCACTGTGTTTCACAGCGTGGACTAGGGTTCGACTCCCCCCGCCTCCACCATCACTTCTTAGTGAATTCAATGAGTTCACCCCTTTTTGGTGACACCTTCTCTGGTGTCCGCCTAGTGTCAGAATAGATGTCCCTCAGGTCATCCAGTTCCACTCGGAAGTAACGCTCGAAAGCCTGATTACTCGAATGCATAGTCGCCTTCTTTATCTGCTCCGGTGAGCGGTGCTTTCTCAAAGCTGTGGCAGAGGAATGTTTTGTCCCGCCGTACAGGTCGACCCCTTCCACTCCGAGATTCTTGCGCGCCTTTTTCCAGTACCTAAAAAGCAAGCTTCCACCAAACGGTTCGCCACCCTTGACACCTTTTAATCCTGCATTGTGCCTGAAGAAGTGAAGATGAGGTAGCCCTCGGGGAAGAGAGCGAATAAGGTCGATGTCTTCATCAAGGAGGGGAACAGTCTTTGGCTTCCCTTCCTTTGGCTTTCGTATAACAACAACCTTGAGGTCTAGGTTCAAGTCACCCTCTAGAATGTTCAGCAGTTCCCTCGGTCGGATCGAGATGTATGTACAGAGAAACCGGATGCCGATCCATATTTTGAGATTCACGGGTTTGGATAATTGGTATACCTCATCCAAGATTCTCAGCTGTGTTTCCTTATCGACTATGTTTCTCCAGCCCAACTCAAAAGGCACCTCTGGGAATTCGGGAATCTGGGATGCGTGCAAGACCTGCCTCTTCCTTAACCACACAAAGAAGTGGTGTAGAGTCGCCTTCAGATTTGCCCTGCTTTTTTGTGAAAGAGGCTGACCAGTTTTTTGGTTTCGCAAGATATCTTTCGCCCTTGATGTCTTGGCAAGCAAGAAATCTTCCAGCTCTCCGTACCGGATCTCCTTTACATTTGTGGTGCCCCAGTAGGCTATTGCCTTCCCGATATGGTTCTGGATGTGGCGAAACGAGGCCACCTCGTCCCGCTTTATCTCCAGGAACTTTGAGGCCAAGACTTCAAAAGAAAGCGGAGTAGCCTGCTGAAAGTCCCGAACATCGAACTCGCCCAAGTCATATTTGAACCGCATACCTGTAAGCCACCTGTTGGCTTGCTCGTAGCTTCTGAAACGGCGGTAAAGGGTATGGAACTTGACCTTGAACCGAGTGGCTTGTTGTTGCGGATGACTAGGGCAAGATAGACCGTTCCTGCCGTCATCCTTGAACGTGCCCCCGCACAAGGGGCAATGCTCGTCAGAGTACACGCCGCCTTATATGGAGATTCCACCTCGGTTTTTCACCGCGGGGTGGCAAATAAATCGCCCAGGGGTTTTTTAAATTTAAGACAACTTTTCTTTCCCTAGTCACGCGGCGCGGTACCTATTGCTTCACTCACGACAAAGAATTGTTCATAGTCTCTGCTCTTCTTTCCTCCTTGGAGGATTTTTCAATGGAGTAGTTTATGTGGATCCTCCGCCTGTCCGTCAGTGCATGCGATTTCGGTTTCTTCGCGAATACCTTGCCATCCATGAAGTCTGTGTTCTTCCCTGAAGGCCCGCTAGTCGAGCAAAGACGGACATGTGCAGGACCTTGTCATCGAGACCGAGAGCAAACCCCGTGAGCTTGTCTGATTCAAGGCGGCAATCGGTTCCAAGACCGACTGAGTCGTGGGTTTCGATCTTGCAGGAGAAAATACCCTTCTTGAAGTCCGTCACGTCATCTGCGGATAATTCTTCACCCTTATTTCCGTCGATCCAGTCGATAGCATCTAGAGCATAGCTCTGCACTAGTTTCGTGAAGACCTTTGAAAAGGTTTCCGGCCTTCCAAAGGCATCCATGCCGACGACTTCGCCATTGATCAGGAACACGGCGCCCACTTGATACCCTATCAGGCTGAAGTGCTGCAGGTATTCGTGAAGGGAGGGCAGATCCTTTTCGTAGATTCTAGCCATGGCCATGCTAGGCGACATCGCCTCTCGCCTTTTGGCCCTTTCTGATATGTCCGCCCAGAGGGCTGACTGGTCAGCCTGAAATTCCCCGCGATCTCGGACCGAACGCTGAACCTGCTCGGATTTCATGGCCCTCATCCGTGACGGCATAATGCGTTCCTCGCTATAGAAACGCGGAGTGTTGTAGGACCATCTGCCTTGCTCCACACAGCTCACAGGGATGACCACCGTGGCGCCGGGGGCGATCAGAATCGTGGTGTTGACGATCCGATTTTGCTTTGCCCCCACCAGTTCTTCGCCGTCCAGAATCAGGACCATTTTGGGCGCCTTGTTGTGGACCTTGAGATTGGGCACCGCGCCGTGGTCGTTCACTTCCGTCACCTCGATCACGCCTGAGCCTAAAGCCTCATCCAAGAGGATGTACTCCAGGCCCAAAGAATAATCAGACAGAAGCGGGTACACGGCCATGTTCTTGTACACCTGTTTGCGACCGACCTTTGCCTGCTCCAAATACTCCCTGATGACCTCCTGCATAATCGTCACTTCCTTTCTTTTGTATTTTGAAGTCATGATAACAGGGGCGTTTGACAGGGAAGGTCAAAGTGCAGAAAAAAAGAATACAGGAGACAGAATGGACGCCGGATAATGGATCCTGGGTACTGGAAATCCCTGGAAATCAATCACGAAAACACGAAACGATGAAATTTTAAAAAACTCAAGGCAAGCGGGAGACGGGAGTCAGTAGAAGGCCAATGAATAATGGAAGGATGGAATGTTGGAACAGCAGGGCAAAAACGCGAAAGTTTCGACCGTAATCGAAACTTTTTGACAATATCTTCGATTTTGTCCTAAAATACCGCCATGGAAACGACCTATTTTGCCATGAATCCTTGGTGGGAGCGGAAAGATATCGATTCAGGCATTGACCGGCTTGAATACCTTGAGCGCCTCCCTGCCCTGAGCCGCAGAAAGCAAACCGAAGTGATTGTCGGCGGCCGGCGGATGGGCAAGACAACGCTGATCAAGCAATTCATCAAGAGACTGATCCAGCAGGGGGTAGAAGCAAAGGACATCCTGTACTTGGCCCTCGACAACCCCTCCCTGTCCGCGACTCCCTTGTCGGAACATTTAAAGAACATAAGAAAGATCCACTTGCATGATCGGGGACGGAAGCTTTTTCTCTTTCTCGATGAGGTTCAGGAAAGCGTGAACTGGGAAGCGGAACTTAAATCGCTCTACGACATGGAGAGATTGAAGATCTTTTGCACAGGCTCCACGTCGGCTTTGATCGCCCGGGAGCGATCCAGACTGACAGGCAGACAAATCATTACGACTCTCTACCCTCTTTCTTTCACCGAATTCCTTTCTTTTCACAGCGAAAGCCCCGGTCTGAGCGAGGACTACAAGTACGAAAGGCTTCTGGAAGATTATCTGGAAAAGGGGGGGTACCCTGAGAATGTGCTGAACCCATCCATCGAGTACCTCAGCAACTTAGTGGAAGACATTCTTTCGCGCGACCTCATCAGGATATATCCCATCAAGAAGGCTTATGCTCTGAAGGATCTCCTGAGGCTGATCGCCTCCTCGGTGGGATCAAGGACAAGCTTTAACAAGATTGGCAAAGTTCTTGGGCTCTCTGTTGACACGGTCAAGGAATATGTGAACTATCTGGAGGCCGCCTTTCTTGTGAAGAGTGTGGAGAAGTGGACGACCTCTCACACGGAAAAGATTTATGCCCAGAAGAAAATCTATCTGTGGGACACGGGCATCAAGACCATTCTGACCGGCGCGGCCGATCTGGGAGCCCGTGCGGAAAACGCCGTGCTCATGGAACTGAGCAGGAAGAAAATGGCCCTGGGGTATTTTGCCGAAAGCGAGAAAGAAGTTGATTTTGTCGTCGGCGAGGCGAAGAGATTCATTCCTGTAGAGGTGAAGTTCATTTCATCCCTGGACTGGACCGAGAAAAAGTTCTCGGGGATAAAGCTTTTCCTTCGGCGCTTCCCAGAGGCCCGGGAAGTTCTACTGATCACGAGGAGTGTAGAAGCAGAACTGAAAGTGGGGCAATCCATCGTAAGGGCGATTCCTCTGTGGCGTTTTTTGTTGTCCTCAGCTTCTTACCTGGGAACTCTCCAATCTTAAATATAAAGAGCACCAGAGAGGAAGGCCGGGAGAAACTCTGGCATGACACCCAGGAAATCGTTCCACAGAAGGATGGCTCCATTGTCTTTGAGGCTGAGGTGGCTGGAACGGAGGAGATCAAGTTCTGGGTCATGAGCTGGGGCTCAAAAGCCGAGGTTCTCGAGCCGCCATCCCTTCGGGAAGAGATCAGAGTGGAAGCGGAGGCAGCGGTTGAGAAGTACGGCAAGTCTATCTCGGCGCAGGCAGAACCGGTTTCGGCATAGTTTAGTTTGGAGAATGTCATCAAGTAGAGGGTTCTATCCTGCCTTCGTTTGGTTGTGTTGTGCCTTAATCTGCGCTCTTGAAGCTTCTTAGCAGTTCACTGATCCTGGCAGCATGCTTAGAAACCAGGGATTTCAAAGCAGGTGCCCGCAGAAGCTCTTCCAGGTCCTCTCGCTTACAAGCATTGTACTTGGCCATGATCCAGATGAATTCCACTGTGTAATCGGGTCTCATTTTCGCCAATGAGCGCCGCGCTTCAAGAATTTCTGAACGATCTTCGGGAAGCCATTTCGCTCCGTGTTTGGCAAGGATATGGATCATCTTGATTTTCTCACGCGAGCGGTCAGTGTCCAAGTTCGTCTTCGGACCCTTTGAGCCCTTTAGCCTGGCCCACTTGCGGATTTCTGATGGCCAGAAGCTAAGCATCCGCCTTGGAGGATTGCCAACTCGCATGAAAAAGGCCGCGCCGCAAGCCGAAAGCTCCCCCTTGAGGCTTCTGGCTTTCCGCTCGCTGATCTTGAGGTACTCCGCGAGGGCCTTCCACCCTCTCCGCATTTCTTCGTCGTTCATATAACCACCTCCGACCTTATTGGAGATCCTAGTTTGGCTGTTCCAGTTAATAAAGCAGGTTATAATTGTGCCCAAAATTGTGCCAATTTCTGATGAGCACCAATGACACAAAGAGATTTTGTGTGACATCCGGTCGGAGAAGTCGGAGGAGGAAAAGCTCAGAAATTATGTCATTTTACATCATTTAGGAGTCGGAATAATAATCTGATATCACTTGATTTTTATGAATTCGACTCCCCCCCGCCTCCACAATCCTTTGTTTGCAGCGACGCGGAAAGCGAGGGCTGCCGTGGCGGAGCCGGCAGGGCTACCCTTTACCCTGTGCCTTGAGATGGGCGGGTTTGAGCAGGGCATAGGCGATGCGCATCACAGGGGTCGGCACGCCCAGTTCACTGCCCATCCGAACGACAACGCCGATCAGCGATTCCAGTTCGCTCGTGCGGCCGGACTCCAGGTCGCGCTGCATCGACGGCCTGATGTCCGGGGCGCTGCCGTCGATGAAAGCCAGCGTCTTGTTAATGATGTCCGCGTCAAGGCTCACCCCGTTCGCTTTGGCCACGGCCGCCACCTCCGCCGTCGCCTCAGCCAGCACCTCTCGTGCTTCAGGTACATGACGGTATTCTCCAACGGCCACGCGGGTCAGACTGCCGAGCGCGCTTATTGCTGCGATAAACACGAATTTTGTCCAGAGGAGCGCTTTGATGTTGGGGACCAGCTCGACCGTCGCAGGGGTGGTTCGCAGCACTGAAGCGATCGCTTCGGCACGCGCTGTGATCCGTCCGTCCAGTTCACCCAGGGCGATGCGCCGGAACTGGCTGTACTGGCCGATCCTGCCTGGGGCTTCAATGGCCGCTGAAAGCCACATGGCGCCACCCAGCATATGCTCCATTCCTACTGCGGAACCGATGCGCTCAGCAGCATCAATCCCGTTTTGGAAGGAGATCACCACCGTGTTTGCCCCAATCATGGGCCTGATGGCCTGAGCGGCCTCATCGGTGTGATAGGTCTTTGTCGCCACGATGACGAGGTCAACCGATCCGACTTCACCGGGATGATCGGTCGCGCTTGCGGGGGACACCGTGAAGTCGCCGTGCACGCTTTTGACTTGCAACCCTTCGCCGCGGATTGCCTGAAGGTGAGCTCCTCGAGCAATGAAGGTCACGTCCTGACCTGCTGTTGCCAGCAGTCCGCCATAGTATCCTCCGACTCCACCTGCACCCATGATGGCTATTCGCATATTTTTTCTCCGGTACCTGATAGGCCGACCTCCGGGCAGGCAGGTGACCTGCCCTACGAAACCCCCACACGCCTTGGCAGGCACGGTGGCCTGCCCTACAAAAGTCCTCTCCCCCTCACCCTCGCCCTCTCCCCCAAACTGGGGGAGAGGGCGGCATCTTGGATTACTGCCAAGTCTCTGAGAGGGATTCACGCCTTTTATCTCATGATGAGCCACACTCCAAGAATAAGAACCCCGATCCCGAGCAATCGGGACAAATCCAGAGGCCGCACCGCGGCCCCAAACAGGCCGAAGTGATCCAGCAATGCAGCGACGATGAACTGGCAGGCCACAAGGATCGTGAAAGCCGCCGTCAAACCGAGGCGGGGCACGGTGTAACTGATCGTGCCCACGATGAGCAGCCCCAGGAGCCCGGCGCTGAAGGCATACCAGGGAACGTTCTGCCATCCCTTCACGGTCCAACCGCCTGACAGCAAAACGGCAAGGGCGGCCACCAGACCCCCGCTCGCATAGGTGATGAACACGCTTGCTTTTGTGCCAAGGCGCTGGTCCATCAAGCCCATGAACTGCCCCTGAAAGCTAACGGCAATTCCTCCGAGGGCTGCAACAGTGATCAAAGTAACGTAATTGGTCATACCTGCTCCCTTCGGCACGAGGGTTTTGCCCGCGTGATCAAAGAAATGGTTTAGCAACGTTCAAGTCCAGACTGTCCTTTTATCAAACAGAAACGGGAATATCCAGGGGGGTTTTCAGGGATCGGCAGGCGCGGAGGTGCTTCAAAGGGATCAAGGAGGCCGGTTTTCAGGCCAGCCTCCTTGATAAGAAGGTGAGATTCTTATGGTCTAGCTAAGCCAGATTAACCTCTATGGCTTTATAGATGCACACATCCACGCAGGAGAAGCAGACGACGCACTTCTCGGGATCGTAGGAAACCTTCCAGCTCTCTCGATTCACATCCAGAGCGCCTGTCGGACAGATCGGCACGCAGGCGGTGCAGCCGGTGCAGCGTTCCTCAAGATGCTGGATCTCCTGAGAGAGGGGTTCAATGTTTACTCCGAGCTTATCCAGGTAATTGAAGGCGAGAGAGAGCTGACTCTCCTCACCGCTCAGCTCCACGACCATTCTGCCCTGCTTTCCCGGATCGATGCTGGCCCGAAGGATGTTGACCACAAGGTCATAGTCTTTGATGAGACGATACGTGATCGGCTCTTCTACGTTGCTCGGCGGAAATGAAAGAACGACTCTTGTCTTTTTCATCGAAGACCCTCCTTTGCTCCCGGAAGCGGCGCTACAGGCTGAGTTAAGAGAAAACCTCCGCTTTGGATCAGGGATTTGAGATGTTCGGCCACTTCCCTTGCTTTCGAGTAACTTGAAAAACACCCTGTCGGAACCTGCTTGCCCTTCACTTCAATAGAGCCACTCTTGAGCTGCGCATAGGTGACTTCGCCAAGAAGGGCTTCGCCCTCGCCCGTCGGGTAAAAGCGGCTGTAGTCCACAACAGGAGCGGTAAGCTCATCGTCAGACACCGAAACGAACTTCATCATCTCCTCATCGAGAATCGGGATCGGCACGCCCACGGCCAGGCTCAGGCTGACTCCGTAGCCGGTGTAGGATACCGCCCTGATCCACTGGGGATCCATTTCTTTCAGATTCCCAATCAGGGCCAGGGTTCCCGCTGCTTTGCGGGGGGTGCCGTTTTCGGAACGAGGGACATCAGGGTTGTGCTGAGTGCCGTTCCACGCAACATATCCCTGGGCCCCGCTCAAGAAAATCCGCGAGCCGATACCGATGGTCCTGTAGAAAGGATCGTTCAGCATCGGAGAAAGCTGTCCGGCACTGCAATAGTTTGCATTGCCGAGCATTGGCTTGAGAAGCCCCATGTAGGTGTAAATGGGCTTATCAGAAAGGTTCACGGCCACATTGTAGTTCTGGTAGCAGTTTCTCGGGTTGAACAGGATGGCCTCGTTCATGTCCTTGAGGCCGATTTTCTGTTCCCGGTTCTTTCTGGGGTAACAATCGGTTCCATAGGCCCCTGCTGACAACACCACTTTCTTGCCCGAGACAAGGTCCTCTATCACATGGGCTCCGCCATAGCGGAACTTGCCCGGGCGGCCGTTATTGTTTCGAGGGTCCCCGTCCGGTATCGCTGTCGCGCCGATATAAATATCTGCTGCTGCGAGTCCAGCATAGGCAGGGACCCCATTGAGCGTCACCCAGCCGCCGCCGAGCTTCATTTTTTCTTTAGGTTGCTTGATATTGAAAAAAGCTCCGGAAGAACACATGGGGCTGAATGTCCCTGTTGTGACCACATCCACATCACGGGCGGCCTTCTTGATCCCTTTTTCGCGAGCCATGCCGATAATCTCTTCGGCAGTGACAACGACCACCGATCCTGATCGGATTTTGTCATTGATTTCCTCAATGGTCCTAATCATGGAAGTATCCTCCTAAGGTGAAATTAGCAGGCTGCTGAAAAACGCCCATCTGCCATTCGACAGGCTCATGGCCCTGAGCAAAGTCGAAGGGCTGTGTTACCCTCATTCCTAGTCGTTGCGGCGTACTTCCGTGTACGCCTCACTCCAAGAAATTTCGGGTGCCTTGCATCTGAACGTTTTTGATCAGCCTTGAGGGCCGCTTTTTCTGCAACCCGCTAAAGAAATGGTATTTGGAAATTATGAATGAACGAAAGATGGAAGAGGCTCCCGGGGGAGCTCACGCATTATCCATGAGCAGAATTCCCCCCGGGATAAAGAAACGAATGGCCCGTTTGCTTGAAGCGAGTCACGGATACACGGAAGATGGGAAGTCAATCGACTCAAAGAAAACCCCTAAGCCTTGACGCTGCACGTTCTCTGATGAACGAGGATTCGGTAATATCCCACGTTGTGGTATTTGGTGTCAAGAAAAATTTTTCGAATGGATTTATCCGGTTGACATCCGCATTGCCTTTTGTAGTACTCTGCCTACAGTGAAGGAAAAGAAAGAATGGAGGAGCAACGATGAAAGTCAAGATCATGGCAATTATTTTATGCCTTACCCTGATTTCGCTTCCCTTAGGGTGCGCTAATGTGATGGAGGAACATAAAGGAGCGGCCGTGGGAACCGGAGTCGGTGGAGCGGTCGGTGGTGTGATGGGAGCGATTATCGGACATGGCACAGGGGCGGTTGTGGTCGGGACCCTTGCCGGGGCTCTCCTGGGCGGGGCTATCGGTCATTTTGGATATGATCAGGAAAGATCCAGAGAGCAAACGGTGAAGAATTACAGCTACAAAGAATCACAGGGGACGGTCCTCACCATCGAGAGCCTCAAAGCGATGCCTGCGACTGTGCGCCCCGGGGAGACAGTGGATCTCAAAATGACGTATGCGCTCCTCCATGATGCCCCGGACACGAAGATCACGGTGACCGAGATCAGGGAGATCACCGACAAAGGAGGACTTGTAGGGAGACCGGAAGTGAAAGTTGAGCAGGCGGACGGGACCTATACGACGACCGTTCCTCTGCGTTTGCCTTCGAGCGCTGAAAAAGGAACGTACCGGGTCAAAGCCATGGTTGAATCGCAATATGCCAAGGACGCAAGGGAGATTACGTTCACCGTACGCTAGACCCAATTGGAAACGTCACCCCATGCAGGCCCTCGGCCCAACGGAAATGACTGGAGCAATGAAAAAGATGCGGTTCGCTTTTGAACTTCTTGCAAATGGAAGGGAAGTCACGGTCAAGAGTCTTACAATGCGCGATGGTTCTCTATTGGGGATGAGGGTTGGAAAGAGATCAGTGCGCCAGGTTCGAGACTTCTCTCTGTTGCCTGGGTTGCGCCCGACGTGGCGAGGCGGCATTCTGAAGAAATTTCTGGTCTTTTTCGGCGATTTCCACCAGACAGACTCCCATGCCAAAGGCGTTTTCCTCTTCATCGATGCCATACATGTCAGCCCACACGACCTTACCGGTGAGACCTATGGCCTGACGATTTGGAGGGATGATGGCCATGCGGAAATCTTCGTTCACGCGGAGGGGTTCATCGCATCGCACATAGATCCCGCTCAAGGAGATGTTTCTTATCTCGCCCTGAATGGTGCCGTGCTCTGATTCCACTGAAACGGGCCACCTGACATCGCTCCGATTGGATCTCCGCTTTTCTCTTCGTGCCAGCAAATTCGTTCCCTCCAGGTTTGAGGTGGTATCCCTCCCCCTGAGGAGGGGGAGGGATAAAACTCAGGTTTGTTGTCAAGGAGTTTTCAAATGAGCGGCTAGGTTGTTTAAGATGCTAGGTGGACCTTCCCTGCGATGTCAAGTGATGCTGATAGTGAACAGCCCTCCAATACACCATCCAGTACACTGGGAAAGAATTATATATAACTATGCATCTAAATGTCAACTATTATATTTACAATAACTAAAATTTTTTCCATTTATACTTATGAGAGTACGAAATAAGTGGTTCAATTTGAACCGGAGCATTTAACATTGCTCATTGAACATTGCACATTGAAGACGCGTTCATTGGCGCTGAGTCAATGAAAAATGAGAAATGTTAAATGATAAATGATTTGGTGCGACAAAAGCCTGAATTTGGCAAATCGCACTGGAGAGAGTTGTCTAGCGACCGTAGGTGCGCAGGATCCCTTCGAGAACTCCTCCAGCGATAGCAAAGGCTTTTTCAGAGATGGTGAAGCAAAACTCTTTCTTGCCTCTCGGGTCGATGTCGCCGATCTTGAGGCCCTTTGAAACCGTGATGCCCGGGTGAATCAACCCCCGCAACACACCGTCGATGTTGGCGTAAAGGGCTTCGTCGTGGACCGTTCCGATGAGATCCCCTTTCTTTACCATATCGCCGATATCCACTTTGTTTCGCCAGGGGCCGCTTGCCGGAGCACGGAGCACTCGGTCTGATGTGATTCCCTGAATAGGGCCGGGAACCCCCGTGTTGGGTTGAGCGGAACCTGAAGTGAGGAGCCGGCCGAGGTGGTGCCCTCTGTTGGTCTCAACCACGAAGTGAGCATCCTTTCCAACTTCAAACCCGGGGCCAAGGGCAATCACGAGGGGTGCATCTTTTGCGGAAATTCCCAGGTTCTTTTTGGCAAGGATCGCATCGACGACTACCTCGGGTTTGATCGAGTGCCGGGACTCAGCCCCGGGGTCCACTAAGACAGGAATGAACCCCTGATCCCAAACCTTGTCCGCTTCTTCCGGCC
>PDVJ01000126.1_pt1 | contig 21766 bp, 19 predicted proteins | sample 1369811 | NCBI WGS metagenome assembly PDVJ01 (sample SAMN07795376, study PRJNA414565) | Alkali sediment metagenome, whole genome shotgun sequencing project. | reverse complement strand
GTATTCCCCACGCTTACGGTTCTCGAAAATGTGCGACTTGCTGTCCAATCTCAGAGGAACACAGGGTTCAATTTTTGGAAAAACTATCTGGCCTTTCCCGAATTCGAAGAGCGCGCTTATGCCCTTCTGGAAATGGTCCTGCTGAACACCAAATGGAATGTCGCGGCGAGCAGCCTCACCCATGGGGAACAGCGCAAGCTGGAAATCGGCATTCTCCTTGCCCTGGAGACAGAAGTGCTCCTCCTGGACGAACCCACTGCCGGAATGTCTCTGGAGGAAGTCCCCTCGATCCTTGAGATCCTGAAGCAAATAAAGAACAACAGAGACAAAACGATCCTCCTGGTCGAGCACAAAATGGATGTCTTGATGGCTCTCTCCGATTCCATAGCTGTCCTTCATGAAGGAAAACTGATTGCCGACGGGCCTCCTGAAGCGATCAGCAAGAATCAGGAGGTTCAAACAGCCTATTTCGGCGGAGGAAGCTCTCATGGCTGAGCCTCTCCTTCAGGTCGAAGGAATACACACCCATATCGGGAAACACCACATCTTGCAGGGCGTATCCTTTGAGGTCTACGCCGGCGAGGTGACCGTTCTTCTCGGAAGAAACGGTGCTGGAAAGACGACCACCCTGCGATCCATCATGGGGCTTCTCCCTCCGTCTCAGGGCAGGATCCTTTTTAGGAATCGAGCCATTCCCCACATGAAGCCTTTTGACATCGCCCGCCTGGGCATAGGCTTTGTTCCGGAGGATCGGGGTCTTTTCAATCTACTGACGGTCGAAGAAAACTTTCGTGTGGCCATGCTTCAAGAAGCCAAGAAATCCCAGGAGAGGCTGGAGTTCATCCTGGACGTTTTTCCCGACCTCAAGAAATTCTGGAAAGCGAAGGCGGGTGTCCTGAGCGGTGGGCAGAAGCAGATGCTGGCCATTGCCCGTCCCCTTGTGAATGAGAATACCCTTTTGCTCATTGATGAGCCGTCCAAAGGGCTGGCGCCCATCATCATCGATCATTTGATCGAAGCCATCCACAGGCTGAAAGAACACATGATGATCATTTTGGTTGAGCAGAATTTTTACATGGCCAGTAAGTTAGGGAACGTTTTCCACCTCTTTGATGACGGACGAACGGTCCACAAGGGGCAAATGGTAGACTTGGTTCAGAACGAGGAATTGAAGAAGAAGTATTTAGGGATTTCAGGTGCCGGATAGGCTTGAAGGTCCAGCCTCGGCCATCATCGAAAGTCGATTCACAGATACTCTGGATATCGGCGATTGAGCCGGGAATAAAGAGAAACCCTATGAGCACAAAACAAAAAGCATGGCTTCCAACGTTGGCCGTCATCGCCATCTTTCTTTTGCCGATTCTGTTCATCACTCCTAAGACGTATATCACGCTGACCATTTCCGGCGTGGCCATGGGCATGCTCCTCTTCCTGGTTTCCTCCGGATTCTCGCTGATCTTCGGTTTTATGAGTGTGCTCAATATGGCCCATGGGGCCATTTTCACCTGGGGCGCCTACATCGGGTTCTCGGCATTCACCGTGATCAACAAATGGACCGGGTGGGGAGGATCCGATTCGATCTTCTTAAACATGCTTATCTTTCTTTTGGTCCTCATGGTGGCGGGGATCGGCGTTGCCATGCTGGGTGTGGTCGTTGAAAGGCTGGTCATACGGCCTGTGTATGGGAGCCATCTCTACCAGATCTTTATCACGGTGGGGGCCATGATTGTGTTGGAGGAGTTGATTCGAATGTTCTGGGGACCGGATGATCAAGTGATGCCTGTCCCAATGAACTTCATCGGCTCCTGGGATCTCTTTGATGTCGTCGTATCCAAATACCCATTAATCGCTATTGCGGTCGGATTGGTTATCTACCTCATTGTTTTCATGATCTTGAGAAGAACGCGACTGGGAATGATCGTCCGGGCAGGTGTGGAGAATCCGGAGATGGTTCAGGTCATGGGGCACAATGTGTATCGTTATTTCACCGGGGTCTTTGCTGCGGGTTCTGCTCTGGCGGCCATTGGTGGAGGGATGTGGGCCACTTTCGTCAAGTCCATTCACCCGGCCATGGGAGGAGAGGTCATTGTGTTCGCTCTGATCGTGGCGATTATCGGCGGCCTTGGGAGCATGACCGGTTCTGTGGTGGGGGCCCTGATGGTGGGGCTGTCCTACAACTATGTGGCATACCTGATTCCCAAGGCGGCCTTGGGGATCACGATGCTCCTCCTTGTCGTCATTCTTTCGATTAAACCAACAGGGCTATTTCGGGAGGGAACATGATTTGAACCAAGAGACCTTGAATCCAGTCCAGCGATTCCGTTTAAGGGAGACAGAAGATCGCTACAGGAATCCGTACTTTTTCTTAAGGATCCTCCTGCTGGCCTTTTTCCTGGCCACTCCGTTTCTGTTCCGTTCTTTTGAAATTCTGGACGTGGTGCTGAAGATCATCATCTTCTCAGCCCTGGTGGCCAGCTATGACATTATTCTTGGGTATACCGGGATCGTGTCTTTGGGCCACGTCATGTACTTTGGGATTGGGGCTTATCTTGTCGGAATATTTGTTGGGAAGCTCGGATTGGTCTCCTATGGATATCTGGCTCTGGCTGTTCTGATCGCCGTGGTGATCTCAGGTGTTCTCTCCGTGTTGATCGGCTTTTTCTCTCTTCGGATCAGGGCCATTTTTTTTGCCATGATCACCCTGGCCTTCATGGAGTTCATCTCCATTCTCGCCAGTCAGTTAAGGTCCATCACGGGCGGAGAGGACGGCATCAGTTTCAAGCTTCCGCACATCCTGGCGATCGATTACAGCTTTGGCCGATTCCTTGGCGTTGAGATCACAGGGAGGATCGTGAGCTACTACCTGATTCTTCTTGTCTGTGTCGTCCTGTTTCTCCTGATGCTCCGTTTTGTCCATTCACCGGTCGGCCGGGTCCTTCAGTCCATTCGGGACAACGAGCAACGCGCCATCGCGCTGGGCTACAAGACCTACCTCTTCCAGGTCATCGCTTCCTCTTTCGCGAGTTGCGTTGCGGCAGTCACCGGGGCCTGCTTTGCGATCTGGGTGCGCTATGTGAGCCCGGATTCGAGCGTCAGCGTTTCCATCATGCTCGATGTTCTCCTGATGGTCATTGTGGGAGGCATGGGAACGCTTTATGGAGGAATTTTCGGGGCCGCTTTCTTGGTGATCACCCGGGCCTTTCTTCCAAAATTGCAAACCCTGATCGTTTCCCTGTTGCCTGGCGTGCCTTTTGCAGCGAGGTTATCCGAACGCTGGTTACTTTATTTCGGACTTCTTTTCATCCTGATCGTCTATTTTTTCCCGAAGGGAATCGTGGGGACCGCCCAGGAGGTCTTCTCCAGAAGAAAAGGAGAATAAAGAGAATTCGTCGAAGAGGGAGGATGCGTTATGCCTAAACCCATCATGATCAAAGCCAAAGGGGATGGCGTTAAAATCCAGATGGCTGTCTGGGAAGGAAAGGGGAAACAGATTCTCTGCGTCCATGGTCTGACAGCAAACTGCAGATCATGGGACCTTCTTGCTTCTTCTCTGGCCCCCCAGCATAAAGTCATTGCCATGGATCTCAGGGGAAGAGGTTTTTCAGACAGCCCTCCATCAGGATACTCAGTGGAAAATCATTGCAGAGACATTGTGGCCCTGATGGACGACCAGGGCCTCGAACGTCCTGTGCTCATGGGTCACTCTCTGGGAGCATTCATTTCCCTTGTCTTTGCGGCGAAGCATCCTCACCGCGTGGAACGGTTGATCCTGGTAGACGGCGGGGGAAAGCTGCCGGAGGCCCAAATGACCAAGGTCTTTGCAGGCATCAAACCATCCCTGGATCGTCTGGGAAAGGTTTTTCCCGACTTCGAATCCTATTTGTCTCCTCTCAAACAGACCTCCTTCTTGCAGCCGTGGAACTCCTTTTTTGAGACCTATTACCGATACGAGGTGGAAGACGTGGAGGGGGGTGTGCGCTCTCGGATTCATCCAAAACACATTGAGGAGGAGGCCGGGAACTTAAAGAAAATGGACTCGAGTCAATTTTACAAAAAGGTCATGACCCCCACTCTGATTTTGCGGGCCACGAAGGGGATGCTGGCCGAGGATGACCTCGTGTTGCCTGCAGACGTGGCAGAAGGGATGGTTCGCGAGATGTCTAACGCCAAGAACGTGGACGTAGAAGGAACCAATCATTACTCCATCTTGTTTCAGCCCAACACCGTGCGGGATCAGGCTTTGCTTGGATTTTTGAAATGATGTGATGACAACCAGCTTCTCACAAGGGCTATTACAAGAGTAACGAGGCTGTACGAGGAGGTTCTGATTCCCCGTCCGCTTTCTCCTCTTCATTCAGCTCCCCGGCAACTTGAAACTTTCTCATGAACTTCCGGTCGATGTAGTCTTTCAAGAGAAAGGCCAGGCGGCCTTCCCAGAGGAAATTCTTTTTCCACAGAATCCCGCGTCCGTTCCCCATGTTGAAGATGAGCATGTAGTCTTTCTGAGGCATGAAAGCCTTCATCTCCCTCCCTTCCAGTGCAGCCAGGAGGTTGTGGAGGAGAATCGGGTTCTGCCTGACCGCATAGACTCCGACCTTGGCCAGGGGCTGCTCCGCAAAGCTTACGCAATCCCCTCCACCGAACATCTCAAAATGGGCCACGCTCTGAAGAAAAGAGTTGACCAGCAGACCCCCATCAGGACCTGTGGGGATTCCCGAATCACGGAAGATCCGAGAAGGCTGGACTCCTAGGGCCATGAAAGCAACATCAAAGGGATGAGATGAGCCGTCGGTCAAGCGAATCTCGTCGCGGGTCATCTCCTTCACGTGGTTTCCCTCTGTGACCGTGATGCCCCGGTCGGTCAAGGACCGGAGGGCCAGGCCTTGAACCTTTTCCGGAAGACCGACTAAGAGCTTCCGGCCGGCGATCAGTCTGATCAATGCCTTACCGTGGTTTTCATTCACCAGCCGCCAGATATTCGCGGTGATCTCCACTCCTGCAGGACCACCCCCGATGACAATGAAATTCATGGGCTTCTGTTTTAAGCTCGGCACGATGAGACGACGGGTCTGGAGGAGATTGAAAACTGGTTTGACGGCAACGATATTTTCCTGGGGCGTGGAAACGAGCGACTTCAGGGGTACGTCACTGCCTGTATTGAAGGAGACCACATCATATGAAACCTGCTTGCCCGATTGAAGATTCAGGGTTCTTTGCCCCGGGTCGATCTTGATGACTTTGTCCTCGATAAAGGTTCCCCCTCGGTCCTCGGCCATCTTCTTTACGTGGAAACGAGCATCCTGGGCACGGTAGATTCCTGAGAGCAGCCCCGGTCCCATGCCTGAGTAGTAGTGGTAAGGAGAGGGGCCTATGAGAGTGACCCTGTGGCCGCGTTGAACAAAGCCGGCAATGTTTAAGAGAGCCGTCAGATGGGCATGCCCGCCCCCGACCAGAACAAGATGCTTTCCCATGGGTCACCTATTGTAGACACCTACTTTGTTCTCCGCCAATCAGACGAAGAGGAAAAGATGAAAACTCGTTTTTCAGGATCCTTTTCTGTCATTCCCGTGAAAACGGGAATCCAGGAAATCCAAGAGCTTCTGGACTCCCGCTCCCCGCCTGCGCGGGGACAGGCTTCGCGGGAGTGACACCTGTGGGGACTTTTCACGAGGGCATCAAGGATAGAGGGTTTCCAGCTGCGAGTCAAAAGGGAAATGCGGTCCAAACGGCTATGGCTGATCGGGCTTGGTTCACACGAGCATGGGGTCCCGGCAATCCTTCGCCGCAAAGGGGTTGGCACGGTGAAGCCTATCCTTTAGGCTCAAAGGGAACGTCTATGAAGCACCAACAGCCGAACAGAGCTGACAGGCGTTTTTCCGCTGACAGCCAGTGTTTTTGTCCTGACGACTGGCGGTTTTACCTTTAATCTTGCAGCCCGCGAGAACAAACTCCTCCGGCCTGCCTCTTGCCAGGATGATCAGCTTAGGTTTCTGCCATATCTTCTTCATCTTTAACCTATTCCTCTTCACTCCTAGGATGTACTTATTAATGGTCTCATAATTGTCAGGGCACTTCCTATAAATCCCTCCTGACCTCCCTTTGCCAAAGGGAGGAACTACCCCTCTTTGGGAAAGAGGGGCGAGGGGAGATTTCATGGACCCTGTCAATCCAAGTTTGAGGCTGTTAATATAGCGTTAAGTCTGCTCGCGTACATCGACCATTGCTGAGGCCGGTTCAGCGTTTTGCCGTTTTCCTGAATAACTCAGTTCTGGCATGAGCCACACGACAAAAATAATCCACCGGTGTGTCCATGGCGCCGGTTTCCAAATGCGCGTGCGCCGGGCACCACATACAGAGGTTCACAATCGAACAACCAAGGCAATTGTCCAGGAATTCCCTCCTCTTCGACCTCATCCCCCGAACCTGAGGGATGAAGATTTGCCACGCCTCTTCGAGATTTCCTCTTTTGAGATCATAGACGCAATCCGTATGCCAGAGAGAGGGGCATAGTCGAAGGAGTCCGTTATAACTGACGTTGAATGTCATTGCCCGCCCCGCAATGAAATAAATGATTGCAATCCAGGACGGATGAATCCGAGGCGATCAGTCTCCAACAACTGCTTTGTAAGGCTTCCAGACGCTCGGGATCAGATCGTTCAAGAGCTGCGATCTCCCCTGGGGAAAGCCTCTCGGACCTTATCTCCTCGTTTCTTTTTTGATCTCCATCATACCTCAGGTGCAGGAAGGGATCAAGGCGGAAGTAGTCTTTGGTCTTTTCCCGGCAGAAGCGGGCGATCTCAGGCATTTCGTGAAGATTGGACCTGAGGGCCATAGCCTTGAGCCGGACTTTGATTCCGCTTCCAAGGAGGAGAGCAAGCCCTTTCATAAATGCGGCGTGGGAACCAGTTCTTCGGGTCACCCGCTCGTAGGTTTCTTGATTCACCCCATAGACCGAAACTTCCAATTCCCTCGGTGGGTATTTCTGAAACAGCCTGGCATGCTCTTCCGTGATCAGGGTGGCATTTGTGAAGACCGAAACCAAAAGTCCCTTTTTCTTCATGTACAAATAGAGAGAGAAGAAATCTTCCCTCAGAAGGGGTTCCCCTCCGGTGATGAGGCACCACAACGCACCCAGGGACACGGCTTCATCAACGAGTTCCTTTATCTCCTCTAAGGAAAGCTCCTTGTCTTTGGCCACCCTGGCTCCTGCCGGGAGATTGATATAGCAGTGACGGCAGTCGTTGCTACAACGGGAGGTGATCTCAAGCTCGAAAGAGAAAGGGATTCTCTTCTTCCTCGTCTTTTCCCAGAGAGAAAATTGATCTAAAGGGATAGAGTCTTGGAAGAAGTTGTTCAACTTGGTGACCTCTTTATAAAAAGACGGAGCACCTTCCACACAGGGAGAATGAGAGGCAAAAGGAGTCCTCTGCGGCCGAGAAAAGCGATCAGAAAACGCTCCGGGCCAAGTCCAAGAAAGACCTCCTTCCCATCTCTCTCCACTCTCGTGACAAAGCCAAGAATGTTTTCTCTCGGGACAGACTCATCGGCTTCAGAGCTGTTATCTCCTTTTGTCACGTAGAAATCTCCTTTTTCCCCAACTACCCTATGAACACAGAGCTTATCTGTTCCCTGAAGGACAAAAGCGATGACATCCCCCACGCCGGGGGATGCGTTTTGCAAAGGGGAGAGAGTGACCACATCCTCGTTCTTTATGAAAGGAGCCATGCTGAAACCTTTGGCCCGAAACCTGACCCGTGCTCCTTTACCCAGCACAGCCCGGAGGAGTTGAACCAGAGCCGGCCCCGAAAGGGAGAAATCAGCTCCTTTCACGACGGAAAATCCAGGTTTGATGGGCTTATCTATCATGATCAGACTTCAGCAAACCCTTCAGAGATGGATTCGATCAACCACTTAGATCCCTGCCTAACCAACCGAGTCCATCGGTTGATTTGGCCAGGTGAATCCTTGGCTGGCCACGTCTCGATACACAGAGCGTGATCAGCATCCAGCATCTCAAAGCGCTGCGCTGAAGGCAAGACACCCTCTGTTAGCTTCCGGCCGGCCCGGATCGATTCTCTGAGAGTCACTCGATGTAGGGCTCCCTGTGAAGTCTCGACAGGGAAGGAGACGATCAGGTCGAGGCCGGCTTCAAAATCGGCGTCTTCAAATCGTGCTCGGTTGAAGCGCCCCATGACCTCGCGGAGAGGAGCATGGGCCGTGCTTCGTCGGGTCACGAGACGTGTGCTCAGCAGAGGATCGATCCCTCCATGAGCGTCCACCAGCCAGACCGGCCGGCCCAACTCCTCGGGAATCCTGTAGGCCGGCGTTCCCTCCAGATCATGCAACAGAGAATCGAAGGGCTCTCTGGGAGCCAGGAAAAGATCGGCGTCGGGCCACTGCTCCAATGCTTTCTTGCCCGTGCGAATAAAGTCCTCCACCATCAGCAATCCTGCCGCCATGATGTTGCCGCCGTAGGTACCATTTTCAACGGCCTCTACCTGGTGGATGTTGGGCGCTGAGGCCGTTTTCTCCTTCACCAGGGATTCCAGGCGGCAAAACGCAGCTGCGGAAGAGAGCCATACGACCTTTCTGTAAGCACCGCCGCCGTTTTTGGGATTTCCCCTCAGGGTCTTTGCGACGATCGCCGCCACGCGAACCCGCAGCGGAGAAACCATGTCCGGATGCGGGATCAAAGGCACGCGATAGGCAGTCTTCATTCGCTCCGCAAAATCCGTAAACTCTGCCTGAGAACACTCCAGATCCGCCACGACTTCAGGCCGAGTGCGCTTGGTGTGCCCGGGCCAATATAAAATCATGGAGCTTGCCCCTTGAGAGACAAAGTGGGCATAGGTCTGCTCAAGGTCGTCCCAGCCGCAAATCTTGGGAAGCGGTACAATGGTGCCGATGAGATCCATCTTGTGGGCACGGATGAGAGGGAGCGACGAGATGGCCGTCTCTGCCCTCTTTGGGTCCTGGCCGAAGATGCGCGCCCAGAAAGAGGGCTCCAGGGAATGAAGGGACACATTGATTTCGATGGGCCTATAGGCGGAGAGCCTTTTCAAAAACATCGAATCGAGCATGGTAGCGTTGGTCGTGAAGCAGAGGGTGTTGTAGAAGAATTTACGTCGAACCATTTCAAGAATGTCGAACAATCGCGGGTGAAGCAGAGCCTCTCCTTCGGAGATGCGGCCGGGCAGGCTATCGCTCATTCTTATGGGGTCGTCGTTGGCATTCATGGCACAGAGTTGAAGCTTGATATCTTCAATGTCCCTGAAAAATCCGCCTGCCACAGGAAAGGGATTCAAGTGATTGGAGCAGAACAGGCAGCGGCTGTTGCAGACTGCACTAATAGGCAGTTGATTGGACGGCTGACCGCCGGCCAACCATTCACATATGAACGGAGTCAGGGTGAAAGCCTTATTTTCAGTCCTCATGCGCAAGCCTCTTCAGACAACCTCTACGAGGATCCTCCGCCGGACCAGCTCATTTACCAGTCCGATCAGATCCTGCTCGATTTCTTCCTCAGGAGCCTCAAACTCCACGGAGAGCTCCCCCAAAACGTCCTTCAGCTTCTTTTTACCGTCCAGCCGATCCCAGATGGCCTTTCCGGTCTCGTTCATGGTGTAAAGCTCGTCCTCCATGTCCCCGATCCCAGCGACCAGAGGCACGATGATGAGTTCGCCCTCAATCTCCCGGGCTACCACATCCTCCGAAGGAACATAGAGCTTATCAAGAGAAACCTTGGCTTCCATTTGCAATTCAGCGCTCATCCCCTTTTCCCTCCGAAAATTTCCGAATCCTTTCTCTCCAGTCTTCTACTTCCCAGGCCATCTCCTTTTCTTCCAGCAACCTAAGCTGCCTCGCCTGAGCGTGGGCAATCTCACAAAGATACTCTACCGGGGTGTCCAGAGTCCCGTGCTCCATCCAGGATTTCCCCGGGCATTGTTCGCAAAGCCCCTTCAAGAAGCACCGAGCGCAACGGAGCAGGTAGTCAGGATGAGTGGCCTTCGTCTCCCGCACTCCCGGGAAAAAGTGGCTTATCGCTTCTTTGAGAGATCCCTTTTCGAGGTCATAAACGGTATCCGGATGCCTGAGGTCCATGCAGAGTTGCAACTGCCCGTAGGAATCGACGGAAGCCCCTCCTATCCCAGCGCCGCACGAAAAGAGTTTATCTCCTGTCGGCCCCATAAACCTGGAGCAAAACTTTTTCATCTCTTTGAGGTATGTCGCTTTCCTTCGAGCAAGAAATCTCAATCCTTCCTGCGGTGCCGGCCTGATATTTCGAATGATTTCGTTTTTCTTTTCATCCCTTCTGCAGTGAAGGTCAAAAAACACCGAATAGGAGGGCGGATCATCCATCCAGGGAATTGTAGATGCCCAAGTCTCAAACTCTTCTACCTCTTCTTTGTTCGGCCGCAGGAGAGCACTCTTGACCACAAAAGGGACTTTTTTCTCCAGAAGCTGGTTGATTCCCCGCCAGGCGGCTTCAAAAGAGCCGGGAGTTCTCGTTATCGCTTCATAGGAAAGCTTCTTCATGCCATAGACGGTAATCTCTATTTTCTCCAGGGGCGGGATGCGCAAAAGCAATTCTGCGAGGGAGGGTGTGATCAGAGTGGCATTCGTGAAAATGAGAACCTTGAGGCCGCTCTTTCTGGCATAAAGGTACAGCTCCTCAAAATTATCTCTCAAAAGCGGTTCTCCCCCTGTGAAACGCACGGTGAGACATCCAAGGGAAGCGGCCTCTTTGAGAATTTCTTTTATGGCCGCTGTGGGAATTTCTCTTTTCTTGGCGATTAGATCATCAGCCGGGAGGTTGATACAGCAGTGAACGCAGTTATTGTTGCATCGCTCGGTGAGTTCTATGTCAAGCTCGCTCAGAGTGGGTTTTACCGTCTTCCAGAAAGAAGCCTTTTCTGAACTCAACCGAACGATGTAGGGGTTACCTTGTTCAACCATCAGGACTCATCCCGGGTTTCTGCTCAGTGGGCCATTGGTATCTTTTCTTTCGTTCCAAGGGCTCCTCCCGCTTTTAGCGGAATCTTTTCTTTGACTTGTACACTCCTGTAGGAGGGATCTCTCCTTCGACTTTGCTCAGGACGGTGAGCCTGTCGAACCGCTGGTCCCGATATTTTCGCAACCGGGAGGTTGATCCTACAATAGGGACAAAGCATGAAAAGACATCGGCCTCCCGCCCGCCCTGTTGAATAAGTAGTTCAAATCGAGAGGTGAGGAACGGTACCAGCGCGCCTCATACCTCTATAATGGGAAAGAGCTTACCGGCATTCAACAGGGCCAGTCACTTCAGAAAAGACAGCAATGTCCCGCTTAGAACTTTTGCGCATGGTGCAGAGAAGTTGGGAACTAAGATCCTAAAGTTCTCTCAACACTTCAATGACGCCTCCGCTCTTGTCGAATTGAAGAGAGTAGCAAGGAGCCTCGTGAGCGATCCGCTGTACGAGGGAAAGCATCCTGTCCCACCAATCCCTGTTTTCAAGGGGCTTGATCAGGTAAGGCAGGAGCTTCTTGAACCTCTGCCGCTTATCTTCGATGGGAATGAGGCGGTTCTGCTTAGCCTGCTCAAGGAACAACGTGGCTTTGAGAGGCGCGGAGTGTGCAGACACCTCCGCAACATCGCCGTGGCTCCAGGTTCCGTAGATTCTAAATCCCTCAGGCCCCTCCCTGACAATGATCCGGTCATCGCAGAGGATTTCAGCTTTTCCCTTCAGCATCATTGCCATGGTTGATTTTCCTGCATCGGAATGGCCTACGAAGAGGAGCCCTTTGTTCTCCAGAATCACCCCCGCGGAGTGGAGGTAGCAACCCCCTCTATCCGCCAGAACTCTGGCGAGCAGGATTTGATCCGTGGGAAAGAGGGTGAGGGAATGAAGGTTGCCCTCCAAGTAAAAATCTTTCTGGTCATCACCATGGTAAATCGTTGCACGGGAATGATCATGATTGAAAACGGCCACAATATGGATGTCCCTGTCTTCAGGGTCAGGCGAGATGCCTACATAGATCCAGGAATTTCCCTTCCTATATATTGCCCAGGGTGCTTTTCGATAAACCTCAACTCCAAGATCCTGGCGGCTTAGGTCAGGCAAAGAGAAGATGTGCGTAAGGGTGATGGTGTCTTCACCGGGGCTATCCGTCTCAAAGCGCTTAAACTTGGGGCCGAAAGTGGCATCCGTTATAGGAAGATCGGATGCCACTTGAATCGTGATGCCGGCGATTTGATAATAGCGACGGTGATCCCTTTCCCAGCTCTTCTTGAACGTCTCACTCTCCCTAGCCACAGAACAGAGATATTCTACCTTTGCGGGGAAACGCCGATGCTCTAAATAACCGTAAACGGGGCACCAGAGACAATCCTCCCTGAATCCGCATGAGCCGCAGTTTTCTTCGTATTCCTTGCCGCCCCTTACTTTCTCAACAAGGGAAGGGATGAAGACATCCCAGCCTTCCTGAAAGCTTCCCGTCTTTAGGTCGTAGCGAAGAGCAGCGTCTTTGATAAAAGAACAAAAGGTCATCTGCCCGTAAGGGTCTACGTGAAAGTCCCGTCTAACGGCAATGCATGAAGCGAATAGGCGGCCGTCATCCTTCACGTGCCGGCACCCCGAACCATCTTCTTTCTGCGCACTGTCTTCCAAGGATAGATCGGGCTTGTCCAACTCTATGACATCCCTGGGATCAAGCCTCTGCCTGATGATCTCCCTGTTTCTTTCAGAGTCACCACAGGCCGATAGATAGAGCCAGGTAGCTCCGATTCGCCAGTGGGGGCTCAAGGATTCCGCCAAAGAGATCATTTCGTTGAACCGGCCATAGTTATCCTTCATCGGGATGAGCTGGACGATAAAGCCGGCTCCAGCCTCCTTCAAGTAGGCAAATCCTCGGAGCGCAGCCTGGAAGGAACCCGGGGTCCTGGTGATGTGGTCATGGACCTCGGCCGTCGCTCCGTAGAGGGCGACCATCTTGGTCCCTTTTCTTTTCATGAGGCGGGCGATTCGAGGAGTAATCAGTGTCCCATTAGTATTCAGGGAATAGGAGACGGATTTGCGAGTGAGGTAATCGAATATTTCGGCAAAATCAGGCCTGACCATGGGCTCCCCACCGGAGATGGCCCACTTGCGGCAGCCCATGGCTCTGGCTTCATCCACGATTCTGGTTATCTGATCAAAGGTAAGTTCATTCTCTCTCTCAGAAGAGTTGGCAGGGAGACTTACCCAGCAGTGGCGACAGTTGTTGTTGCAGCGGTAGGTGAGATCAATGCTTCCTTCAAGGGGAAGGCGGGGACCATCTTGAACTGCGATCCTTTCACAATAGTTTTTCATACCACATAAATCATAGCACCCTGTAGCTTAAATTCTCAATCTCTTTTACGTCCTCTTAGAGTCTTGATGCTTTCGTAAAAAGTCGAAAGACACTTTTTTTCGTCATTCCGGCGGAAGCCGGAATCCAGGAAATTCAAGAAGTTCTGGACTCCCGCCTTCGCGGGAGTGACGACTATAGGGACTTTTTGCGAGTGCATCAATCTTAGCCTGCAACTTCTTCTCAGCTTCCGAAGAAGTTACAGACCATAATTCTGATGGGCAATTATTCCGAGATGCTTAAACTGGAGTCCTTTGGCAATTCAAAGTGGAGACTTTTGCGTGAAGAGATAAAGTCAGGAACCAAAGAGGTGGCAGGCCACGAAGTGACGGGGTTCGATTTCCAAAAGAGGCGGTTCGTTCTTTTCACATCCGTCCCTGTACTGCAGGCATCGCGGAGAGAACCGGCAGCCTTTTGGAGGATTGATCGGGCTGATTACATCTCCCTCCAGAACGATCTCCTCTGCGTGAAACTCAGGATCCGGAACCGGCACTGATGCTAGGAGGGCTTGCGTGTAGGGATGCTTGGGAGAAACATAGAGGGTTCGGCTGTCAGCCATTTCCACGAGTTTTCCACAGTACATAACACCCACGCGGTTGCTCAGAAAGCGAACCACAGCAAGGTTGTGGGAGATAAAGAGGTAGGTGAGCCCCAGCCTTTTCTGGAGATTGACGATCAAGTTCAGGATAGATGCCTGGGCCGAGACATCCAGGAGGGATGTCGGTTCATCGAGCACAATGAATTTGGGATTGATCGAGAGGGCCCGGGCAATGGCGATCTGCTGTCTCTGTCCTGCGCTCATCTCGTGAGGGAAACGTGAGCCGCAGTCTGTCGGGAGCATGACCAGTTCCAGCAGCTCTTCGATTTTTTCTCTTATTTTAGTGGCGGACCATCCTTTCACGATGAGCGGTTCCCCGATGATTCTCCAGATCCTCATCCGGCCATCGAGAGAGGCGTAAGGATTCTGGAACACGGCCTGGATGGCGTTTCGGTATTCGTCTAGAGCGGCCCCCCGCAACTGGGTAATATCCCCCCCACGGAAAAAAATCTTTCCTGAGGTAAGCTCATAGAGCTTAAGCAGCAACTTTCCGATCGTGGTCTTCCCGCACCCGGACTCCCCCACGAGACCAAAGGTCTCCCCTTCCTCAATGGTAAAGGAAACCCCGTCCACCGCTTTCAGTTCGACCACTTTCTTCCGGATGAAACCGGAGAGAATAGGGAAATACTTTGTCAGGTTGTCCAGTTGGAGCAGGGTCCCCATTTAGATCTCCTTCCAGCGCCAGCACCGCAAGCGATGCTCTTCAGAGCACTGCTCCATGCCCGGCACCTCTTTGCAGCGGTCATAAACATGGGGACACCGGGGTGAGAAGCTGCACCCGACCGGGTGGTAGAGCGGGTTAGGAAGTTGTCCCGGGATCGTATACAGCTCCACATCTCCTTTCTCGCCTTTGGGCAGGGATGCGAGGAGCCCTCGCGTATAGGGGTGTTTGGGATTCCTGTAGAGCTCTCTGACCGGGGCCTCTTCCACAATTCTGCCGCAATAGAGGACCGCCACACGGTCACACATTTTTGCAACCAGCCCGAGGTTATGGGTGATCAGGATCATGGTCATCTGGAACTTGGCCTGGATCTCCCGGATCAGCTTGATAATCTGCATCTGGATCGTCACATCCAGGGCGCTGGTCGGTTCGTCGGCAATGAGAAGATCGGGCTGACAGGAAAGGGCCGTAGCGATGATCACCCTCTGTTTCAACCCGCCGCTCAACTGATGGGGGTAATCCTTCATGCGCATCTCAGGGGAAGGAATGTTCACCACTTTCATCACATTGACGATTTCTTCGGAAACAGTTTCTACCCTTTGATGACGATGATACTTGAAGGCCTCTCCGATCTGAAACCCGATCCGAAGAAGGGGATTGAGGGCAGTCGTCGGATCCTGGGGAATGAAGGCAATTTGATTTCCCCGTATCTTCTGAGCCTCTTTGGGATCCTTCTTCAGGATGTCCTCGCCCTTAAAAAAAATTTCTCCGGACACGATCCGGCCTGCAGGCTTGGCCACCACTCCCACCAGGGCTTGACCAATGACACTCTTACCGCTGGCCGATTCTCCGACGAGGCCCCACACCTCCTGCTTTCGCACGGTGAAGTCCACGCCTTCCACAGCCCGGATCACACCCCGGTCCGTGTGGAAATGAATCTGAAGATCCTTGACCTCTAAGATGGTTTCGTTTTTCCCTGTCATTTCTTTTTCTTCGTCATGCGATTCAAGGCCTGGTCTAATGAGCCCCTTGCTTCCTCGACTATGCTTTGAGCTGGTGTCTCGGATCCAGTTCATCCCGGAGCCAGTCTCCCAGCAGGTTTCCTCCGAGCACGGTGATGCAAATCGCAATGCCCGGAAAAGTGGCAATCCACCACGCGAAGGTCAGATAAACTCTCCCATCAGCGAGCATCCCTCCCCAACTCGGTGTGGGAGGTTTCACACCCAAACCCAGGAAGCTCATGGCCGCTTCGAAGATGATCATCTTGCCCACGTCCAGAGTGGCCAGCACGACCGCAGTGTTGAGCACGTTGGGAAGGATGTGAACAAGAAGAATGCGCCACCATTTGCAGCCGGAGATGACCGCCATCTCAATGAATTCAGATTTCGAAAGGCTCATGGCCTCGAAGCGGACAATCCTCGTGTACCCTACCCACTGGGTGATTCCAAGGACGATAATGAGGTTGGTGAGGTTGGGACCGATCGCCCCGATGATCGCGATGGCGATCAGGATATAGGGAAGAGAAAGCATCATGTCCGTAAACCGCATGATGACCGAATCGATCTTACCCCCGAAATATCCCGCGATGATTCCAAGCAGGGTGCCCAGGACCCCCGAGAGAAATACTGCTGCAAATCCGACGATCGTCGAAACCCTTGCACCATAGACGATCCGGCTAAGAATATCACGGCCGAGATTGTCGGTACCCAGAATGTAGTTCGGAGATCCCCCCTGCTGCCAGCAAGGCGGTTTGAGCGCGTCAATCAGGTTCTGCTTGATCGGATCGTGGGGAGCAATCCATGGGGAAAAGATCGCACAGGCCAGCAAAAGGAAAATGATGACCGCAGCCGTCTTTGGAATCCTTCGAAATACCTTTCGAACCTTGAGCGATCGCTCTTCCCTCAAGGTGAGCTGGCCATTGCCCTGCTGTGGTATCCCGTTATCCGGCTGGTTCAGTCCTTTATCCAAGTTGCTTCCCTGTTTGGTTACAAACGACTTTTCAAATCCCCCCATTCCCCCTTTGTTCATGGGGCAGTGAATGGGGATTACCTGCGGCTTATTCGTGGGTCCGTGGCACTGTAAATGAGGTCCACCAGCAAATTGATCACCACGAAGAAGGCGGCGGCTACCACTACGGTTGCCTGGATTACGGGGTAGTCCCGGTTATAAATAGCGTCCAACGACAGCCTTCCGATCCCCGGCCACGAAAAGATGAATTCCGTGATAACCGCACCTCCCAGGAGCAAGCCCAGTTGAAGGGCCACGATGTTGAGAATCGTGATGAAACTGTTACGCAGGACATGGCGCAGGATGACAATTCTCTCCGGAACACCCTTGAGCCTCGCATAGCGCACGTAGTCCATATCCAGGACATCCAGGACGCTTGATCGAGTCAGGCGGGCCGTTGCTGCAGTGAAGAAGAACGCAAGGGTTAAGGCCGGCAAAAAGACGTACCTCAGCCCGCCATAGCCCGAGGGAGGAAACCACCCCAGTTTCACCGCAAAAAGGAGGATCATCATGATCCCGGCCCAGAAGGCGGGGATCGACTGTCCCAAAAGGGCTAGGGTCATCCCTATCCGGTCAAAGATGGTGCCCCTCTTGATGGCGGAGAAGATCCCCAGAGGCAAGGCGATGCAGACCGAAAAAAAGGTGGCCACAAGGGAAAGATAGAGACTCGCCGGAACCCTTTCCAGGAGAAGCTTCATGGCCGGCTCCTCGTGCCGAAAGGACATGCCGAAATCGCCCCTGATGACTTTGCCGACATAAACAGCAAGCTGGATGTACATGGGGCGATCGAGGCCGAGATCTTTCGTCAGATAGGCCCTTTGCTCGGGTGAGGCCTCGGGAGGCAACAGCAAGGCAACGGGGTCACCCAACACCCTGGAGATGAGAAAGGTGATGACAATGACCCCGAGAACGACAATCACCGATTGGAGTATTCTTCGCAGAATAAAAGCGCCCATAATCGCCCAAGATCCTGATGCTTTATTTTAGTGCATGAGTTTTTGTTCGATGGGGTCCTGAACCGGCACACGGTTCAGGGCCCTCAAGGCATGGTCTTGTGCCCGAAGCTCAGACCGTAGCCCACGTTATTTATTTGCTTACTTTATTAAAGATCATGAGTTCATCCCCGCGAGCCTGGAAACCCTGCACCCTCTTGGCGACGCCGTAGTGGTCGATCTGCTGGTAAAGATAGACAAGAGGGGCTTCTTCTATCAAATCTTTCTGGATCTCCTTGTAGAGTTCCATACGCTTGTTTGCATCCATGGTCGTTCTGCCTTTTAAGATTTTCTCCTTCAATTCAGGTGTAGAATAATAGGAGAACACCGACTCCGGAGTGAAATAAGGAAAGAACGTCGAATCCGCGTCTGCCAGCACGAGGGCCCAACCAATGAAACCGATATCTTGGAGTCTTCTACCTGTCAGGATCTGGGTGTAGGTCCCCCACTCATGAACCTTCATGTCGGTCTGGACACCGACCGCCTCGAACATACCCGCGATCGCCTGAGCCACTTCTTTGTCCAGGATGTACCGGCCGCTCGGGGAGTTGAACACGAGCTTGAGGCCACTGGCATAGCCGGCCTCGGCAAGAAGCTTCTTCGCCTTTGCCGGGTCATAGGGATAGGGCTTCAAATCAGGATCATATCCGAAGTGCAGGGGGCTGAGATTGACGGCCATCTGGACTGCGCTGCCTTTGAGGATATTGTCGATGATCGCTTTACGATCAACGGCATAATTGAGGGCCTGACGGACTCGTTTGTCCTTGAGAGGCCCATCGGCCATACAATTGATGTAAAGGAACATCACCCGGCCGCCTGGGATAGATTGGACGACCGCATTTCCAGAATCTTTGACCTGGGAGACAAGAAATGGAGGAATATTCGTAATAATGTCCGCGTTACCGGTTTGGAGTTCGGCAATCTTTGTCGCGACTTCAGGCACAGGCCTGAAGATCAGTCGTTTCACCTTGGGAGCTCCGTCCCAGTATTCTTCATTGGCCTCAAGGACCATCCGATCGTTTCTCGTCCAGCTTACGAACTTGAAAGGTCCGCTGCCCACCGGATTTCGAAAGAAGGCCTCCGCGCCCTTTTCCTTGAAAAGATCGGCTGGAAATACGAACAGGGAGAAGCTCAACCGTTTCAACAAAAGGGGATCGGGGCCATTCGTAAGGATCTGGATGGTGAAGTCGTCGATGATTTTGACTTCCTTTATTGTGCTGATGAAGGGCAAGAAGAACGTCTTGGTTTGAGGATCGAGCGCCCGGTCAAAAGAGAACTTCACATCTTTTGCGGTCAAAGGCGCTCCGTTGTGAAATTTCACTCCTTTCCGGAGCGGGAACTCCCACGTTGTCTCATTGACGAGCTTGTGCGACAAGGCAAGACGGGGCTGAGGAATCGCCTTTTCATCGTTCAGGTAGAGGGTGTCAAAAACTGCAACGCCAAAGTTCGACTCTGGAATGGAATTGTACTTTGCCGGGTCAGTTGCGTTGATCTCGGCTCCCTGTAAGACCACCAGTTCGCCTTTGGGCTGCGAAAAGCAGACCCCTGCCATCAACACCGCGGCCAGGATGAAGGAAACCCAAAATACCTTTTTCATAATCTGCCTCCTTTCAAGTGTTTCTTGGTTCGGTACGCCTTTTATTATTCTTTTTTCCTTGAATAAAACTCCAGTTTTTCCTCATTCACCGTCACCCCTAAACCCGGTCCCTCGGGAAGGTGAACCACGCCGTGTTCGGCGACAAAGGGCTCGGTGATGATGTCATCGGTAAAGGGGCCACTGCCTGCGATTTCCAAAGCCGGAAACAGATTGGGGGAACAGGCCCCGAAATGGAGGGCTGCCGCGGTGCCCACACCTGTTTCTATACAGCCGCCGAGGAAACAGGGGATGCCCATGGATTGAGCCGCAGAGGCGATCTTGAGGGAATTGGTGATCCCACCGCACTTGGACACCTTAATGTTGATCACATCCGCTGCCTTTGCCTTTGCGATTTTGTACACATCATGAACCGTGTAAAGGCTCTCGTCAGCGGCAATGGGAGTATGAATGGCGTCAGCCAGCATGGCTAAGCCCTCCAGATCCCAATCGGGCAGGGGCTGTTCGATCCACTGAAGATCAAGCGCTTCCACGGCCAAGCAGACTTTTAGGGCGGTAGCGCGATCGTATCCCTGGTTGCCGTCGATGCGGATCCTGATATCCGGGCCCACTGCTTCTCGAACGACCCGGACTCTTTCGATGTCCTCCTTTGGGACAAGTCCTATCTTGATCTTAAGACATCGGAAGCCGCTTTCGACAAAATGAATGGCCATCTTTGCCGCTTCTTGAGGAGGGACGATGTCCACCACCTCGATGACCTCGAGAGGATCCTTCAAGGTGCCGCCGATCAGGCGGGAAAGGGAGGCTCCCAGGGCCTTGGCTCTTGCGTCCTGGCAGGCAATTTCAATGCCGGCCTTGGCCATAAGGTTCTTGGGAAGAACGGCCTCCATCCTTGCATGGATGGACTCAAGATCGGTCACCTCCATCCCTTTTACAGCAGGACCAAGGTAATGATCAATCACCCACACCAACTCGTGCTGATCATACCCGTAAACCACGTGCCAAGTGGAGGCTTCGCCATAGCCTACAATTCCTTCGTCTGTAGTCATTTTCACCACGACGTGAGGAGAATGGGTCATGGTCCCCAAGGCAATGGTGAAAGGTTTCTTGAGAGGCAGGGCAACCGGAAAGGCCTCAACACTCGCGATTTTCATAAGGACTCCTGTTCCGTCCCGATTTCTTTGCGTGCTTCAAATAGACTTTTTGTAAAATTGCCCATCCTTCATGACGGCAACGATCTTGTCTTTGCGCTGAAGCACTGCGATGTCTTTGAGCGGGTCCCCTTCCACGACGATGAGATCGGCCAGTTTCCCCGGCTGAAGGGTGCCGAGCCGGCTGCCCAACCCCAGGGTCTCGGCGGCAACGCGCGTCGCCGAAACAATGGCTTCCATGGGCGACAGCCCAATGCCGACGAGGAGCTCCAATTCTTTGAGGTTTTCTCCATGTAGGTTGAAGGGAGTGCCTGAATCCGCTCCTGAGGCAATGGGGATACCTGCTTTGTGCGCCTTTTTGATGGAGGCCACGTGGGCGTCTTTCACCTTTCGGGTCTTCTCGATGATGAAGGAAGGGATTCCGCACTTTTCGCCCTTCTCCATGATATTGAAAGGGGCTGAAAGGGTCGGCACTAAGATCGCCTTTTTTTCCCGTAAGAGCGAAATGGCCTCATCGTCCAAGTAGATGCCGTGTTCGATGGTGTCGAACCCTGCTCTCAAGGAATTCTTGATCCCTTCATTGCCCTGGGCGTGGGCTGCAATCTTGCGGCCGGCTTTGTGAGCTTCCTCAGCACCGGCCTTGAGTTCTTCAAGGGTGAATTGCGGGGATCCTGGTTCAACCCCCTGAGTGATCACGCCGCCAGTGGCCATCATCTTAATCGCATCGGCGCCTGCCCTGTTCCCGAACAGCCCGCCGCACATCATCAGGCCCGTCCGCCTGCCGGCTGAACTGCCAGCCCTGGCCGCCGGTGATGCAGACTGCCTGGTTGGTGGTGATAACGCGCGGTCCGGTGACGACGCCAAGGGTGATTGCATCCCTGAGAGAACCGGATATGCCGTTCGCGGAACCCAGGTCGCGCACGGTGGTCACGCCGGCAAGAAGGGAGAGATGCGCATGCCTGGCTGCCTTCAGCGTGATCATCGCTGCGGAATCCTTCTGGACGGATTGCATGGGGTCGGCGCTCCCATCAATGCAAAGGTGAACGTGGCAGTCGATCATTCCCGGAAGGAGGCACCTCTCTTCCAGATCGATCACCTCATACCCCTTCTTTCTGGAAGGACCGGGCCCCTTTCCCGCCTCTACGATTTGATTCTTTTCGATCACGACAAAGCCGCGTGCTGGGGCGCCCCCGCAGCCGTCGATCATCCTTGCATCTCTCAAAATGACGTTCATGGTTGCCTCCTTTTCTTTCCGACCCTCCGCCTGCCTCGCTCAATGATCTTGGCCAGGGTCTTGAAGTGGTCGACCATCAAGTCCTGAGCCTTCTTCTTATTGCTCTCGACCAAGTACCCATAAATCTTCTTGCAGTGCTTTAAATCGTATTTCGCATCTTCGAG